>ENA-OQVM01004174-OQVM01004174.1-marine-metagenome-genome-assembly--contig:-NODE-4174-length-14932-cov-4.578391_pt1 | contig 14932 bp, 11 predicted proteins | sample MGYA00237776_ERZ505498 | MGnify/ENA primary metagenome ERZ505498 (study PRJEB26159, sample SAMN06265151) | marine metagenome | isolation source: Helgoland LTER site | place: Germany:Helgoland, sampling... | reverse complement strand
TGGTCCTAAAAAGGTCATAATTCTGCACGATTGGTCAGTGTCGTGCGAAGGAGACTATGAGTATGCGTTGCCATTTTTTGACTTAAAGCAACTAACAATGGCTTTTGTGGATGTGCGTGGATACGGACTATCAAAAAACATTAAAGGGTCATATAACACAGATGAAATAACGGCTGATGTTGATGCTGTTGCGGCACACTTGGGTTGGGCTAAATTCTCAGTCGTTGGTCACTCTATGACAGGAATGGCTGTTCAGAAAATTATGAGCCGTCTATCTGCAAAAGTTGAAAAAGTAGTTGCTACGGTGCCAATTCCAGCATCTGGTTTTCCGTTAGATGACGATACTTTTGGTTTCTTCGCTTCTATGGCACATAACGATGATGCGTTTAAAGGTGGAATGCACGAGCAGATCAATTTTTTTGCCTCATTAGAGAAAGCGAAGACCTCTCCACACTATCATATCTTGATCAAAGTTCCTGATTGCAAAAGATCTCTGGACGCACCTGACAAAGATAGCTTCATCAAGAAATGTGTTTTTAATGTCTTAGAATGCTTGAATATCGTAGATTTGAGAACGCTTGATCCAAACCGCACAAAGACATTTCAGCCACTTTACGACAGTGCCCGAGCTGTTGAATACAATATTAAAGAAGATCCCCAAAAGCTCAGTAACATAGATTTTGCGAACATCAGACTTGAGACTTTATCTCAAGCACCCGCTTAGAGCCTAGCGCAGCAACATCGTTTTATAAGTCAAATCACAAGAGTGCTGAAAGTACTCTTGATTGATAGCTATTGTTTAAGACCATCATAAATACTCAACAGATCCATAATCAAGAAAGTGATAACAAATGACCAACGTACCAGACATTAAACTCATGAACTTTAAGACCCCACGCCATATGAAGAAGCAGTTCCAACAAATATGCAAAGCTAAGAATATCCAGATGACATCAGCCCTCAACACATTCATCTATACCTTCATCCAAGAGCATACTCAGAAATGATCATTACAAAGCTCAACCAGACAAAGCTTCTAGCTCATATAAGAAGTCTCAAGCGTCCCTCTGCCACTTATGTGAGTGAGATCACACGAAACGATCTGAATGACGTTAAGAAGCTCTTAGAGAACGAGACACGATCAGGTAAAACAGTTTCGTTGATTGTTGTGCCAAGTAACTAACAACCGTTGTTTTCATCAGTATGAGGGGTTTTCTCTACTGGACAAACAAATGCTCCATTATCGTATTTGTAATCCTCTTCAAAGAAATTTTCATCCCCTGATGTTAACCAGACTGTTAGCCAAATAAAACCAAACAAGTATAAAACTAAGACAAATCGTATTGACCAAATTTCAAAGCGACTTTTATGAATTTTCGCCATTGCACCGCTCAATAGTTTTTAAGAAAAATAACCGATTGTGACCAATATGTCCAAGAAGGAATAAGTTATCTACAGAGACAGTTTTGGATTTCAGCTTTATTTGAACTGCCTTTAAGTTGATCGACAATAAGCATTTCTTGCATCGTCAAACGAAATTGATACTCTAAACGAATAGAATTTGGTCTGATGGATTATTGTAGAAATTGAAGCTTCACGAACCAGAAGACCAAACTGAGAATATGAAAGTAATAATAAATCTCAGAAAAGGAGCAGTAATTTGTCAGGTTCGGTCAACAAAGTATTAATTATTGGAAATCTAGGCGCAGATCCGGAAATAAGAAATTTCCCAGCTGGAGGAAGAGTGTTGTCGCTTAGCGTTGCTACTTCTGAAAATTGGAAAGACAAAAATACAGGAGAGCGTCGAGAGAAAACAGAATGGCATTCTGTTTCGTGTTTTGATGAAAACTCTATCTCTTACGCTGAAAGCTACCTGAAAAAAGGATCTAAGGTTTACTGTGAAGGAAAACTTGAAACTCGAAAGTGGCAAGATCAGTCTGGCAACGATCGCTATTCGACTGAAATATGTCTGCGACCATATTCAGGCAAGTTGATTGGATTGAGCAGATCTGAAGGTATGTCACAACCGATACCAAAAAGTGAAAAGTCTGCAGAAGTTTATTCTAATCCTTATGAGGGCGCCAAGGATCTGGATGAGGATATAATTCCATTCTAGGTTAAATTGCACAGTAGTTTCATGCGTTCTAGACATTCCTGGTACGGTTACAATTTGGGTATCGAGTACAACCCCAAAACTCTCCATATGAGCCATTCCTAAGTTGCAACCAACCAGAACAATTTGTATCAGGGCAAGCCTCAACAGTTTGTTCACAAAAGCCACATTGGATTCCATTTCCTGAAGGTAATGGTTTTCCTTGACCGCAATGTGGGCAAGTTGGTTCAGTATGGACGCAGTATGGATAGTTGCTACAGCCGAAAAAAGTTCTTTCTCCTGAATTTTTAACTGACAAAATACCCGCTACACAGACTGGGCACTTAATCTCTTTGTCGGGACGGTTGCCAAAAACTTCTACTTGGTACGGACTTTTTATAAGCTCTTGAACAAAGATTGACTGTTTCCCAGTTTCTGTGAGGATAAATACTTTCTTTTTCGCACGAGTTAAAGCGACGTAGAATAGTCGCCGTTCTTCTGAGTTTGGAAATTCTTCCGGGCTTGCTAATACCATGTTAAAGATAGGATCGTCCTGAATTTCATTTGGAAACCCCAAGAAATCGCTTATAACATCAAGGACTATTATATAATCTGCTTCTAAACCCTTAGATCCATGAACCGATCTGAATAAGATGTTTAATGCAGGGAATTCTTTCGTGAGATTTTGTATTATTTCAAGGTAGTTTATTCTGTATACTTTTTCATAAGTTCTCAAATTGTAACGTCCAAGGATAAAGACGCTTGCTTTCTCTACCTTGTCACTATCCGTATGAATTTTGGATAATGTTTGCCGTAGAATGGTTTCTCTCGCGCCCTCCTTTGCACCCGAGATACCCACACATACCGCTATTTCATTGACGGAGCGTACTGCTTTGACAGATTTTTCGATTTGTGCTGGATTTTTTAGAATGAAGTTGGTTGCTTGCTGAGTTATTTCATCAGGGCTTCTGAAAGTCGTACTTAGGTCTAAACGTTTAAAAAACCCAAATTGCTTTCCAAACTCTTTCATTATCCCTATGTCCGAGCCCGCAAATCTGAAGATTGCTTGCCAATCGTCGCCTACACAAAAAAGTTGTGTGTCCAAATCTGCATTTTTTAAAGCTAATACTAACTTTGCACGTCCAGACGAAATGTCTTGGAACTCATCAACCATAACGTAACGGTACGGGCTTATGTACTGATTTAAATTAATTAGATCAGTAGCTTTTGCAATCATGTCATGAAAATCAATCGCGCCTTCGTTTTTCAAGTATAATTCATATGATTCAAATATTGGAAGAAAAACGGAAATGAAGGCTTGATTGCGCTTGCCGACTTCCCCCTCACCAGCGCGGGCATTAAGTTGCTGCTCTGAAAGTTGACCTCCTTTAAAATGCCCCAAAAAAGTGGCTACGATTTTAGTGAATGGATCAATTTGTCCCAAGTTGTTTAAAATATCAAAAATTTCATCTTTTTTGAGAGCTTTAAACACGACACCCGCATCGCTTAACTTCATTTTTAAATTTGTGGTAAGGTGACCTTGTGACCTTTCGCAACTATAGGTTTCTATTAGTTTGGTATTGTGCTGCTTATGCAGATTACGTTTCCAGCGAAGACCTTGTACATAATTTTTTCGGTCAATGAACGGTGGCGTGCGGGCAAAGCCTTTCAGAGCCAAATGCTCTATGTAAATACCATAATCCGGAAGAAAAAAATCTGGTTCATATTGTCTTCGATTTTGTGTTGCTGTTTCGTGTTCATATTTGGGCTCATAATGATATTTGATGCCATTTAAGAAAAGGAAGTTCGCCACCTGGCACTCTTCAAAGCTTTTTAGCTTTTCCCCTTGAAGAGACCTAATGTCGTTTTTGCGAAGATACTCCCAGTACTCTCCCTCATTTTGAAAATTAAATGGACTTTCATATTTTCCGAAAAACTCAGAAAACCACTTAAGAATTACATGAGAAAAATTTGAATCAGATAAATTATTTGAGATAATTGCTTTTAAAACCATTTCAAAAGCCACGGCATCTTCCGCAACCTTTGATAAGCTGGGTCTTTTTCCAGTGCCCTTCCCAATAATGTCCAAACCCAAGCTATGAAATGTATGAATTGAAATATCGTCGCTTGTACCCACACCAATTCGCTCAACAATGCGAGACTGCATTTCTTTTCTCGCACCTTTTCCAAAGGCAAGCAGCAGAATTTCATTAGGTTTTCGAAGTTGTTTATCCAAAAGCCAAGCCGTTTTGCCAACAATAACAGATGTCTTCCCACTACCTGCTGCAGCAACAACTAAGTTGGCATCTTCATCAATGACAACTGAATTTCTTTGCTCTTCAGTTAATGGATGAGTCTCAATTTCATCAAACAAAGCCATTGAGCGCCGTTTTTCTGCAGTGACATATTTTTCATTAGCGACGTCCCGGTCAATCAGCTCACTCTTTAAGAATGCCCTGATAGCTAATAGATGTTTTCCTTCTGCTCTATTTTTGAAAGTTTCCGGAATATTATTTCCAAATAAGGCATTTAAATCATAACATTTTTTTAGTTTCTTAGGGTAAATGCTATTACGCGCAAAAAAGATACCTTTATTAATCGAGCCTACCCAATTGCCTGTGGTCTCCAATGCTAAACGGTGCGATGACAACAACTGTTTCCAGCTAAGTTCACGGGTTTTTAAAATCTTATGTTGTAAAACGTCAGCATCAATACTGGTAAGCCCGCGAATAATATAAGTTGACTCATTAGTGTAAATACGGATTTTAGAAAATAGACCTGATTTGATTGATACGTGATTGATAGATTGATTGGTAATGAATGTATGATTTTTTTTAGAGTGAATTTTAGTATAACTGTCATTAAAATCTACTTGTTTTAATGTATTGAAAGTAAAAAAATCATACGCCCAATAAAAAAAGCCCCTGCGAATATATGGTGCTGGGTAATCAGAATCTGGCATTTTGGGCTGTCTTTTTTATGGATGAAGTTTAACGAACTGTCGCTGAACCTAATGCAGAATGCAATTTCAAAAAAAACGCAAAAATGCAAATAGGCTCATGCTGAACAAAGGCGTGATGATGTTAGGTGCTGAGGCTAATATAGGATGCTTTATTTTCCAAGCCTAAAAACGTGTCCGAGTACTTGACGAGATGTGTCTCTAACAACCCATTATAAGAGCTAAATCTGATTTGAAAACGATCCTAAATTCTTGACCATCGCATCCGTTAACTCTTACTTTTAGTTTAGACCTTTTCGGTTTGATCTACTTACATATCAACAGTTTTATCCTGTTTCGGACCAGAAACGAGATCCACAAAAATCATGCAACTTATTTCCCAAACGACTGTAGATTTTTAACCATTGCATCCGTGAAGTCTAAGTTTTTGATGTAGAACCGTTCGAGTTGATCGATTTGCGCTCCTGCTCTTTAAAGTCTTTTCTGTTCCGAAGCGAGTTTCAAAGAAGTGTCCCAACCTGAAATGATCATCATAGCTCTCGATCAGACTCAGTCCCTAGCTCATAGAAAAATTCTTGTAGACAGAGCCGGCAATCCGATTAACCGGTTTGATTGCCCGTTGTATTCTTATGTAGGTGCCGCTTGGAACTATTCAAAAACGAATAGACCCTCTATCCAGGTTCCGTCGTTTGTAGTTCCATTTGACCAAACCTTAGTACTTTGCCCGTATGGTTTCCCGTTCTTGTATTCACCAACGTATTTACTTCCATCTGCTAGGCTGTGAGTGCCTTTTCCATTTGCTTTGCCATCTTTCCACTCGCCTATGTATTTACTTCCATCCGCGTGGTTGTAGGCGCCCTGACCGTTCTTTTTGTCATCCTTGAATTCGCCCGCGTATTTACTTCCATCGGCATAGGTGTATATACCTTGTCCGTTTTTTTTGTTATTCTTGAACTCACCGAAGTATTTGTCGCCTGCAAACTCTGACCTTGTGCCAAAAATGAAGATACCATGTCCATGGTACCTGTCATCCTTGAACTCACCTACATATTTGCTTCCTGCAAACATCGATGCTGCACCAAAGATGAAAATACCTTGCCCCTGCCTCTTACAATTTTTGAATTCACCGACGTAGTCGCTTCCATCTGAGTAGGTAAGGGTGCCTACTCCGTTTGCTATCTTATGCTGCGATATACCAACGCAATTTATATCAGTTTCATTAAATTTTTCGATACAATTTTTATCAGTTTTCACCTCAGATGTACTGTTACATTTTTGTAATGCAGTTTTCTCAATTTGTACTTTTGCGGGCAATTCTATTTTCTGCCCTTCTACAGCACTGAAGAGTTTGATTACATTTTCAGATTTCAGTAGGTTTGTATTATCAAGAAATTTTGAGTTAAATTCAGTAAGCGCTCCCTCAGTTCCTTTGCCATACAAGCCATCGATGAATGATTGATAGAGCCCTAATTTTTTAAGATTTGACTGAATTGATTCACGTTGTTTTATCGATAGATTTTTGAATAAAATTTTTAGAAGAAATGTCTCTAGTGAACCTGACGTCTTGCTGCGCTTATGGGCAGTATCATTTTTATAAACACCCTCACTAACAGTGCCGTCAGTGAAATATTCGATACCTTGTCCGTGCCGATTACCACTCTTCCACTCGCCAAGATATTTATTTCCGTTCGAATAGGTGCGCATTCCTATACATAAGTCCCAACTGACACTGTCATCTCCAAGACAATCAGGCAGCGCAAACCCAGTGCTTACACTTCCAAAGAGTGTCGCAGTCACTAGGCATACTTTGAGGTATGGATTTCTCATTCCCAGACGTTAGCAAGGGTTATTACATCTGTGGAGTCCTGTCATCTAAGCTGATCGACAGACGTACCCCCAGTTTTATCCCGTTTCGGGTCAGAAACTAGTTTTGAAACAGTGTCCTGAACAACACAAAGGTACATTCTTAGTGACAGTGATAGTCGAAGAAAAGTTGTGGACTTGGTTTGAAGGTCACAAGAACATCTACAGAGCGTTTTAACTTGGGAAGATGTGAAAATCGCCTATTGAGTTAATCACCTCTTGGCTATCAGTATCGACCCCCGCTTCTTTTCTCATTCGGATAACGTCAGGATCAGAAACAAATGCTTCAACGCCTTCCATTGTCTCAGCTTCACCTAGATCGTAAATTTTCGTGCCATCATCACTCTGCATCGCTACGATTAATTTTAGCCCGTGTTTATCCATATGAGGCTTTAAATCATCAACTAATTTGAGCCATCTCTCAAAGCTACATGATTTTTTAAATGTTGCCAAAAATCTCATTTTTATTTCCTTAAAGCTGAATTCATAAAACTAGTTTACCCAATTATGTAAAATTGAAACAGCCAAAGGCACATTCTATTGCGCTTACGCTGATCTTTCAAAGATCCCACTTTCTGTAAACTCAGCCAATTTTTTTGGTTATTGTATCCACTCTATTTAAAATTCCAGCTGAGAAAACAGCAGGTGCAGAGTGGATTTCTGCAAAAAGTTACCCACCAAAAACTTAGATGAAAAACTTTATAACTCGTTATAACTTTTGTTATAAAGCAAAATCACATTAAAAACGCGCTTTACTGTACTGTTAACGTTTTGAAAAATGGCTCCGGCGGTAGGGATCGAACCTACGACCAATTGATTAACAGTCAACTGCTCTACCGCTGAGCTACGCCGGACCACAGCCTGCCTATACCAATGCTGATTTCAGACGTCCAGTACCTTTTCACCGCTTGATTACAAAAAACGTCTCAGTCTGCAACCAGCTCAAACGCGGCGTCTTGCGATAACTCCCCCAACGGATGGACACGGTGCCTCTGCGTAAGATCAATAAGATGGGCCAGCACATTGCGCGTTGCCGCTGGAAGCAACGCAGGAAGGGTCTGGGTGTATATCTGTGCCGCCAGATCTGAGGCCGTTCTCGGGCCGTTTTGCAAATTTTGTAGAATCTCAGCTTCGCGGCTTTTGCGATGCGCGATCAGCCAAGCCAGCCGCGCGTTCGGGGCGGCAACCGGTGCGCCGTGGCCAGGATGAAATTCCTGCCACTGCGTCTTTTGAAGTTCAGTACATGAGCGCATGAAATCGGTCAGGTCACCGTCCGGTGGCGATACCAAAGAGCTGGCCCACCCCATCACCAAATCCCCGGTAAACAGCTTGTTTTGATATTTGAAACATAGATGGTTCCCAATATGTCCGGGCGTATGCAATGCCGTGAGTTGCCAGCCATCCCCAACGATCTCAGCCTGATCAGGCAGCATTACATCAGGTTGAAAAGACATATCTATTCCCTCTCCACCGCCAGCCAACCCCCGGTCAGATAGGCTTTGCATCACCGTGCTGCGCCCGTCGGTAGCACCGCCATAAGCAAAAATCGGTGCGCCTGATTGCCACGACAGCGCTGCGGCCAAAGGGGCATGGTCAACATGTGCGTGGGTCACCAGAATATGACTGATCCACTGGTCGGGGCCGACCGCACGCAAAATCGCCGTCAGATGCGCGTCATCGTCAGGGCCCGGATCAATCACCGCGAGGGCGCCTGTGCCCAATATATAGGTATTTGTGCCACGATAGGTCATCGGTGATGGGTTGGGCGCAACGATACGACGAATATTGTCGCCAAGATCTTCGGCAACGCCGGTTTCGGGGTCAAACTGTGACAGCTCAGACAGCATAGGTCTTCCTCTTTAGGTCGCTACAGGCTAAAGGTTTTACATGTCGTTTCAATGGCTCAAACGCTATATGCCCAGAAGTCTTTATGGTCGGGCAGCCCTTATCTTAATCCTACCGGTTGTCACAGTACAGCTGGTCGTTTCGGTTGTGTTCATCAAGCGCCATTTCGAGGGCGTAACCGAACAGATGACCCACGTAACAGCATTGGAATTGCGCCTTATCCTGACCGATATCAATGCATCACAGACAAGGCTTGAGGCGTTGCAAAGGGTGGATGTCCTAAGGCGCGGCCTTGAGATAGGTTTGCGATTTCCAGACCCGCCACCTGAAACATATGTAAATCAGTGGCGCGCGATTGATTTAACCGGATCTTTTGTGATTAAAAAGTTGATGGCGCAGATGCCCAATTTGCGCAGCATTTCTCTGCCCAACAGTCAACGCGCCGACCTGTTGGCCGAAACGGACCATGGCATCTTACAGATCACCTTAAAAAGACAGCGTCTATCCGCCTCAAATGCCCATCAGTTATTGGTAAATATGGTGTTTTTTGGCGTGCTCATGACGGTGATTGCCAGTATCTATTTGCGCAATCAACTACGGCCAGTGACCAAATTGGCGCGCGCCGCCGAGGCTTTTGGCCGCGGACATCACGAGAGCTACGCTCCGGGTGGCGCGATCGAGGTGCGGGCCGCAGGCAATGCATTTTTGGATATGCGCGCACGAATTGAGCGCCACATCGAGCAGCGAACGATGATGCTTTCCAGCGTAAGTCATGACTTAAGAACCCCTCTCACGCGCCTTAAGCTCGGACTCTCGCTGCTTGACGATAAGGACCGCGAACCTCTGGAACGCGACGTGGAAGACATGCGGCGTATGCTGGAGGGTTTTTTAGATTTCGCCCGCGGTGCAGCTGAAGATGCCTCCGAAGACACTGACCCTCAAGAACTTTTGGAAATGATTGTCACCAATGCAAGCCGCGCCGGCAAAGCGGTTTCACTTGGTGCCTGCCACGGCAGTGGGCGCCTGATGCTGCGCCATCTGGCTATGCGGCGGGCAGTGGAAAATCTTATTGAGAACGCAGTGCGATATGGTGGAAATGCGGTTGTCAGCTATGTTCTGTCGTCAAAATCGCTCTGCATTAGTGTCGAGGATGCGGGCCCCGGCATTCCCCCTGAGATGCGCGAAGACGCTTTAAAAGCCTTTACCAGACTGGACCCGTCTCGCAATCAAGACACCGGATCAGGTGTTGGCTTGGGATTGGCCATCACGGCCGACATCGCACGGGCGCATGGCGGTATGCTTCGGTTGGGACGCAGTGAGCAGTTTGGTGGCTTGAAAGCCGACATCGTCATCGCCCGCTAGTCAAGCATTCGCGCCGCCTGCTGGGCAAGTGCCTCGATGGCCTGCCAGTCGTGTTTCTCAACCAAAGATTTCGGCGCAACCCAGCTGCCACCAACGCAAACAGTGTTTGAAAGCTGCAGATAGGTCGCTGCATTGGTCACCCCGATACCACCAGTTGGGCAGAATGTCACCTGAGGCAGGGGTCCACCAATCGACTTTAAAGCCGGCGCGCCGCCCGAGGCTTCTGCTGGAAAGAATTTCTGCATGCGATATCCGCGCTCCATCAGGCGCATCACCTCGGTGGCGGTCGCAGCCCCTGGCAACAGGGGCATCTCACTGTCCTCACAGGCCTGCAACAGGGCGTCAGTCGCCCCTGGCGACACACCAAACACAGCGCCGGCTTCTTTGGCGGCACGCACGTCTTGCCCGCTGAGCAGGGTCCCTGCCCCCACCGTAGCACCGGCAACTTTTGACATCGCCTTGATCGCATCAAGTGCAGCCGCACTGCGCAGGGTCACTTCGAGTGTGGGCAAACCACCACTGACCAGCGCCTCGGCAAGCGGTTCGGCGATGGTCGCATCTTCGATCACCAGAACCGGGATTACCGGTGCGAGGCGGCAAATGTAATCGGTAAACTTACAGGCATCTTCGGGGGTCATAAGACAGGCTTTCTTTCTAGACAGTTTTTATCTACGACAGTGTTTTGTCAAAAACGGCTCAAACGACAACAGCCGCGCCAGTCGACGCCCGCCCAACGTTACGGCGGAAGACGTCAAATAATTCTCGGCCCACGCCGGTGCCATTACCAGTCAGATCAGCGGTCGCCGGCACGCGTGTCTCAAAATCGGTCGCAAGGTTCTCAAGACGACCTTCGGTGGCGTCCAATCGCATCATATCACCATCGCAGACCCGCGCCAGCGGTCCGCCCGCCGCAGCCTCAGGGCTGAGGTGGATCGCCGAAGGCACTTTTCCAGATGCACCCGACATGCGCCCGTCAGTGACCAAAGCCACTTTTAATCCGCGGTCTTGCAACACCGCAAGAACGGGCGTTAACGCATGTAATTCGGGCATGCCATTGGACATCGGCCCCTGAAAGCGCACAACGATAATCGTATCCTGGGTAAACTCACCAGCTTTAAATGCCACCTTGACGGCATCTTGGGTATGAAACACCCGCGCTCTGGCTTCGATCACATGTCGCTCAGGCGCAACTGCGGAGATTTTCATCATCGCCTGACCAAGGTTGCCTGCCAGTTGCCGCAGCCCTCCCGTGGGTTGAAACGCCGATTTCACCGAGCGGAGGATCTTGTCATTACCGCTCATCGCAGCACCGGGCCGATAGGTCACACAACCGTCGTTTAACACTGGCTCCTGCGTGTAATCCGCAAGCCCGGTTCCGACCACTGTTTTGGTATCCGGGTGCAGCAAGCCTTCGTTCAGCAGATCACCAATCAAATAACCAAGCCCACCAGAGGCATGAAAATGGTTCACATCAGCCAGACCGTTAGGGTACACCTTTGCCATCAGCGGTGTCGCCTGAGACAGATCATCAAAGTCTTGCAGCTCAAGCAAAATTCCAGCCGCGCGGGCCATTGCTGGCAAGTGCAAAACTAAATTTGTCGATCCACCCGTCGCCATCAACCCGACAATCCCGTTTACAAATGTTTTCGCATCCAGAATGTCACATATAGGGCGGTAGTCATTGCCCAACCCGGTAATTTCAAGAGCCCGCTCGGTCCCAGCAACCGTCAGAGCGTCCCGCAGTGGGGTATTGGGGTTCACAAACGAACTGCCCGGCAAATGCAGCCCCATAAATTCCATCAACATCTGATTGGAATTGGCGGTGCCGTAAAAGGTACAAGTTCCCGGACCATGATAGCTGGCCATCTCTGCTTTCATCAAGGCCTCACGTCCCACCGCGCCAGTCGCAAATTGCTGGCGTACTTTGGCTTTTTCATCATTAGGCAGACCCGAAACCATGGGGCCAGCCGGCAGGAAAATACCTGGGATATAGCCGAATGTGGCTGCCGCCATCACCAAACCCGGAATAATCTTGTCACAGACACCGAGATAAAGAGCTGAATCAAATGTATTATGCGACAGCGCGATCCCCGCAGACAAAGCGATCACGTCGCGCGAAAAAAGGGACAGTTCCATACCAGTTTGACCTTGGGTTACCCCATCGCACATTGCCGGGACACCTCCTGCGACCTGCGCCGTACCGCCATAGCGTTTTGCGGCCGCTTTGATCACTTGCGGGAATTTCTCGAAAGGTTGATGCGCCGACAGCATATCATTATACGATGTCACAATTCCTATATTAGCCGATCTTGCTGCCACCAGAGCCTCTTTATCGGCCCCCATCGCGGCATAGGCGTGGGCTTGGTTTCCACAGGTTAAATGAGCCCGTCTCGGCCCGTCTTGGGCCGCAGCACGCATGGTATCAAGATAGGCTTTGCGGGTCCGTTCAGATCTAGCCTGAATACGTTCTGTGACGTCTAAAATGATGGCATTGAGAGACATAAGACTCTTTTCACGTTGAAGGGCTTTGAATACGGCAAAAATTGTGCTCTGATAAGTATGTTAGCGCTAACATAAGCCACGTAATTTGAGATTGCAAGGGCGTTTTATATAATAAAATACCAGAAACACCTTCGTATCATCGGGTGGGAAAGCCATTGAATTGAATTATGTATTTATGGTGGTCCGTCTTACAAGATGCCTCAACCTTCGGCGCCATGTGCACGTGGTGAGCTGCGCGGGACAAACCACAAGTTGCAATTTTCACCCCAATATTGCTTTGCGCACTGCTCAAAATTCAACCCTTTTAACAGTCTTATAAAACCGATAAGATCTGCCGAGGTTCAGTTGGAAATTTCTGCGAGATCAGGCCAAGGCCGCGCTCAAGGACAAAGGCACCACAAATTGATGAAAGTGCTTATCGACACATGCGTGCTTTACCCCACAGTAATGCGGCAGATGCTACTGGGTGCAGCAGGGCATGGGTTGTTCACCCCACTCTGGTCTGACCGAATTCTTGAAGAATGGGCCCGTGCCGCGCGCAAAATTGGGCCTACCGGCGAGGCGCAAGCCCGATCTGAAATCGCCCTTCTAAAAATTAGATGGGCCGCAAATTCCGTTATATGGCCACCTTCACTTGCCACACGTCTCTGGTTGCCCGATCCAAACGATATCCATGTTCTGGCTGCGGCCATTGCAGGTTCGGCCGACGTGATCGTAACCCTGAACGCTGCAGATTTTCCCCGCAACACCCTAGCCGAAGAGGGGCTGTCACGCTCAGATCCAGACAGTTTTCTGTGCGGTTACTTTCGAAACCATCCCACACTCATTACCGCGCTCTCCGACCAGGTCTTGACCGAGGCACAACAGCTATCAGGCAAAGAGTGGACACGCCAAAAATTGCTTAAAAAGGCAGGGTTGTCGCGTCTGGCAAAAGCTATCAACGCCTAAGATGGCGGCCCCATGTCACGGGACTGGACAACCATCCACATCACAGGCAACCCCGCTGTTGACCTCTTGCCCGCCTAGATCTCGCGGCGGTGAAACAACGCGCTCCCTCAGAAGGTTGGCAATCTGATATCCGATCTGTAAATCTGATACCGTGCCAAAGTAATGGCTTCGCAGACAGCCCTCAGGATCAATCAAGATTAGAGACGGTGTCCCACGCATCCCATAGGCCTGCATAGTCTTCGGCATGCCGCCAGCACTTGGTTCATCAATACCAATCGGAAACCTTAACTTATATTCATAGGCAAACGCCTTAAGAGACACCGGCGTCATCGCCGCATGGTGTTCAAACACTGTATGCAGCCCTAAGACTGTCACATCATCAGACGAAAACGTCTCATAAATTCGTTGGGCCTGCGGCAAACCATGTGCCACACAGCCCGGGCACAACATTTGAAATGCCTCAAGAACTACGACTTTACCTCGCAACCCCAGTAAAGTGACCGGACCATCGTTATTGATCCACTCGGCAACCTGCAGATCGGGGGCGGGTGAAAATGATATGACGTCATCCATCGGAAAGCTCCTTAAAAATACGGTAGTAAATATTGCCTACAGCTGGGCAGTCCAGCGGGCAAAACAAGAGCCACGCCATCAAAATTGCGTGAAGATGGGCGTTTTCATGTCATCCCTCAGCCGGCCAAAAGACCACCGTTGGGGTTCATAAGCCGCGGGTTTCAATAGAATGCACCGTTGGAACCTCTGCAGACAGATCCGGCAAGGCGCCGACGCAAAAGGGGAAATCTATAGTTTGCAACCAAAGCAAATCCGCAGGCACAGGACAGCTAAATTTTACAGACCGCGTCTCGACCGTGATGTTTTAAAACCCAATCCGATCCGCCCGGTGTTTACAAATGCAACACTAGCGCCTCAGCGATCAACAATCCCCACCAAAGCAAAGGCGCGCGCCAATGTGGCGCTTGCAAGCTTATCTTTAGTGCGTCTTTGTCTGAAGCACTCACAACATAGAAGTCAGCCAAACTCAGGTTTTGAGCTTTGAAATTGCCGGTGATTGACCTCACACACCTGAGAATTGATAATAGCCTCGGAGATCACATATCCTTTGATCATAGAAATGATTGAGCTGTGCAATTTAACAAACACACGCCAAAACGACAACTGACCCGCACAAATGGCGCAATAATCTGCAAATCCATATACTAAAAAGCCAATTTAAAGCGCAAACCGCGCATAGATCTTTTTCCGCCTGTAAATCTTTTGAGCAGCCCAAAACTGGCACCAATTTTGCGCTGTTAAACGTAAGTGTTGCCCCACCTCCACCTTACGTCTGAGGTCTTAATCTG
>ENA-OQVM01004172-OQVM01004172.1-marine-metagenome-genome-assembly--contig:-NODE-4172-length-14947-cov-4.022058_pt1 | contig 14947 bp, 17 predicted proteins | sample MGYA00237776_ERZ505498 | MGnify/ENA primary metagenome ERZ505498 (study PRJEB26159, sample SAMN06265151) | marine metagenome | isolation source: Helgoland LTER site | place: Germany:Helgoland, sampling... | reverse complement strand
ACGAAGGTAGTAGTACTGTCTAAAGCGTGAAAACGAAACCCTGTCGTACCCATCCGGGAATTGGCATTGTTGGTTATGCCGCTATTCAGGTTTTGTGGGAGTGGTGTCCCGTGACGTTAGCAATCCGATTTTGAAATTGCTTCTCCATCCACTGTGGTGGCTGGACAGTCATAAACACTGACCAAAACTTCAACACCGCACTGTTCCAGCTTGAAGACGACTGTTCTGAACGGTCGCACGTCTGTTCCATTGGGCGGCTTGTCCGTTCAGAACAGTCGTCTTAGGCAAAGAACGGACAACAAACCTGACCGGAACGATTAGACAATCTAACGAAACTATCTGTAACGCACGATCCACTAACCTTTGGCAGAATTTCCTTGATTCAATGCCTGTTCCGCATGGCTGCCTGCTACTGGCATCAGATAGATGCATTAATAAATCCTTGAAGATTATTTCCTTCGGCCTTGAAAGGTTAACTAACGACTCAGTACGTCTTCTTTTTCGAGAATGTGAACACGCTTTAATTCTCGACGAGGAGTTGTCTGTGAAAGATCTCAATTATCAACTAAAGGATTTATGTCAACGCAATCAGGACGGCAGTCGTGCCACACAAGCTGAACGTTTCCAGTTGTTACAAACGATGGCGAATCATCTTAATGAATTGGGCTATCGGCGTATGGAGGCGAAATCTCTCAAACCTAAGCATGTTGATGCGTTGGTCGCCAAATATCTCGAAGAAGGGCTAACTCCCGGCACGATAAAAAATCGTCTCGCCGCATTGCGGTGGTGGGCTGAAAAAATCGGTAAGCAAAATGTCGTGGCTAAGGACAATGCCTATTACGGCATTGACTCTCGGGTCTTTGTTACTAACGTGTCGAAAGCGCGTGACCTGGATCAGGAGCTGCTTGAAAAAATTAGCGACCCGCATTTAAGAATCAGCCTGGAACTGCAAAAAGCCTTTGGCCTGAGGCGGGAAGAAGCGATCAAGTTCAGTCCGGATTACGCAGACCGAAATACCTACATTCGTCTGAAATCTACCTGGTGTAAAGGAGGGCGGGCACGGGAAATCCCTATACGTACCGACGAGCAGCGGGATGTTTTAAGACGCGCGCGATTGGTAGCTGGGAAAGGTTCATTAATTCCATCCCACCTGATGTATGTTCAGCAAATGCGACTCTATGAACGTGAGACGCAAAAGGCAGGGCTATCCAAGTTGCATGGTTTGCGTCACCGCTATGCGCAAGAGCGATATTACGAACTCACCGGAAAACAGGCCCCGGCCTGTGGTGGCCCATCTAGCAGTGAACTCACTGAAGAGGAACGCGCGAATGATCAGGTAGCCCGCTGGGCGATTTCTCAGGAACTCGGTCATGAGCGTGAGCAAATCACGGCTGTGTATCTCGGTCGGTAAGCAACCATTAAGGAGTTACGCTCAACGGGCGCTGCCCTGACCGCTGGGCCTTCCCGCCCTCGCCGGTAGCAGAGGTTGCAGCAGCACTGCAACCCCTTTGAAAGGGTAAAAAGGATCGGCACATCAAGGACTACTCGGCTAACGCCTGCGTTCCTCCTTGACGCTGAATCCTCATGACGAATCACACTGTGGCTATTGCAGTCTCAATAGTACCCGGCAGTTACGCTGCCAATTAATCGGTATGGCTCGAAAACGTTGCAAGCAACCGCTGATACGTTAGCCAGTTATACCACCCCTACGGGAGAATGATTTCCCGTAGGGACATCTTTCTCTTGTTCATTCAATGATGAGGAGAAAGATGATGGAGTACCTGGAAATGCGAGGTGCAGTAAAACTCAAAGCAGATGCCGATAATGCTGTTGTGCGATCTGTTCTCAGCAAGTTACGAGAAACCGAGTTTGTCGATGCAGGCTATATCGATATAGGCATTGAGGAAAATATCCTGAGTATCAGTGCCGAAGGCACAATCTCAGAAAGTTACAGTACCCGCGCGTTGTTAACACAGCTGCAAGGTCAGTTGACAGAAACGTCGATGATAGGTGTCTCAAGTGTACGGTGGGAAACCCTCGTAGTACTGAAGCACTGGCAGCCAACACCGGCTATGCGACTAGAAGTTAATGATCAACTGGCCTTTGCCCAGTAACCCACGATAAAGGTCTGACTCCCGTCAGGCCTTTATCATTTTTACTTCTCCCTCCCTTCTTGAAAATCGATCAATCCTATTCTTTCTTTTGTCCATGAAAGCTTTTCGCTGCCACTAGCAAGCTGCCATCACTAATCTGATGACCGTTTTTAATGATTGGATGAATGGTGGTATTCATGCGAGAGACAGTGATTGGCAGGTGGGGGGCGATACTGACGATAGTCTTCGCTCTTCCATTAACGGTGCAGGCAGACACTACGGATACGGAGGATAGTCGTATCCTTGAGAGTCGCTATCTTTCTGTTCCGATGGGGCCGGAGAGCGCACAAACTGACTTGCTGAAAAGCATCGTTGATATCCGAGTACCTGAGCAAATTACCACGGTAGGAGGGTCGCTGGACTACCTGCTGAAGCCCTATGGTTTTCAATTAGAAGACTCTCCAGAAGTTGATGAACAGTACCTTTTGTTGATTTTGATGCTTCCCGAACCGCATAGGAATTTGGAGTCGATGACGTTAATGGATGCGTTGATCACCCTGGGCGGGAAAAGTTTTCGACCTCTAATAAATCCAGTTAAGCGTTCAGTGCGCTATCAGTTGCGTAAAGGGTTTGGTCAATTCGCTGCAGCTGAAGATAGGGAGATCGCCAAACAACAATGGCTGGATCAGAAAGAAACAAATTTATTGCCACCGAAGGATCTGGAGTCAATTACAGGCGCTCAGCAAGAACATCAAACCTACGGGCCGGTGCAGCGGGGCGATAGTTTAAGTCACATCGCCAGTCAGCTTAATCTCACGGGTATGACAATCGACCAAGTTTTGGTTTACCTCTTTCGTGCGAATCCCCATGCGTTTGCTAATGACAACATGAATCATCTACTGGCAGGAAAAACGCTGAAAATCCCGCCTGTTAATCCTGAAACGCTGCCAACTGCATTTGAAGCCAGTCAGCTAGTTGACGAGCACTATGGTCTATGGATTCAGCGTGAGGTGACACCGTGAATTACCCACGGACTTTAGCGATGGGGTTGATTTTATTATTGCCTGTTTCTAGTGCCGCGATTGCAGATACGAATGGGGCTTTTACGCACGCATCCAAAACCCCTGGTACTGAAACGCCGATCAGCCGAACTATTGAGTTACAGACCTTGGCGAAACGGTGGAGATTGGATGAAGAAGAGTATCAACGTTATCTCGATTTAATGCGTGGCCCATTAGGAAAATGGAGTCCCGACCTTGACCCATTGTTAGCGCTTGGGATGTTTGCAGAGTCTCCGCAGGAAGAACAGCGTTACGCCGAACTGTATGCGCAACAGGAATTTGATTTAACCGGGCGCACGTTGCAATTTCAACAAGCCTACCGCGCTGCTTTCGAACGTCTGTTCCCCAGTGCAAAGATGTTAGATCGCCGCCTGTTGGCTCCTTACTTTGCGCACCAGCAACAGAAGTCTGCAATGAAGGACGCGAAACGATTAGCGCAAAAACGCTTTGTTGATGGTGACCGTCTGCTTCTTTTTGTACCGACAAGCTGCCGTGAGTGCTTGCCGGTTATAAGCCGATTAATAAGTTTATTGTCGAGTACTCAGCAAAGCGGTGTCGATGTATACGTCCGCGATGCTCAAGATGATGGGGCTGTTAGAGCATGGGCGAATGCCCACGCTATAAAAACGGCCTGGTTCAATGGGGGGAATCTCACTTTGAACCGTGATGAGGGGTTACTACAGCGATTGAAGAGTCAATCCACGGTTTCAACGGCAGATGCTATGCCGATCTTCTTAAAACGCAATGGACGTTTCTTTCAGTTGAGCAGGGAGAGTTTGGGAATATGAAGCCTTATTTGATGAGGTCTTGTTTGGTTAAACGGTGGATCGCCGGGGTGACATTGATGCAATCAGTGGCGGCGGTGGCATTGGAAGACGTGCCAGTGGCCTATTTGATTGTTGCGAAGAGTCATCAAGTCCCTGTCGATATTCTCTATGCGATAGCGTTGACAGAAAGTGGCACGCATTATCATGGTGATCGGGTACCGTGGCCCTGGGCGTTGAATATCGATGGTCAAAGCGTCTTTTGCGAATCCCAGCAAGATGCAATTCACCGGGTTTCCCAGGCTATTCGAAAACAGCAGTCCGTCGATATCGGGTTGATGCAGGTTAACTGGCGTTGGCACGGGCAACGGTTTACCACGATTGATGAATCGCTAGTGCCCATTAAGAACCTCAGCGCCGGAGCTACGATTCTGCATGAGCAGTTTGAGCAGACTGATGACTGGTGGGAGGCGGTTGGTCGCTACCACGACCCCGGCCAGGACGCGGAATCGCTCGACAGCGCTCAGCGTTACCGAGAGCGTGTAAGGCAGTATTGGCGGGAGTGGTTTTAATGCGAGGGCTATTCGGACTGCTTTGCCTGTTGCTGTGTTTAGGCGCTCACGCCAGAGAACCACTAACCGTGATTTATGACTCAGGCGATACCTTACCGCTTGAGCCCTATCTGCCGAAACGAGCGCCACAAGAAGAGACCACCACTCAGGACACGAATCGCCAATTGCCGTTCAAGCTGCCGATCACCACACCTTCAATGCAGCCGGGTAAAGTTACAGTCACCCCAAAAGCATTGCGCTACTTGCAGCGGCCCTTGTTTTTGGTGGGGTCTGATCAGAAATCGCGAAACTGGTTGGCTGAAAAGCGCGAGCAGCTTATCCGTATAGGAGCCGTTGGCCTGTTGGTTGAGGCGAAGGATCGCCAGGAGGTTGAGGCGGTTTTGGCTATCGCGGAAGGGCTTCGTCTGGTGCCCGCTTCAGCGGAGGGTTTCGCCACTAAGCTGGGTCTGAGTCACTACCCGATCTTGCTATCAAAGGAGGGTTGGGAGCAGTGACCGACCGGTATGAAGTCGAGGTGTTATTACGTCCTCCCGTGGAGCTGTCTTCGGCGATAGTGGCGCTGAGTTGTGCAGGGATCGTGTTAGCTGCGCCACAGACCTTGATGATGACGCCATCGGTTGCCCTGTTCAGCGCCGGGTGTCTGGGCGGGGTCGGTGTGTGGCGCGGTCGCCAGGCCTGGCGAGTGATTCAATATCAGCGCCATCTCAAGCGCAGCCCGCGCTATGTCATGTCTTCTTCTCAAGTGCCAGTAAGCCAGTCGGTATTGTTCTTAGGGCGAGGCTTTCGCTGGAACCAGACACACACCGAACGACTCTACGCTGCCCGTGACAAACGCGCCGAGCGTTATCTGCAGCCCAGCGCCATCAAGCAATGGGTTCGTCGCAAAGAGATCGAATGGGAGCATACGCCCCTATTGCGAACGATCATGCGATGGACTGCACTAGATTCCCCTCTGAATCCCGTCCGTCCCCCGCCAGCCATTGGGGGCGATGCCGTCATACACGGCGTCGGGATCAGAGGGGAAACCAATGCCACCATGCCGCTCAGTGACCGGGTCGGGCATATGGTGGTGATCGCCCGCACCCGCCATGGCAAAACCCGGCTGGCCGAAGTGCTGACCACTCAGGATATTCGACGCGGCAACAACTGTGTCATCGTGTTAGACCCGAAAGGAGACGCCGATTATCTAAAGCGTATCTATGTTGAATCCCAGAAAGCAGGGCGTCAGCTCATTATCTTTCATCTGGGCTATCCCGAGCTGAGCGCCCGGTACAACGCCATTGGTTCTTTTTCGCGGATTACAGAAGTTGCGACGCGAATCGCCAGCCAGCTACCGGGTGAAGGTGAGGCCAGTGCATTTAAAGAATTTGCCTGGCAATTCATCAATGTTATCGCCGTGGCGCTAGTGGCGATGGGTGAAACACCGGATTACCTCAAAATTCGTCGCTATATCACCGATATCGATGCCCTGTTAATTCTGTATGGCCGACATTGGCTGGCTGAAAATGGTCCGGAGGATTGGCAGGACGAGCTGGGAGAACTGCAAGACAGCATCAGCATAAAGTCGTTGCCAAGGATCGATCAGGGCAAAGACCCTGAGGCACTGGCAATGGTGCGCTATCTCAATACTCATGCGACTTTCGATCAGGTGTTAGAAGGGCTGATGTCTGCTTTTCGCTATGACCGTGAGTATTTCTTGAAAATCACGGTGTCCATCAAGCCCTTCCTGGAAAAGCTAACCACCGGCAACATCGCTTCTATCCTGGCACCCGATAAGGCGAACACCGACGATCAGCGCCCGGTGTTGGAATGGGCGCAAGCGATAAGGTCTAACGCTGTGGTTTATGTGGGGCTGGATGCACTCACCGATCCGGAAGTAGCCAGTGCGGTGGGCGCTTCCATGTTCAGTGACCTGACCAGTCTGGCAGGTCATATCTATAAACATGGTATAGCGCCCAGTAATACGAGCGAGCACGCCAGGAAACCACCGGATATTGTGATTCACGGGGATGAATTCTCCGACTTGATCGGGCCGCAGTTCAAGACACTGATTAATAAAAGTGGTGGTGCAGGTTACCAGCTTAATTTATATACCCAAACCTGGAGTGACCCGATTGCCGAGTTGGGCAGTGAAGCCAAAGCCGGACAGTTAGCCGGTAATATTGGCACCATGTTGATCATGGGAGTGAAGGAGGTAGCGACCTGTGAGATGTTCACCAAGCAGCTGCCAGAAGTCAGCGTCAGTGAAATCATGGCCGTTTCCGGTGTCACCGATAATGTAGATGCTGTTGGCGGTATGGGGTTCACCTCAAATAATCAGGATCGTGTGAGTATCAGCCGTGTACCGATGATCTCACCCGCCGATATTGTCGCACTCCCCAAAGGGCAGGCGTTCGTCCTACTCAGAGGCAGTGAGCTGTGGAAAATCCGTATTCCCATGCCATCCAAAATGGATGATCAGGAACTGCCCGACGATTTGGGCGACATGCTCAAACATATGCGGCGCAGTTATACGTCAGTCGTGGATTGGCCGAGCTATTATGGTCGATAGGCAAGGGTGATAAGCCCATGGCCAAGTCACAGCAGTATCAGCCCCCTAGGAGAAAAGAACCCGGCCTGATCGGCCAACTGCTTTCTGCGCTGATCCAGCTGGTGGTTTGGCTGGTGATCAGCTTGATGCTGTCTATCATCATTGAATGGTTAGGCATGATCTGGTTCTGGCCAGAGCAAGGGGCAGACCACGCAAAGGCTGTTCTGGCTGCTGACCAGGCTTACCTCAATCAGCAACTCTATGATCACTCGTTAGCTATCAGAAACGATGTTATTGCCATGACGCATAAGGCGACCAGCTGGATAGCCGGTCAATCCTGGCTTAATACGCTTCTATATAACGCATATGATGTTCCTGGTGGCAGCTTTTTTTCATCGTTGCAGGGGTGGGGATATGACTTATACCAACGTTTCGACGACTACCTTGAAGCATCCACCTACGTTACGCAAACATTCGTTATCCGTTTAGCACTCATTCTATTTTCACTGCCGATCTTCCTAGTAGCGGCACTGGTGGGAGGCGTTGACGGCTTAGTCGAGCGTGATCTCCGGCGTTGGGGCGGGGGGCGCGAGAGCAGTAATGTCTTCAATTTGGCCAGACGATCCGTCGTACCTTCATTTGTAGCTGCTTGTGTGGTCTATATCAGCCTGCCGTTCAGCATCAATCCGGTGATCGTCATTCTGCCATTTGCATTTCTGTTAGGGTTAGCTGTTCGTATTGGGTTTGAGAGACTGAAGAAGTATTTCTAGGGTTACAACTTGCTAGTTAGGGTCTGCAATACAGTTCAATTTGAAAGATTCAGTTGTGATTCATCTTTCCACCATATTAGAGAAAGAAAGTCGTAACCGTTAGAGAATATGCTTTCAACAACGCTATAATTTTCAGCACCCTCGCTATTTATCCATTTGTCAGCATCGACCTCAAGGCCATTGGAGAGAGTGAATGCCTTGCGCGGCTGCATAATTCTCGTGTGAGGCCATATGTAATCTGGCACAACTGCGTTTCTGGAAAACCATCGCCTATTACCGGTTTTATCCCAGCAAGCTATCATGCAGGGATAATCGCTTACTTCAACAAAACGGATGGCAGTGCTGGTGCGGGAAACATCAAATTCGTTAGCCAGATAGTTGACAGACTCAGTAGTGATGTCAAGGTTATTCAGATACCGACCCATGATATGGTCGGGCATCATCAGCTCGGCAGAGAATTGATTAGCGCGAACTTCTTTTTGTTGCCTGAAGTTGTCCTTGGACATACTACGCTGTCTCATATCATTAGTATCACAGCGGTAAGTCAGATTTTTCCCTCGGTCATTAACCCAGTGGCCCAGTTCATGTCCCAGTGAAAAACGCTGTCGCCGGGGATCTGCGTCGTTGTTAACCGTAATGATGGCTTTTTCATCTGTACCGATAATGTTGCCTTCGCAATTGGATAAGGCTGCGCGTTTGACGTCAGCATTGAGCGAATAGGCAACTAAATCCAGATCGATATCTTCTGGCTCATAGATACCTAGTTTCTTTAGAATGTCGTCTGGCTGCTGTTTGAATTTCATAATTATGTGTCAGTGTCGTTTGGATCGATAAGGCCCAACTCCACTAAGTTCTGCCAGATTTCGACAATATCATTCTCGCTTCCGCCCTGACCTTGCTCCCTAAAAGCGAGAATAACCCCTTCAGGCACTTTGTCTTGATTTTGCATGGCCGCAACGATATCCGATAGCATTTCAGGTATTGTTCGTTTAGGGGGGGCATTTTGAGCGACTTCTTGTTCTTGCTTATAGGCCTGGAACGCGGCTCTCTGCTGAGATAGCCTGAGTTGTCGTTGTTCCTTTATAGCCTGTGTGATCACCGTGCGAGCTTGATAAATATCTTGCTGTGAGGGGTAGCCATCGCTGCCAACGCAAGCAAGAATTTCTTCGTCGCTAGCCTCTATGATTGAGTCGATTACATATTCATTAATCTGTTTGATAAATGCCAGTGTCATGATTCTACCTCCCACCATGGAAGCCCATTTGGAAATCGCTTTCTCACCTTGTCTTTAACTCTCTTTTCGACATTCCGATAAAGCTGATCTGTAAATTCGCATAAAACTAAAATCCTGGATTTTTTCTGCTCTTCTAGTTTTTGCTTAATGAAGCAATCCGCTTGAGGGTCATCCTCAAACAACTGCTGAATTTTCTGAATCCAGATGGATATGATGTTGTCAGATTGAGCGTGCTCGATAATTGTTTCAGCAGAAGCATGAGAAAACTTTGCGGTTGCACTTGTTGGTTTTAACATTTCGTCATCAATTGTTAATAGTTCGTCAACTGAGGGCGTTACCATCAATCTGGAGTATTTTTCTTCCTCATTACTGATAATACTTTTCCCAGTTTTAATAAAAAAGCTGATGGCTTTGAGGTCTCTTGGCCACCGTCGCTTGAGCGAAAGAGCTTCAACGACGACATGGGCAAAAACATCATGTTCTGACAAACCTGATCGAGCGGCGCAGCCGAGTGTGCGATAGACCTGAAGTGACCGGGTTACATCGGCATTTTTCAGGTTATCTACCAGGTCTTGTACTTCAATTTCGTTGTAATGGGTCGCAGTACTTGTATCCATCGTATTCACAATTCGCGCGCTTCCTATGTGCTAATACTGGTGACTTCGAAAATGTGGCAAAAAATTCGCCACTTTTTTGGTTTCGGCAGTAAGTAAGGGTAAGGGGCTAATTTATAGCCCATATCCACCAATTTGAAGCAAATTATACGCGATGATGCGTTTATAGAGGCCAAGATGAGCAAAAAATCAACAATCAGTCATATTCCGGTTGGAAATGGCGACATGACACTTATGAAGATAGCATCCAATGATACTTACCACTATGTATTGGTAGACATGCATATTCGTCAAAATGGCGAATCGGATGACGACAAATGTGACGCGTTGGCGGCACTATATGACCTGCTTGATAAAGATGATGAGGGGCGTCCTTATGTGGATGTGCTGATCCTTACCCATCCAGACGAGGATCACATCAGAGGATTTCGGGAGAACTTTCATAGGGGGAGCCCTGATGACTACGTGGCACCTAAAGATGGTGAAAACGGCAAGATATTTGTCAGAGAGATATGGTCTTCACCCCTAATTTTCAGGCGCAAAAGCAAAAATAACAGCCTTTGTAAGGATGCAACTGCTTTTAATACTGAGGCAAAACGGAGGGTCGAGCTATATAAGGCTGAAAAGCAGATCGGTAGGCAGGGTGACCGAATACGTTTAATTGGCGAAGACGAAGATGGCAAGACGGATGAAATATTGGATATTGTCTATCAAAACGAGGATGTGATTGACACGCTCAATGAAGTGTATATCAAGGAGTTAAGTGCCAGAGCGTTGGGGCCGCTTGCTGATGATGAGTTTGAAGACAACACCAGCCCGGATAAAAACCGCTCCAGTATCGTTATCCAGTGGGGACTTGCTAGCCACGGTTACTCGTTGCCATCTAACTACATTTTACTGGCTGGTGATGCCGGTGTTGAGGTGTGGGACGTGTTATGGGAGAAGTACAAAAATAATACCGATATGCTGCAATACGACATCCTGTTAGCCCCGCATCATTGCTCCTGGCATACCTTGTCGCATGACAGCTTTAGCGACACTGATAATCCGCAAGTGTCCGAAGACGCAAAATCTGCATTAGGCGAAGCGCGCCCAGGTGCAGTAATTGTTTCAAGTAGCGACGAAATCGAAGATGATAAGAATGATCCGCCGAACTATAAAGCCATGAAGGAGTATGAAAGCATTACGGATGAGAATGACGGCACGTTTCAGTGTCTTGCTGACTACAAACCCTCCAACGGCAAGACACCTGAAGTACTAACATACAAGCTGACAAATAGCGGCCCTCAGGAAGAAGAAAAAGCCTCTGAGGAGTCATCAGACACCGCTAAAAAAGCTGCACGGACTGCGGCAACTGGAACGTTATTTACTGGAGCAGGTAACGCAATTGGTCATGGGTGATGAACAGCCAGAGGTTTCGTCCTTCATTCAGGCGGCCATAGAACAGATAGGTAATTATTCGGCAGTTAATTGCGTTAAGGACGTATCCGTCGGGCAATATGCCGTTATTGTTGAAACGGAATGGGTGGTTAAGCTGCCTAACAGGTTTCGCAAACAGGGGGTTTCTGATACTGGTATCAGAGAGATAGAAACCGTCTACTGGCGTTTGCCATTGGACTACCCGCAATGTGCACCCTCACCTCGGTTGAGGGCGGATTTTCCGACTAATCTTCCACACCTCAATCCCTACACGCCGGGGGAATTGGTTTATCCCTGCATCTCGGAGTCATCGTTAGTAGACCTGCTTCATAGTATGGGATTGACGGCACTGTTTGATGCTGCATGCCAATGGTTAAATAATGCAGCTGCAAATGAATTACATTGCCCAGTGCAGGGCTGGGAGCATGTTCGCAGAGACAATACAAAAGGCCTGATTCATGCGGATACCCATGCCATTCGTGCCGATCTGGATACGAGCACCGATGTTGTCAAGTTCTACAACTATCGGTATTACCGTGTGGGGAGTTCAGATGATTTGCTGATGGGGGAATTGATAACCCCCAGTTTGGGGGCATCTAATTCCGCACTTAAGAAGAAAAACCTGGGAATTGACACGTATTCATCCATTCGTAACGCTCCTGGTGTGTTATTTCGGACAGAAAACGGAAAGGTCTTTGACGAATACCGGCCTGAATCAGTATATGATTTTGGAAGCTTACGCGGGTTTGCAAAAGGCTTGGGCTTGCAACACGCCTTTGATGCTCGGTTAAAACATATACTTGCAATGTCGAGCCCCCAGTCTATGCAGAAGCAGGATAAGGCCCCTGTTGAAGAGTTCATGGTGGCTTTTGCGGTTAAGCGCCCCTTCAACTTGATAGGTACGGAAAGTCCATGGGAACTTCTCGCTTATCGTGTCTACTTTAGCCAGGATCATGAGGACAAAATTCCAGATGAGTCGGTCGTTCGACCAACACAATTGATTGAACGGACTTGTCCGCAGTTGCTCCAAGCAGTATCGGGAGACAAGGTTGAAGAACCTGTGAATCTGGGCTTGCTGGGTTGCGGCAGCCTTGGTTCAAAAGTTGCGCTTCATTTAGCGAAGACTGGTTGCTACCAGTTTGAGTTGATTGATAACGATTACTTTGGTAGCCACAATAATGCTAGGCATGGGCTAATTGTTCCAGATTTCAGCAGTTTGTGTTTCAGCAAATCTCAGCTGCTACACAGGCAACTGTCGAGTCTCAATGTTGAGTCAACGCCAATAGACAAAGATATTCGGTCTATGGGTACTAAGGCGGGGTTTTCACTCAGTAAAAAGACAGATTATGTTCTTGATACTACAGCGTCGCTACCTGTTCGGTACTATTTATCTCACCATTGTGAGTCACTTCGTGGGAGGCTGGTTCAGTCAACCTTGTACGGAAAATCCACCATGGGCGTTGTTGCACTAGAGGGGGGTTCTCGCTCTGTACGTGTTGATGATATTGCAGCCTTTGTGAACACGATATGTATTGGTAGTGAGCCGATCAAAAAGGCCATGTATGGTGGAGAGGGGCCACAACTTAATCACTTTGGAGAAGGTTGTGGTTCGGTGACAACAATAATGAATGATATGGATATTTCGTTGATGTCGGCGGCTGTATCTTCACGAATAAATGCGCATATAAAAAACAGCAGCGATACACCGGAAGGTATCCTGCATGTTGGCACAATAGATCAGTCTTCCTTGGATATGGCTTGGACGACTTACCGTTTTCCACCAACATTGATTATTCCCAGTAATAATGATTTTGGTTGGAGTGTCAGGGTTCTAGGGTCAGTTGCTAAAAACATTGAGGAGCTGAGTATTGATGACCCAATGCTCGAAAATGGGGGAGTTATTGCGGGGCAAGTATGCCAACTTTCAAAAACCATCTACGTCAATTATTTACTGGATGCGCCGAAAGGTAGCGTGCGTACTCGGGATAGGTTTGTTTTGAATGTGGCAGGCCTTGCTGAAGAGTTCGAGCATATTCACGAAAGGACTAACGGACAGATAACATTTTTGGGTACCTGGCATAGTCATACCAGCGCAACACCACCATCAACAATTGATGAGAATTCGCTGAAAAAACTGCAAGTCAACTACGATTTACCCATCGTTATGCTGACCTATACTGGAGGGCACATAGTGCGAGTTGAATGTTAAAAGAGCTTGGGAAATATTTCGACCACTACACAATCAACGCGAGGTTTATGCCTGCGTTCTTTTCGGTTCTGCCATTCGTTTTGACAATGCTGGCTTGGTGTCCGAGTTCAAAAAGCATATTGGGAGGGTCGCTCACTGTATTGATCAGTTTTGGTGTCATGACATTTATTTCAACATTTATTTCTAACTTGGGAAATAAGTGCCAAAAAAAGCTGTTTTCGATATGGGGTGGAGCCCCTACAACAGCCATCCTTAGGCATAGAGATCAGGTCTTAGATAAATATACAAAGCAGCGGTATCACAAATGGCTGGATGGAAAAATTGAAGGACTGAACTTACCCAAAGTAGAGGATGAGATAAAAGATCAGACCGATGCGGATTTAAAATACCAAAGCGCAATAAACTTCCTTAGAGAATTCACCCGAGACAAGACAAAGTATCCAGCTGTTTACCGAGATAATGTGGCATATGGATTTGCACGTAATTTACTGTCAATACGTGTGATGGGACTATTGGTTGCACTTATATGCGTAGTGATAAATCTGTATTTAGTATGGCCGGTATTGGCGCTTGCTAGAGTAGAGACGGACGGGACTATTTTGAGTGATTACTTGCTTGGAGTAGGGGGCGGGCTTACTTCGGTTGTGTTTGTACTTGCCTTCTTATTGGTTATAAACAATGACTTTGTACAGGAGCGTGGTTTCAGGTACGCGAAGACGCTATTAGAATCTTGCGAGGAACCATAGACCAAGCCACGTTAAATTTCTTTCCCTGATGAAAGCTTTACTCTACAGCTAATCCAAAGATTCCATGATCATTGCCCCAACAAAGGACAATGATCATGCGCATGATAAAAACTCTCATCCTATTGGTAGCTGTACTCTCAGCACCTGCCTATGCCGTCACTGATCAGGAGCGATCTGCACTCCAGCGCCTGAATGTAGAGCTGGAAGCTATCACTAAAATCATTGACGAAGCTCAGCAGGCCGCGATTCCGGATGATCGCAGGCAGGTTAATTACCAGCGCCTGAGAGCTGATCTGCAAAAAATCCAACAAGGCATTCTTGATGCCGCCAGTGCGGTGCGGCGTGAGCCTCGGTCATTACCTCCCATCGAGGGAGATTATCGCTGATGGCCGTCTCTGCGTCACAGGAGGCGGCTTTCACCGGGGCAACGCTAGGCGTACCCATGGAGAGCTTTAGTCTAACGATTCTTTTGATCTTGTATTCGGTGCTCTATATCTGGGTCGCCTGGGTCATTGTCACTCAATGGAAAGCCTGGTCGCACCGAAAAATAAATTTCTATGATTTTCTGACTCGATCAGTCCGCTCGATATTTTTAACCCTCGTTCTTGGCTTCCTACTGCGATAGCGCTAACGAAACACATTCAATGCGAAGCTTTTACCACGAAACATGAGGAAGACTATGAACCCCGTAATGTATGAATCTACTATTAAACAGAAGCGCAATATTGCTCCTTTATCGATGTTTTGGTTGTGGCTGGTTTCAATATCAGCTCAGGCACAGTTGCCTACACCCGTCGATCCGTCGAGCGGTGCGCCTAATGGCAACTACTTGGCCTTTATGCAGGGATGGTCGGGAGACGCCATTGACTATATCGCCCTGGTTATCTCTGGCGCTGGCTTCCTGTGGATCGGTTGGATACTGCTCTCCAAATTCA
>ENA-OQVM01004166-OQVM01004166.1-marine-metagenome-genome-assembly--contig:-NODE-4166-length-14961-cov-3.460226_pt1 | contig 14961 bp, 15 predicted proteins | sample MGYA00237776_ERZ505498 | MGnify/ENA primary metagenome ERZ505498 (study PRJEB26159, sample SAMN06265151) | marine metagenome | isolation source: Helgoland LTER site | place: Germany:Helgoland, sampling... | reverse complement strand
TGACGCCCATCAACAGCAACCAGGGGTCATTGACTTTGGTATAGACACCCCGGAACACTGCTGATAGTTCATTATCCGGATTTACCAATTGAGCAATACGCTGAGTGAGTTCGGGCTCTCTTAAGTTGTTTGTTTGCGTTAAAGACATAGATCAACTGCTGTGTAGTTTATGGTTACCAAAGCCTTCTGGGTTGGTTCTTATGTGTGTTCATGGAGCAATTTGCCTACCCTACTGCCATTGCGAGTAATATCCGTCGTGCTGCGACGATTGGACAGTCGCATCAGCCCATTCAATTCTCGTTTGACGCGGCTAATGGGCAAGTCGTGACTGCCAGGGTTCTTTAAATACTCCAGGTGCTCCATTGAGCAGACTCGATCAATGGTTGTGATGTAGCCCGCTTTGATAGCTAACGCTTCACTGTCCAGTGACATCCAGCGTACCACTTCCAAGATCAGGTCTTTGGTGTCATTGAGGCGAGTCATTGCATCTTGAACAGTGACTGGCTGACCAATATTCCAGATTGGCTCATGATGGAAGGCCTTGTTACGAAATCCCTTTATTTCAATTAACTTTCCTTGAATGGTATTTCGCCCCCTGGCTCTTTGAGGGGCATTTGGGAACACAGGCCGAAGCAAGGCGGGCCATAGTGCATGTGGGTTGCGGTTTACATCAAAAGCAATGTTGAACAAGTTTGTCCAGAAGCCAAAAGTGACTTTCGCGACAATTCGGTCTTCCAAAACCTGGGCCGTAGGGCGTAACCTTAGATCGCGCCGAATATCATCTCTTGCACTCTGAATGAGTCGACTATGCCGATTTACAGCTCTTTGTTGAGCATTAGATAAGTGGCGTGAGGGACGAGTAGCGACATTATCAAACCAATATGGGCCTAGCCGCTGGTGCGCCTCCTTGTGGATGGCGTTTCGAAGGGTAATCTCCAGAACCTGTAGTAAGGGAAAAAAGGCGGCGGCAACCTCTTTGCTCCACAGATAGCAGCCAAGCAGCTCTACGTCGCCAATCGGGTTAAAAAATGATCGATAGGTATTCAGTCGAGGGGATGAGATATAGGGCTCTAGCCCTCCGTGGTTTAGTGATCTCAAATTGACAAATCCCTTTCACAAGAGTAAATTTAATAGCATAGCTAGTAAGGATTCCTCTCCCGCCAGCCTTATCGGTTGAGTGGTGACGCCCTTACAACAAGCGAGAGTAACAAGACCCCGGTGCGAAAGTGTCGGGGTTTTTTATTGCCAAAAATAAGTTAACCCTTTGATTTAAAATGAGTTTTCCAAGGGTTAGACTGCACGCATTTTGATCAGTTTGCTACTCTCATTTAGACCTCTATGATGCCCGAACAGGTGATAAATCGCCACTACCTCCCTTCCATAAGGCTATATCTAGAGCAATTGTGGCGTTTACAGGACCATCACGCTGGACATGAAAGACCACGGTGAGAGTTGCGGCAAAAACCGCGTTTACAGAATCATGAAGCAAGCCGGTCTGCGCTCTCAGCGTGGTTACAAACGGCACAGAGGGTTTAAAAGTGGCGATCTTAGCCACGTAGCCCCGAACATTTTGGATAGAGAATTTGAAGTAGACGAGCCGAACCAGTCGTGGGTAACTGATTTCACCTATATCCGCACTCACGAAGGCTGGCTGTATCTCACTATTGTCATGGACCTGTTTTCGCGACAGGTTGTTGGCTGGAGTATGAAGAGTAGTCCCAAGGCCGACTTGGTAATCGATGCCTTGATGATGGCTCTCTGGCGACGGAAGCCGAAAGACAAGGTGCTGATCCATTCAGATCAAGGCGTTCAGTATACCTGCTCTGACTGGCGCACGTTTGTTAAAGATAACAATCTGGAACTGAGCATGAGTCGTCGAGGTAACTGCCATGATAACGCCGTAGCGGAGAGCTTTTTCTCCTGTTTAAAAACGGAACGGATCAAGCGAAAGATTTTCAATACACGAAATGAAGCAAGATCAGAGATCTTCAATTACATTGAATTTTTCTTTAACCCAACCCGCCGTCATGGGAACAATGATGGGGTATCTCCAATCGAGTTCGAAAGGCGGTATTTTGAGGAGCTATCGATCGTCTAGGAAACTAGGGTCTTGCCATTGACCTCCGATAAAATAGCTTCAGATGGAAGCCATTTATCCATCACCACACAGGCAGTAATATCTCCTGTTACATTGATTGCTGTACGCGACATATCAAGGATTCGATCCACGCCAATAATTAACGCGATCCCACTGGCTGGCACGCCAATGTTTGTGAGAATCGTACCAAGAATAACGATACCGACACCCGGCGTACTAGGTGACCCTATCGAAGCACCTATAGTTGTTGTGATTAGCAGAAAAAGTTCTCCAGAAGAAAGATCCACGCCAAAAACTTGTGTTAAGAAAACTGCTGCCACAACCTGATAGAGTGCCGTACCGTCCATATTAATGGTCGCTCCCAAAGGCACAATAAAATCTGCCGTTGAAGATTGAATACTCAGTTTTTCCTCTGCGGTCTTTATAGAAAGCGGCATTACTGCTGCTGAGCTAGACGTCGAAAACGCAAGCAACTGAACTTCTCTTATCTGAGATAAAAAGACTGAAGGCCTAATACCACCGACCATAAACGCGATGGTCAGATAAAACACCAGCAACAATCCCAATCCCGCTAAAACAGTACCCACATAGACGGACATACCAACCAGTGCATCAATGCCTACCTGCATAGTAATTTGAGCTAACAAACCCAATACTGCTAAGGGTGCAATGACCATAGCCCAGCTAACAATTTTCATTGACAGCTCCTGAACAGACCTGGAAATATCAAGCAAAGGTTTCGCACGAACCGAGTCAATGGACGCAAGAGCAACCCCCATAAGAATTGCAAACACCACGATCTGAAGCATACTTTCATCAAGCGCTGCACTTAGCGGGTTAGCCGGTATTAAACCGACAATCCGGTCATGAAGCGTTAACGTTTCCAGCTTTTTTCCCACGTCTACTACATCGGTATAGGAGAGCGTGGTATTAAGCATTTGTGGATCAATATACTGCCCTGGCTCGACGAACATTGCGAGCGCAACACCGATAAGGACGGCTACGGTCGTCGTCCCGACAAAATAGGGAGCAATTCGCAGACCCATTTTGCGGAGTTTACTCAAGTCTTCAGCGCCCGCTATGCCCAGTACAATCGATGATACGACGAGTGGCAACATGATCATTTGAATCAGCGCCAAAAATAAATGCCCCGGCAACACTAACCATCCAGTAATAAGTTCAGCTGTTTGCTCAGGCACTATTGCCCCACCTTCCGGAGACACCAATAGGCCAACCCCAATGCCTAATACCATACAAACAACAATCTGAATCCACAGCTTACTACGGATTAAAAAAGCGAGCTTTTCCGCTAATGCCCCAAGCTCAGAGACACTGTCAATAGTAGATTCGAAGCCTGGTTGAAAATAGCCTCTTTTATCAACCATCGAAAAACCCATCCAAAGTAATCGTTACTCCCGCATAAAAATGCATATACAACCTAACGTGCATCAAAACCAACCAAGCGGTTATAAATTACGGCTAGTAGTGCCGCTGTAATTCCAGCAAGGATTACCCAGCCAAGCAAACCAACAAAGAACCCGGACCAAGTCAATGTCCATCTTATATCAACCAAATCGACGTGAATCATATGCGCCGTCATTTGCAACATAGTATGAGGTAATAGCGCAACAAGGACGCTGCATATCACCCACAAAAGTCCCGCGCTTAGAGCGCTTGCCATGATCAATTTATTACTGTTTATCATCACCACTAACTCCTCTTTTTCTGATTCTATAAATATCGAACGCTTAATTTTATTTCACTGTTTATCCTTTGAACCAGAACACTCACTAACCCAGGGCCATAATCGTCCCATTGCAAGAAACGTAAATGACGCAGACCAGGTAATTAGAAAAAAACCATTGAGTGCTTCCATTGCGGTAATAAACCTAATGTGCCCAATAGGTTGTATATCTCCCAAGCCCAACGTTGTATAGATAACCCCCGAGTAGTACAAATAGTTCATTGCACTACCTACTGGTTCACCTTTGAATACACCTATTTCAAGCGATGAGACTGACCAGCTATAGACCATTGCATAAAAACCAATCTCAACAATATGTGCCAAGAAAAGTACAATAACGATAACCAACACCTGAGCTTGTGTTTGAAGATTAAATCTTTGTGTATTCGCACCAAGCCAAAGCAACACCCGGTAATGAAAAATAAAGGTTGTTGCAACTGAAAGGAATGCCAGCACAATCGCTAAAGTCATTTTATGTTTCTCCCCCTTCTAGCTGAAATGGATCATCCGACTGCACAGGTATCACCCTGCGTTTTTCTTGATACTGCAAAATATAACTATAAATAACGGGCAGTACTAAAAGATTTAGTACTGTAACGGTCAGCATCCCGCCTAACATTGGGGCTGCAATACGATGCGTAACGTCCGAACCAGTTCCACTACTCAACATAATGGGGATCAAACCCGCCATAGTGGATATAGCGGTCATCGCCACCGGACGTACACGTTTTGACGTTGCTGACAACACCGCATCTTTAACCTCTTCAATCGACAACCTTCCAATGGCAACAGATCGACGTTTAGCGACTTCAGTATCAATAAAACTTAGGACTAAAACCCCTATCTCTGCTGCCATACCCGCTAACGCAATAAATCCCACAGCGACAGCGACAGACATGTTGTACTCATTGATATAAATCAGCCAGATACCACCCACCAAACCAAACGGAATAGACATCATCACAATGACTGGTTCAATAATATTGCGGAAATTAAAGTACAAGAGTAAGAAAATAATTAGCAAGGTGGCAGGGGCCACGATTTGCAAACGCGCTGCTGCACGCTCCATATATTCGAACTGGCCAGACCAAGTAACGGTATATCCTGGAGGTACGGTAACCTGCTCTTCCAACACTTGCTTAGCGTCAGCGACGAAGCCGCCGATATCCGACGTCGAAATATCAACATAAATCCAGGCGTTAGGTCGAGCATCCTCACTTTTAATGACCGGAGGGCCTCGTTGATAGCTAATATCCGCAACCATTTCCAGAGGAATTTGAGCGCCGGTCGGCGTTGGGATTAGCACTCGCTTAAGTGTTTCCAAATCACCACGCAGCTCTCGCGGGTAACGCAAATTAACCGGATAGCGTTCTAGCCCTTCGACGGTTTCTGTAATGTTCATGCCGCCTATAGCACTTTGAATAACGTCCTGCACTGCACCCACTGTGAGACCGTAGCGTGACGCTTCTTTACGATTTATATCAAAATCCAAGTAATAACCACCTACGGCCCTATCACCAAAAGCGGAGGTTGTTTCAGGCAGTGTTTTCATGGCTTGTTCGATATCTTGCGAAACCTGCTGTAATACATTTAGATCGGGGCCAGACACTTTGATACCAATCGGTGTTTTAATTCCCGTTGATAACATATCGATACGCGTTTTAATCGGCATCGTCCAGGCGTTAGCTACACCAGGAAACTGTATCGCTTTATCCATTTCACTCATCAGTTCCTTGGTCGTTTTCTTGGGGTTGGGCCACTCCTCCTTGGGTTTTAGTCGAACCGTGGTTTCGATCATGGCTAGCGGTGCAGAATCCGTTGCTGATTCAGCTCGCCCTACTTTGCCAAACACATGATGCACCTCGGGAAAGGTATAAAGAATTTTATCGGTCTGCTGCAATAACTCCTTGGCTTTGGTAATGGAAATACCAGGAAACGTGGTCGGCATATACAGAATGTCTCCCTCATCCAGTGGTGGCATAAATTCGCTGCCAAGCTTGGAATAGGGGTAGTAGGTGACCGCCAATAATGCCAATGCCACAATCACAGTAAGCCCTCGCCAATGCATAGCGGCTTTTAACGCAGGTCCATGTAAAGCATGTAATGCACGATTAATAGGATTCTTATGTTCGGCAATAATCTTCCCACGAAGAAAGTAGCCCATCATCACCGGTACCAAGGTGATAGCCAAAATCGCTGACGCGGCCATGGCGTAAGTCGCCGTAAACGCTAGTGGGCTAAATAACCGACCTTCTTGCGCCTGCATCGTAAAGATGGGCAGGAATGAAACCGTAATAACCAACAGCGAGAAAAATAGCGCGGGGCCTACTTCCTGGCACGATTCTCCAATCGTCTTCCAGCGTTCATCATTCGTTAATTCACGGGCCTTTTTCTCGCGAGCTTCAGCCAAGTGACTGTGCGCATTTTCGACCATCACTATTGCACCATCGACCATCGTGCCGATAGTAATCGCAATTCCACCCAAGGACATAATGTTTGCGTTTAGTCCCTGAAATCGCATCACGATAAACGCCATCAGAATGCCTAATGGCAAAGTAATAATCGCTACAAAAGCAGAACGTGCATGGAGTAAAAATAGGATGACCACCAAACTGACAATAATCAGCTCCTGCATCAGCGATGTATTGAGGCTTTTAACGGCGCGTTCGATCAGGTCACCTCGGTCATAGACCGGGACAATTTCTACCCCCTCAGGCAAACCCGCTTTCAACTCTTCTAACTTAGCGCGAACCGCTTGAATCGTTGCTAAGGCGTTTTCACCAAAACGCATGATCACGACACCACCGGCAACCTCTCCTTCTCCGTTCAAGTCAACTACACCACGTCGCAGCTCAGGGCCTATCTGAACATGCGCAATATCCTGCAAACGTATCGGCGTGCCGTCAGAATCTACACTCACCGGTATGCTATTAAGATCATCAATGGATTGAATATAACCAAGCCCTCGAACCATATACTCAGTTTCTGCCATTTCAACCAAACGACCACCGACATCTTTGTTAGACATTTTGATGGCCATTTTTATTTTGTTCAGTGAGATGTTGTAGCGCTGCAGTGCATTGGGATCGACTTCGACTTGATACTGCTTAACATAGCCTCCTACTGAGGCGACTTCAGATACCCCTTGCACGGTCTGTAAGGGATAGCGTAGATACCAATCCTGTAAAGAGCGTAATTGCGCTAGATCGTGTTTACCGGTTCTATCGACTAACGCGTATTCATAAATCCAACCAACACCGGTAGCATCGGGCCCCAGCGTTGGCGTAATACCCTGTGGTAAACGACCACTGACATAATTAATCGATTCGAGCACCCGCGAGCGCGCCCAATACATATCAGTGCCATCTTCAAAAATAATGTACACAAAAGATAAGCCAAAGAACGAATAGCCTCTGACAACTTTTGTCCGTGGTACAGCCAACATGGATGTCGTCAGCGGATAAGTAACTTGGTCCTCAACCACCTGAGGTGACTGACCCGGATACTTTGTAAATATAATGACCTGTACGTCGGAGAGATCTGGTATTGCATCCAATGGTACATTTTTGTAGGCAAAAAAACCGACTAACGCAATAATCACTGTGGCAATCAGCACCATAAAGCGATCACGCAAGGAGGCTCTAATAATGGCATTAATCATGGCCGTGAGCCTCCGGTGCTTCGTCATTTAAATCATTATTCATGTCCATACCTGAATGGTCATTCACTTTCATATTGGAATGATCTGTCATCTCATTATTTTCCAAATCTTTGTCCTGATTAATACCTATACTCTTCGAGCTATCGTTCGAACCTTTCAAGGCATCCATCATTTTGGCGGTGGCTTCTCGCAATTTTGATTCAGAATCCACCAGGAATTGTGCAGACGTAACAACCTCATCACCTACCTCAACGCCCTCCAAAACAGCAACTTGTCCATCAGATTCAAAGCCTAGCTTGACTATTCTCGGTTCAAACTTTCCAGGACCTCTTACCAGAAAAACTTGAGTCCTTGTGCCAGAGCGGATAATCGCTTCAGCCGGTATTACGACTGCATTATCGACTGTATTGGATTTAATGCTGACCTGCGCAAACATATCGGGCCGAAGTAACTGTTCACGGTTATCAAAAACCAGACGCACTTTCGTGGTTCGCGTTTTCGCTTCAGCGTAAGGATAAATATATGAGAGGGAACCCCGGAATGTTTTACCTGGCACTGACGCCAAAGTCATCTCAACCTCATCGCCGAGCTTGACCCACGGCAATTCATATTCATACACATCGGCATAGACCCAGACCTGATTAAGGTCGACCATCATGTACAATTCGGTTTTCGGTGTAACGAATTGCCCCTGCCGTGAACCTATGCGAATCACAGTACCGGCTGTCGGTGAATGTATGTGCAGGCTCTTTTTAACTTTCCGAGTTTTCTCTAATTCACGAATCTGATGCTCTGATACATCGAGTAACAGCAATCGTTCGCGCGAGCTCTTTGCTAGCTCTTCAGCACCTTGTCTAATTTCATCAAATGGACTTTTTTCCAGTGCGGATAGGTTATTTAATGCCAGCAAATATTCTTGCTGAGTTGAAACCAGTTTTGGCGAGTAGATACTGAGTAAAACCTCATTTTTCTCAACATTTTGCCCCGTTTTATCCACGCGTAGCTCTTCAATCCACCCTTCTACCTTCGGATGCAATCGAGTCATGCGCTCCTCGTCAAAATCGACGCGCCCCACAGCACGAATCGTTCGGCTTATAGCTGTTTGTTTAGCGGTTACTGTACGAACACCGATGTTCTGAACAACCACCGGATCAATCGTGACAGTACCCGCGACTTTACTATTCTCGCTATCAGCATAAACAGGGACATAATCCATACCCATTGCATCCTTGGCAGGGATTGGTGAAGTCACAGAAGGGTTCATCGGGCTACGATAAAAGAGTATTTCTTGTGAAGTCGCCTTTTTATCTTTCTCAGCGTAAACCGGTATATAGTCCATTCCCATAGAATCTTTGGCGGGTGTGGGAGAGGTGACACCCGGATTCATTGGATTTCGGTAAAACAGTGGTTGGCTTTTCTCTTCCGTCACAACCGTAGAAGAAGCACCATCACCAAACAACCAATAGCCCGCTCCTACGCCAATAAGTAGCATTAGTGGTGCAATTAATAACGTAGATTTATTCATAAACAGATTCCTCGCCGACAGCGGCTTCCAGACGTGCCAATGCTTGCTTCGCATCACTTAACGCCTTCCAGTATTGCAGTTGGTAATTAAAGAGAGTCATTTGGCTGCGCACCAGATTAAGGAAGTCAACTTCACTGACTTGATAACCTGCCAGCATGGATGCCACAGTTTGTTGTGCCTGTGGAACAATACCGCCGCCATAGAGCGAGAATTGCTGTTTCGCACGATGATAATCAGTAACAGCAGATGATATTGCCGCCATGACCATGCCCTTCTCATCGAGCAAGGCATAGCGGTTTTTTTGCAGTTCACTGCGTTTTTGCGATACCGCCTTCGATTGCTTGCGGCCTGCATACAAAGGTATTTTTACACCGACCATAACGGAGACAAAATCTGCGCGAGAACCACCTCGCGGTAACGGATTATCTCCAGTACGATCTCCATAGGTCACGCCCAATTTGAAATCGGGATAATAGTCACGCTTAGCCAAATCAAGACGAGATTGTGCGGCATCAATCTGGGTTTCCACCTGCTTCAGCCGTGGTCGAATTACTTCCGCCTTTTGGTAAAGCACATTTTCTTTAGCAAGATTTGGCATCATCTTTGACACCTGATCCGGCAGTGACAGCTCATCGTTGGCAGGCTTATCCATGAGAATGTTGAGTTGGATAGCCTGATTACGCCGAATCGCTTGTAGTTGAATTTTCTGATCCATTAACTTGGAAAATTCCAGCTGTGCAAGCAAGACATCCTGCTGCAAGCCCTTGCCTGTTTCGTACTTGGTTTTGGCCACTGAAATAAATTGACGCAACAATGTTTGATTACTATCCACCGTCTCTAATGCTCGATCCATATAATAGAGTTGCCACCATTTTCCTTTCACGTTTTTAATGAGCTGCAAGCGCACTTCTTCCACCGAATGACCTGCGGCGCGCGCATCATACTCAGCCGCATCTTCCTTCAAACTTAACTTCCCGGGAAATGGAAACACCTGACTAAAGCCAATCTGAATCTGAGTCATGGCTTCCTGGTCTCTGTCATAGGTATCAGCAGGCAAATTCATGGCATTAAAATTAACCATCGGATCGGGTAATGCACCTACTTGTGAAGGCACATCAGCTAACGCCTTATAACGCTCTTTCATTTGAGCAAGATTAGGGTTATCTCTAACAGCCACTTCAACCGCCGAAGCTTCAGTCAATACCATTTCATTGAAAGATTCGCTGGCGTACAAAATATTAGTTGATACGACTAAAGGAATAACGCCCAATACACACCTGAATCTATGTAGCGCCTTTATTAATTTTTCCAATTGGCGGGACTCTACCCTTGGATATGAGTTAGTTAGTCGTTTCATAGTGTTTTATGCTCCAATGCAAAGGGCTCTCTCACAAACAATCGCACCCTGCTCTGGAGTGAAGGATGAGAACATGTCTCCTGAAAAACGCCTCGATTCTTTTCTTTTGTCATTTTTTTAGTTCTACGATATCGTGCTTTTTAACATCGCCCGTGGTACTTACTGCTCTCGCAAAATGATCATTGATTACAGATTTAATCTGTACGGCCCCAACATAATCGACCCTATAATCATCATCACCTTCCTCGACAGCACCTTCCCAGACATAACGATATACTTGGAGCTCTTGTCCTTTCCTAGCGCCATCCTCACGGCCAATACATATAACCAACTCGTCATTATCAACACCGACAACCTGACCCCGCATTATGTTCTCGTGATAAAACGTACTGCCTGTGCAGGCGTTTAAAAGCCCAACGAAAACCAATAGAAAACTAAACTTCAAAACTTTATTTAACATTCTGAATCCTCCTTTGAAGATTGATTATTAACGCTACTTTGCAAATGACGCTTTGATATATTTCAAAGTAGCCGATAAGTCCGCATCTGATAGCTGACTATTTCCACCCCTAGGAGGCATAGGCATCAAACTGCCTTTAGTTTGAAAACCGTTGATGATATTACTCAGCAGCTCACTGTCTTTCTTTGTTAGACGCCCGTCTCTATCAGTGAAATCTGGAACACCTTGAAAACTCCCTTTTCCATTGACACCATGGCAGGCAACGCAGCTATTTTCATAAACGTTCTTTCCAGAAACACTTGCTGGTTTAGATACTGCGATCGGATTGTCTATTTCGTGCTTTGTCTTTTCTATCTTCGCATTTGAACCTTGTAAAAAGGTGAGTATGTCACGAGTTTCTTGACCGGTTAGCCCAGCTCTAACCCGCATATGAAAAACAGTTGTCACCCATTGGTCATCACGAAGATCTGTAGGACTACGCATGTTGTGGCAGCGCGCGCAGTTCTCAGCCCAGACCCTACTGCCGTTAGAAAAATTGCCCGCTTCCGGATAATCAAGCGCAAGCGTCCATTGAGATACCATTGCCAAAATTACCGACAAAATTGCATTTTTGCTTTTGTTATCAATACTTTTCCAAATTAATTTTTTCATCACTGTTCTCCTCAATTTAGAAACCATAGGCCAGCTGGAACAAGAATCGATCCAAGTCGGCATCGCTGCCACTCTGACCATCGTTAAATTCGTAGCTGATTTTTCCGATAAAGTTGTTGGTAAAAAGATAGTTAGCACCTATCGCCCACTGCTGCTGATCTTGACTGTTATGGGGTGAATCAAAATCGGTGTAACGGGCAACTAACTCCCATTTGGTTTGACCTAAATGATAGGCTCCCTGTGTGTACCACGTTTCCCAAGTTGCGCCCTCCGATGCAGCAGCACCGCTGCCCGTATCAGCACCCACTTCTGTCTCAACATATTCGCCACGTAAATTGAACGCTTGGAAATCCCAACTAAAGTCGGCTCCGATGACATCATAGTCGCGAGCGGCTTCTCCACTTAATAAACTACTGTCCCCATCTTCGACTTCAGTAACCGTGGCTTTACCGCTTGCGGCAGATAGCCCAAATTCAAAGCCGGCAAAGGGAATAATACCGAAACGGCCCCCTACAACTTTTTCACCATCTCGGTCTGCTCCGAATCCCTCAGCCTCAACACCATCCAATTCGTATTCATCGTCTTCAAATTCGGCCTTCAATTCAGGGCCATTGCTAACGTAAACGGCATAATTAGTGCGAATATTCCCCATAGGAAAGCCACCGCGAAACTGGAAGCCAACATCAGACACTGGAGCTGCACCGTCATGGCCAAAGCCAGGAGGTGCTGAAGGAAGTTTATTGATCCAAGAGGGATGCAAGTTTTGACGAAATTGCCCAATGGGACTTAGAAATTTACCGGCCACCAAAACCATATAGTCATTTATAAACCAATCTATGGTCAGATATTCCAGGCTCGTCTCTGTTTCGCCGTCGTCACCCACTTCGATTTCCAATTCGGACTCCAACATCACTAGGTCGCGGTATTGAAAATGGAATATCGGTGAGAATGTACCCACATTAAAGCTACCGTCAGACGATTCAGAGTCGGTGTATCCCACATCTGCGTAACCCGCCATATGGATCAACGTATCAGGTTGCAGCCACTCGCTGGCCGTAGCTACATCTTCCTTTATTACCTGGATTTCTTCTTTCGTCGCGCTATTTTCAAGCTGCAGTCTCAGCTCGTTCATTTCTCGCTGCATACGCTCCAAACGTTCGGCTAACTCTTCAACAGTGGCCTCAGCTAATACCATCGCGGAAAAACTGGAAGCAACGACAGCAAACATAATGTTTTTTGCTAGTTTTTTAATCTTCATAATTTGTCTCCGTTGTTTGATTAGATCTACCGACCAGGTGGTCGCTTATGGCAACTCCATGGTTCATGACTGGCATTGTCTTTCACGTTCTGATCGACAAACTTGTAGTAACCTTCTTTAAAATGTGTCCACCAATCGTGCGCAATGTCGCATTTATACTTTCTGACAATCTCTTCAATCTCATCCAACTGTCGTTTCGTTGCGTCGTAGGCCACATTGAGTAAACTCTCTGATGCGTTAATCGAGACAGCATCTACCCCTAACAGCTGATCAATTTCTTGTACGATCAACTGATGGTTATCATCTACAGGGCCTTCTAATCTCAAATGCCGTATCATTAAAGAGTTTTCATTCACACCGGCTTTGTGGTGTTGTTTATCGCTCATAACAATCTCCTCTAAATCACTTTTCCTTACGAACCATCCAGCTTAAGTACAGAATGGTTACCCCCTCTCAATCTATTGATGTTGTGCCATTTCCACCGATCTAATTTTGGGAATAAACGCCGGTGTGCTATTTCTGTATTGAATGTACTGATCACCAAACTGCTCGATTGCCTGACGTTCTTCCGCTTTCGCTAGACGGAGATACACCACCAGCAAAATGGGAAACATGACGAGCGTGGGAATGGTTGGCCATTGCAATAAAAAACCAAACATAATCAGGACAAAAGCAACGTATTGCGGATGACGCATGCGCGCATACCAACCAGATACAGCAAGCCTGCCCGTCTGCTGCGCCTTGTGTAAAACGTTCCAAGCAGAAGCTAATAGGAAGAACCCCAATACAATCACCACATTGCTAGCGATGTGTAACGGGTCAAAATGTGCGTTGCCCTCAAAACCAAAAAGCGTGTGCAACAGGTGCCCGTTTTCATGAGCCAGGAAATCAACACCGGGATATTTTTCTGCCAACCAGCCAGACAAGAAGTAAATAGTGAGCGGGAATCCGTACATTTCCGTAAACAAGGCGACAATAAAGGCGGAAAATGCCCCCAGACTACGCCAGTCCCGCTGCGTCTTCGGCTTAGTAAAACTGAATGCAAAGAAGATAAATATTGCCGAATTCAGGATCACCAAGACCCATAAACCGTATGATTCGTGCTCATGCATGACGCTGCTCCTCAACTAACCCTATTGGTTTTTCTGTTGTTCATTGTGATCACGAAGGCCATCTTCATAACCTTTTTGATAGCCAGGGTCGTTATGCCCTTTTTGGGCGTTATCTTCTCCATGCCCACCGTGACTCCCATGACCATGCCCCCCATGCATAAAAATGTGCATCAGCGGGCACAGCAACAAAATCAAAAAAGGCAAAAACTGAAATAGGTGTTCACGGTGCTCCATAAACAGGAAATAGCTAACAGCACTAATTAACGTCAGGGCTGCCAAACCATTGGAGCTAAACCAGAATGATTGCTTTTGTGCCATGATCTTATTCTCCCCAGTCATTAAGAATCGTCGTTAATAATCAGCTCACCCCGGTACATTTGCATCTGACAGGTGAACGGGTATTCACCCGATTCCATAGGCGGTAAATTGATGTCTTTGGGCTTATTCAGCGGTAGTTCTTCGCTGATATCGAATGCTGAAAACACCACCATTGCTGCACAGGGAGAAGCGTCTTTGCGAAGAAAGCGCAATGTGGTTGCCTGTCCTGCGGGTAAACGAATACGTGATGGCTGATAAGTGCCATTGTCGACTATGACTGTCATTGCGCCATCATCTGCAAGAACCTCCTTCCCTTTATATATCCAGAACCACCAAACAATCAGCGTGATAAGTAGTACGCCCAGTAAATTAATGAGTAGCATGTCAGTCTCCACTAGTGTTCCTGTGTGTTAAAAAAGCGCAAGCGATTGGCATTGGTCACTACGGTCAGTGATGAAAATGCCATTGCCGCTCCGGCAATGACTGGGCTAAGTAGCAGGCCAAAGAACGGATACAACACTCCCGCTGCCACTGGCACACCAGCCATGTTGTAGAAGAAGGCACCCACGAGATTTTGTTTAATGTTGCGAAGCGTGGCCTTGCTGATAGCAATGGCATCTGCGAGGCCATGCAATGAACCCCGCATTAAGGTGATGTCCGCACTTTCAATAGCGACGTCGGTACCCGTGCCAATAGCAAAACCGACATTGGCCAGGGCCAGCGCGGGGGCATCATTAATTCCGTCGCCAGTCATGCCGACTATCTCACCCTGCCCTT
>ENA-OQVM01004164-OQVM01004164.1-marine-metagenome-genome-assembly--contig:-NODE-4164-length-14964-cov-3.785786_pt1 | contig 14964 bp, 15 predicted proteins | sample MGYA00237776_ERZ505498 | MGnify/ENA primary metagenome ERZ505498 (study PRJEB26159, sample SAMN06265151) | marine metagenome | isolation source: Helgoland LTER site | place: Germany:Helgoland, sampling... | reverse complement strand
CTATTAAAGTATTTTGACATTAAAACATCGATGCAAAGTCATCACATGCATAATGAACATAGAACTGTTAGTGGGATCATTCAAAAATTAAAATCAGGCACAATATTAGCTTTAATTAGTGATGCTGGAACACCTGCTATTTCTGATCCAGGATTTTTACTTGTGAGGGCTTGCATTCAAAATGATATTGAGGTAGACTGCTTGCCTGGTGCAACTGCATTTGTTCCTGCTTTGGTAAATAGTGGTTTACCCAACGATAAATTTGTATTTGAAGGGTTTTTACCAATTAAGAAAGGTCGGCAAACCCGAATGCGGTTCTTAGCAGAGGAAACAAGAACAATGATTTTTTATGAAAGCCCTCATAAGCTTTTAAAAACACTGTCCTCTTTCTGTGATTTTTTTGGAGAAGACAGATGTGTTTCTGTGTCAAGAGAATTGTCAAAAATGTATGAAGAAACATATAGAGGTACTGTGAAAACAGTATTAGATTATTATTCAAATAACACGCCAAAAGGAGAATTAGTGATTGTTGTCCATGGCAAAAAATAATTTTTTAAAAATTAAATAAGTGTTAGTAGGCAGAGCCATTGTGCTTTCCCTCGCTCCAACCATGCTCTTCAAGATATTGTTTGCCACTATTAATAGCACCTTCTTCAATAGTAGTTCCCATACTGTCATTCCAACGATTTAAAAAACCAAAAAGAGAAATAACACCCAATATTTCAACGATTTCACCATCATTCCAATAGGTATGTAATTCTGTTTTAATATCAGCATTAACCGCATTTGGGACTAATGAAGCGGCAAGGCTAAATTCTAAAGCAACACGTTCAGCATCGTTAAAAGCTGGATGAGTTTTGAATTCCCAAATATGTTTTAGTTGTTCGTCCTCAGCGCCATATCGTTCTGCAGCTCTGATGGCATGAGCTTGGCAATATTTGCATCCTGTTGCGTTGCTACTAACCCAAGCAATCATTCGTTTTAGAGCTGAGGTCACCCTTCCTTCATTAGCCATTACAGCCTTATTTAAATTGATAAAAGCTTTGCTTATGGCGGGGCGATGCTGCATGGTTAACACCGAGTTAGGACAAAAGCCTAAAGTTTCATTAAAAAACCTTGCTAATTCATGAGTTTCTGAATCGTGATTTGAGGATAGAGGATTTACCAATGCCATATGTCTTAATTATTAATTTATTAGTCTTATTTTTGATAGTAACAAGAAACAAAAAAAATAGATATGATAAGAAAAGTCAAAGTAGAATGGCAAGGAGGTATGTCTTTTGAGTCTGACGACCCGAGTGGTAATACCACCTTGATGGATACTCATGTAGAAGGCTCAGACAAGCTTTTTGGAGTATCGCCAAAAACGATGATGTTGTCTGCTCTTGCGGGGTGTTCTGGGATTGATGTAGTTTCAATTTTAAATAAAATGAAGATTACAGACTACGAATTTAACATGGATGTAGAAGGAGAATTAACACAAGAGCATCCAAAATATTTCAATAAAGTAATTATCAGATATTATTTTAAAGGGAATAATCTAAATCAATCAAAGTTTAAAAAAGCAGTTGATTTGTCAGTTGAAAAATACTGTGGAGTCATGGAAATGTTTCGACGATTTGCTGAATTAAGTATCGAGATTCACTATCAAAATAATTAATTATCTGAGGTATTTATGCGTTGGACACTCAAGCCGAAGCCAGAAGTTACAAAGGTTGAACATCTTAAAGACCAACTTCAAATAAATGATGTTATTGCAGCTCTTTTAGTTCAAAGGGGTATTGAAACATTCCATGATGCGAAGCATTTTTTCAGACCTAATTTAGAAGACTTGCACGATCCTTTTTTAATGAAAGATATGGAGGTCGCAGTATCAAGAATTGAAAAAGCAATTAATTCGGGAGAACATATTTTAGTGTATGGAGATTATGATGTCGATGGAACATCATCTGTCGCTTTGATGTCTACTTATTTAACAACCAGAACACGAACTGTTGCAACCTACATCCCCGACAGGTATGAGGAGGGGTATGGGGTGTCATATAAGGGAATAGACTTTGCTCATGATAATGATTTTACCCTAATAATCGCTCTTGATTGTGGTGTAAAAGCTATTGACAAAGTTCTTTACGCAAAAAATAAAGGTATTGATTTTATTATTTGTGACCATCATAGACCTGCAGCTCAACTGCCCGGTGCGGTGGCTGTTTTAGACCCTAAACGACAAGATTGTACATACCCTTACAAAGAATTATGTGGTTGCGGAGTTGGATTTAAGCTTATTCAAGCCCTGAACTCAAAAGAAGGAAAGAGTATTGATGCACTCACTGCATATCTAGACCTAGTAGTATTGGCAATTGGTGCAGATATAGTGCCAATTACTGGAGAGAACAGAGTTCTTGCTTATTTTGGATTACAAGTGGTCAACTCGAATCCACGACCCGGAATTGAAATAATTTTGCGCCAAGCAAACAAACAAAATATCACAATAACAGATCTTGTGTTTCGAGTTGCGCCAAGAATTAATGCTGCTGGACGGATGAAACACGGCAATTATGCGGTCACTTTATTGTCTGAAACAAATGTAATTTTGGTGAATGAATACGCAGCTGAAATAGAGCAGTTTAACTTAGACAGAAGAGAAACAGATAAGCAAATTACCAATGAGGCGCTGCAACTAATTAAGGACGATAAAGAAGAGGAAAAGATGACAACGATCGTTTTTAAAGACACTTGGCATAAAGGTGTTATTGGTATTGTTGCTTCAAGGCTTATAGAAACATATTATAGGCCAACAATAGTATTCACAAAAAGTGGAGATTTTTTGGCTGCGTCAGCAAGATCTATTCCTGGATTTGATATTTATAACGCACTTGAGTCATGTTCAGAACATATTGAACAATTTGGAGGACACAAATATGCAGCAGGTTTAACCATTAGGTTGGAAAATTATGAGGCTTTCAAGGAGGCATTTGAATATGAGGTTTCAAAAACTATTAATTTGGCTTATATGACTCCAGAGGCAAAAGTAGATGCATCCATTGACTTAGGTCAAATAGATCAAAAATTATGGAGAATTTTAAAGCAATTTGCGCCTTTTGGCCCCGGAAACATGAGTCCAATATTTATGTCTGATAATTTAAAAGACACAGGTTTTGGGAAATGTGTTGGAGAAGACTTAAAGCATCTACGAATGACATTAACCCAGTCGGGAGGAACCCCTATTCCAGGAATTGGATTTAGCTTGGGAGATAAATTAAATATAATTTCAAATCACAAATTGTTTAAAGCTATATACTCTATTGATGAAAACCACTGGCAAGGGAACATTACTTTACAATTAAAAATTAAAGATATAAAACCATAATATGTCAAAAACAGATCCTTACGCAGCGCTTCGATTTAAGGAGTTTAATATTTTTTTATTAGTGAGATTCGCGTTAGTCTTTGGTTGGTCTATGCAATTTATAATTATTGAATGGCAGGTATATACATTGACGAAGGATCCGTTATCATTAGGAATTATTGGTCTTATGGAAATAATTCCTGCTTTTACCATGGCTCTGTTTGCTGGTCATATTGTTGATCAGAGTGAAAAGAGAAACTTATTAGCCAAGTGTATTGCTGCTTTTAGTTTTATTAGTTTTGGTTTGTTTTTACTCACTTGGCCACGAGTTGTTGAGGACTGGACTGTAAATAGCGTGTTGTATTGTATTTATGGCCTTGTTTTTTTTGGAGGGTTTTTACGATCATTTTTTGGGCCAACGATATTTTCATTAGTAGCATTAATCGTTCCAAAAAAAGTGTACCCAAATGCTGCTACTTGGAATAGTTCAACATGGCAAATGGCGTCTGTTTTAGGACCTGCATTTGCAGGGGTGTGTATTCATTGGATTGGTGTTCATTGGTCTTTATGTATTGTTTTTGGCTTAGTTATTTCGTCATTATTTTTTTTATTTAAAATACCACCAAAGCCAATTTTAAATCCAAAAATTGGAGAACCAATTTTTCAGAGTTTAAAGGAAGGTGTACGATTTGTATTTAAAACAAAAGCGATATTAGGTGCTATTACTTTAGACATGGTGGCTGTTTTGTTTGGTGGTGCAGTTGCGTTATTACCAGTTTTTGCACAAGATATCCTCAAGGTTGGCCCAGAAGGATTTGGAGTGTTAAGGGCAGCTCCTGCAGTTGGTGCGTTTTTAACAATGCTTATAACAGCATATATTCCAATTAGTAGACATGCTGGGATGAAATTACTTATTGCGATTTTTGGTTTTGGTCTTTGTATTATTGTTTTTGGGATATCTTCTGTGTTTTGGATATCTGTGATAGCCTTATTTTTTAGTGGTGTAACGGATGGAGTTTCAATGGTGATTAGACAAACAATTTTACAATTAAAAACCCCTGACGATATGAGGGGGCGCGTTGCTTCAGTAAATTCCATGTTCGTTGGCTCATCCAATGAGCTTGGAGCTTTTGAAAGTGGTTTAACAGCAAAATTAATGGGAGCTGTTTCTGCTGTTGTTTTTGGAGGAACGATGACATTAATTACGGTTGTTACAACTGGAATTGTTTCGCCATCATTTAGAAAGTTAGATTTAACAGAAGACATGAAGGCACATGAATCTGACTAGTATGTTTTTAATTCAAGTTTGTTTCCGTCAAAGACACCATAGGTAAAATATTGTATCCAATCTCCTAAATTGATATAAGTAGATGCTGTGTTTAGTGGGATTTCTAATGGTAGATGTCTATGACCAAACACAAAATAATCGCGATGATTTTCTTCAAGTTTCCTTTTACAATATTGTACAAGCCATTCGTTATCATTTCCTAAGAATTGTGCGTCTTGATCTCCAGAAATAAGCTTATTTTTTACTGATAAGTATTGAGCGATAGCCACCCCTATATCTGGATGAACCCATTTAAAAACCCATTTAAAAATAGGATTTATAAAGACTTTTTTCATTCGCTTGTAGGCTATATCATGCGGTCCAAGGCCGTCACCATGACCTATAAAAAAGGAAGTTTGATTTATAAAGAATTCTTTTGGCTTATGAAAAACAGGAATATTTAGTTCTTCTTCAAAATATCCATTCATCCATAAATCGTGATTACCAACAAAATAATAAATAGGAATACCAGAATCAGAAATTTCAGCGAGTTTTCCTAAAGTTCTAGTAAACCCTTTAGGAATAACTTTATTATACTCAAACCAAAAATCAAATAAATCGCCAAGAAGAAAGATTGCTGCTGCATCAGTTTTTATATGATCTAACCAATTAACGAATTTTTTTTCACGCTCCTTAGATTTACCCATAGTTGGAGCCCCCAAGTGGTTATCTGATGAAAAATAGACTTTTTTACCTTTAGAAACGGATATGTGCTGAACCTTATTCATTATCTTTTGCATACCATTCTGCAAAACTTGTGGCTGTTTCTTGAAGTTTCAAAGAGAATAATTTAATATTTCTTGGTAATCGCTTTTTTATTTTTGAAGCAAAATCAATGACCATCATTTCACTTGTTGGTTGGTAATCAACAAGCAAAACATTGTGCCCTCTAATTTCCAGTTCTCTTGCTAATTCAACATGTGGAGTGTTTTTATTGAAGACTGTAGCATGATCAAAAACATTGACAATTTCTTCTTTTACAATTTTTTTAAGATCTCCAAAGTCGATAACCATGCCAAATTTAACATTCGTGTTATCATTTATAGGAATCCCAATAACCGTAACCTCTAGCCGATAGCTATGACCATGAACATTTTTACATTTACCATCATAGCCGTAAAGCGCGTGTCCTGTTTCAAATGAGAATTGTTTTGTAATGCGAATATGACTCATCGAGATTTCTTATTTCGGTTTATAAAATAAATAATAATCAAAGCAACCCCTAGCACTAGGAATAGACCGTTGCCACTTAGAAAATTCAGGATATCCATATCAGTTTTTTTTAATTTTATTTTTGTTGTATTTAAAAACCAAAAAGGCAATGGTTACTAAAATAATTAAAGGTAATAGTGTTCCAATAAAAACACCTATTTCATAGTCACTATTTGGGGCGCTTTTCAATTTTTCATTGATGTTAATTTGATAAAAAAGGGTTATTAGTTTCATGATACAATCAGGTAATAATTTTCAAAGTTACACCTTTTGAGATAGGAGTGAAAATTGTTGTCTAAATTTAATTATTAAAGGGACTCCTCTGGCAATTATCCATGCTGTAAATGCTATAAAAATACCATAAAGTTTATAATTCATAGAGTCTAGCCAAAAAAGTAGAGGCAAAAAAACCATGAAAGTAGAAAAGAGTAGCACGTTTCTTAAATATTTCATTTTACCAAGTCCTTTAAAGACACCGTCAAAAATAAATGCTAAAGCACATAATGGTTGCATCAAAAGAATGATCCAAAAAACCTGATAAAATTCATGTAGTACTTTGGGGTCTTTTGTAAACACAGTACCGATAATCTCGTAGAAGAGACCTCCAATTATTGCCATGGATATTCCTAAAATAATGCCGTATTTAATAAGCTTAGAGCTCAGTCTTAAAAGGGCTTGATAGTTTTCTTGTCCAAACAACTTTCCGGAAAGAATATTTCCCGCGCTGGAATATCCATCAATAATAAAGGCCCCTAAAAACCAAAGATTTATGGCAATGGTATAAGCGGCTATATACTCTTTTCCGTAGCTAGTCGAAAAAGCACTTGCATAATATAACGTGATATTTAAAGCTAAGGTTCTCACAAATAGGTTTAGAATCATTAAAGAAAAGGTTTTAATTTCTTTGTTTAGTGTAAGACTAACTTTAAGAGAAAATGTTGTTTTAACGAGCAGGTAGTAGATAGACAGCAAAGCCATTATTAATTGTGCAATAACACTTGCATAACCTGCTCCCTCTATGTGCATTGCGGGTAAAATACCTTCAATACCGTAAACAAGAATTACATCTAGAACAATGTTTATAACTGTACCTACAATGGCAATTATCATCGGATAAAAAGTATTTTGAAGGCCCCTAAAGGTTCCAAAAACAGCAATTGTAAATAAGGTAAAAGGAAAACCAAAAACACGAATTCTATAATAACTAACACTGTAATCTAAAATTAAATCAGATGCGTTATATAGTTGAAAAATTTGTTCAGCAAGTGGGTAAGTAATAATTATAATAACGAAGCTTAAGGAGGTAATTAAAAAGATAGCTTGTGCAGGAAGTGTTTTTATTGCATCTAAATTATTAGCACCAAGATATTGAGACACTAAAGAAGAAATAGCGCTTCTGGTTTGTCCTAAAATCCAAATTAACATTGATAAAAATGTTGTCACGATACCAACAGCAGCAAGCGATTCTGTAGCATTAAATTGAATATTTCCTACAATAGCAGCATCAGTCAATGATAAAATTGGCTCGGAGACTCCTGAAATTAACGCTGGAATAGCAAGTTTGTTAATTTGTTTAAATGTGATTGTCGTTTTCAACTGATAGGTCGCATCTTAATTACTTAATAAAAAGATGTATTTTTGTTATTAAAGTTTAAAAATAGGCTTTAAAGTGTACTTATGAAAAATATTTTAGTCCCAGTTGGATCCTCAGATAATGTGTTGAGTCATTTGCAGTATGCTGTTGATTTCGCAAAGGCATTCAATGCGAAACTATTTATTGTTCAAGTTTATAATGTTTACCCCAAGGCAGGCACCATGATAAAGGTTGATGCCATTTTAGAGCGTGAGGGGAAAGCGTATTTAAACGGATTAGTATCTAAAATAGATACTAAAAATATTGATTTCTCAGTCAAGGTCTTAAAAGGCAATTTAATAGATACATTAAAATTAATTGGTAAAGCTGCCGACATTGATTTGATATTAATAGAACCAAGAACTAATTCCGTTAAGGACGAGGTTTTTTTAGGAAATACGTCAGGTAAAATTATTAAGCAAACACAAATACCTGCTCTAATTATTCCTGAAAATTATGTATTTAAGCCGATAACTAGAATTTTATTAGCTGTTAAGTCAGCTATTTTGAAAAAAGAGAATTCTTTGAAGCCATTATTAGATATTAAGAATAAATTTAAAACAGTTATTAATTTACTTCTGGTTAAAACCACCTACTATAATGTTGGAGATTTTAATATCAATGAGCCTTTACAAGCTATCATAAATAATATAACTGAAACTGAGAATGCGACAACGTTTCAAGGTGTTTTAGAACACTACAAGTCTCATGATCCGGATGTTTTATGTGTGGTTCGTAGAAAACGGGGATTTTTTATAAAAAAATGGGAGAAAAACACAATTCTGAAGAAGGATTTTTATAGTACAAAACCTGTCTTGGTTCTGAGTGGGTTAAAATAATTTTTGGGGATGTAGCTCAGTTGGCTAGAGCGCTTGACTGGCAGTCAAGAGGTCGTGGGTTCGAATCCCATCTTCTCCACAAACAATCATCTCTGTTGAGAGTCAATTTCAAGCGACTCCAGCTTACAGAATTCCTTAGAAATAACTTACTATAATATACGAATTTTTAACCTGTTCTCGGCACTATTTCGGCACTTTTTAGTTGACTCTGACGGGATTTCTTTCGGAATCCTTTAAATGCCAGTTCTCTCTTCGCTTACTCTTTTGCAACTGACATTCAACTGTACTTTTATTAACGAGAATATAAAGTTATTAACGTGGGGTAAAAATTAAATACCTGATAAACAATGTTTTAAGATTATTTAAATATACTTTTAGAGTATTCAATCTAAAACAGAAATAAACACTCTAGTTAATTTATTATATGAGAAATTACATTAATCATATTCCTAATGTCAATAGTACATTGAAACCAATTTGTAGGGGGCGTAAGTGGGTAAGCGCAACCATGTTTAACACAAGAGTGTATGTTTAGGTTAGCTACATTGGAGTGCAGGTTGTAATTCCTGTTTGCGAGAGCAAGGTGTCAAGGGCGGCTGAGGAACTCAGGAGCAAATACATAAGACATTAATTCTAGAAAGGGGTAAAACCCTTTTATAGGAGAGGTGTATCTAAGCAGCATTAGAATCTAGGAGCAATACAATATATAACAGAGTGTAGCATGTGTAATACACTATGAGTCAAGTGTAACACACGGCGTAACACCACACCGTGCAACCCTTAAAAAATAAATTCATCTGACAACTTGTTGTCGGATTAAAAGCATTCTGAATTTCATTATATTTAGTTTATGAAAAAGTTAGTATTCATTTTATTGTTTATCCCTGTTATCTCATTTAGTCAAGATTTCAGAAAGATGTCTTTTGGACAAAGCACTGAAGAACTCAAAGAAACTTATCCTCAGTATGAATTTACTGTTGAAAATGAAATGGGTATGACTATACTTTCTCATGATGATATAGTTGGAGGAGTAGAAACAACAGTAGCATATTTATTTGTAGATAACTCACTCACTTCAGGATTTTATTACTTTGATAGAACCAATATATTTAAAGATGCTGAAGACAGATATAAAGATTATAAGAACATTTCTGAATTTTTGAATGGTAAATATGAAATGGAAGAAACTAATACTTGGCATGATGACGGCTATAAAGATGACCCTAATAATTATGGTTATGCTTTTGCTTTGGGTAAAGTAGATTTTTCTGAATCATATGCGACTGATACAATGCTTATTAATCATTCACTAGTTAAAAATGACGGAGTGAATACTCACGTCTTAGGTTATATCTCTCCCTCTCTTGCAGAACTAATTTCCGAAAAGAACGATAGTGACTTTTGATAAATAAGGAGTGCCCCTATAAATTTATCGGCATAAATATTGTTTTCTATAATGTGTGAGAACAATTCTTTTTTTGGCACTTCTATTTATTTCATGTGACACAGATAACTGTGACCTTTCTGAATATCCTAGTTCTCCTTTAAGTGAGCCGTACGCTGTACAATACGGTGATGACTGGGTTGAATACACTTATGTATGTGTTGACGGATATAATGAAATCTGGACATATCGAATGGAAGGTGGTTGCTGGGAGGCATACCTAGATACTCAATGGAATTCCCGTTGTGACTAAATCAAACTATTTTTTTAATTTTATGATATTAGTGAAATATTTCTGTACACTCTTTCTAATTATCCCTTTATACATAAGTTCTCAAACATGGGAATTTAAAAATGCTTATAATGATTTTGACGGGACGTTTAAAGTAGCTAGTCAAATAGCAAGTATTGGAACAAATTCTATATACAAACCACGATTAGTAATAAATAGTGTTAATGATGGTTTAACAACAAACTTTTACATTACAGATTATGGTTTAGTATTTGATGATTTAAGCGTTTGGTTAAAGTTTGATAATGATGATATTCTCTATTATGCTAGAACAACTTTATCTGACGATGGAAAAACAATTTTTATTAGAGATGCTCGAGATGATGAAGATATTATATTTTCAAAGGTTGAATTATTTAGTAAACTGCAAAGTGCTTCCCGACTTAGCATTAGAATCCGAGACAAATATGATTCTGATGACTATCGATTTTCGCTAAATGGTAGTTCTAAGGCAATAAATCAAGTTATTAATATTAAAGAAAGAATTGAAAAACTAAAAATCGGAAGAAAATTAAAGAGAGACACTGATATAAAAGTTGAAAACTTTATGACTGAAATTAGAAATTCAAAATTGTTACTTTCTTCTAGGAATGATATTAAAGAAGTTTTCAAAACTGATTTTAGGGAAGCAATTATAAACGGAACACAAGATAATTATCAATCAATTATTATAAAAGAACATCCGTTAGAAAAATATAAAAGAGAATTTCAGGTAAAAGTTTTTTATAAAATGAAGGATGGTACTGAAATGGCAATTTCAAACAGATACTACAGAGTTGGTAAGGATGCGCCTATTTATAAAAGATTTTTAGATGAAGAAAACAAACTAAAAAAAGAAAAAGAAAGGGTAGCTAAAGAACTAAACAATAAAATCAATACTATAATTGATAAAATTAATTTTAAAGACATAAGTTATAGTGAGGTTAAAAAAAATATAGAAACCAGAAACAAGTTTAACAGAAATGAGTGGACATACGACTCTTTATATGTAAAATCTTGTGAATGTGGATTATTTGAAAGTTTAGGAAAAGTAAATTTATATTTTTCAAGAGTATCAAAAAATGGATTTAGAGAAAATCATAGAGTTTTAGGGGACTGGTATGTAAAGCCTGATGCTCCAATTAAAAATTTAAATCTGAATTAATAAACTATAGGCATTTTTTATAAAAGAAATGGAAAACGAAAAACAAGGTCGTGTTTACATAGCATCAACAGAATCTGAATTAAAAAACGGATGGTTGAAGTGTGGTATGACAACCAGAGATTCCAAACAAAGAATTGCCGAAGGAAATGTAGCCTCTGTACGTGAGAAATATCAAATGCTTTACACAGTTGATACTCCCCACTATTTAGAGTTGGAGAAGCACATGCATAACACATATGAGAATCAAAAGGAATGGATTAAAGTCTCTTTAGCTGAGGCAATTGCTGAAATAAATAGGTTCTTAAATTCGAAAAATGATAAGAGTGTAAAGTCTGAAAAATACAAGCCAAAAACACATCAAAAAGATGCAATAGATGCTGTTGTTGCAGAATCTAAACGAAATGATAAAGTCTCAATAGTTATGCCTACTGGTAGTGGTAAAACACTCACATCTTTATGGATTACTGAGGCTGTTAAATCTGAAATAGTTCTTTTTCTAGCGCCTAGTTTACAGTTAATAAGGCAAACAAAAGATGCTTGGGAAGAGCAAGCAAATGTTGATTTTGTGTGGATGGCATGTTGTTCAGCGTCTGATATTGAAGAAAGAGAGCATGCAATTGAAATGGGTGGAGGAATGGTTTCAACTAATCCAAGTGATATTGATGGATTTACAAGATTTTTATCAGGAAAAAAAGTTGTTTTTTCTACATATCAGTCTTTACCAGCTGTAATCGCTTCCAAAGTAAAATTTGACATTATCATTTCTGACGAGGCACATAGAACAGCTGGAATGAGTAAGAGTGATTTTGGGTTATTCAACTTAGTACACAGTAAAGAATTAGTGTCTAAATTAAGGTTGTTTCAAACTGCTTCTCCAAAAGTATTTAAAGAGGATTTACTAGAAATAGTTGAAACTGAAGACGATGTTTTCGCTTTTGACATGAATAATGAAAAGCTTTATGGAAAGATTGTTTATGAAATGACTTTGGGTGAGGCAATTGAGAAAAAATTACTTTGTGACTACAAAATAATCGCAATTGGGGTTAATGATGAAGAGATTGCGGAGCATTTAACTAATAGAACTTATGTAGCAAAAGGAGTTTCTGCAGATGAGGCTGCAGCTTCAGTAGCAATTCATGAAATATTTAACACAATCGGAACAACACATATGATTTCTTTTCATTCTAGACTTGCTCTAGCTGATATGACATCAAAAGAGTTAAATAAGCTTGGAATTTATTCAGAGCCTGTAAAAGGCACAATGAGTACAAGAAAAAGAGAAAAAGCATTTGTTCGTTTTAAAAAGAAAGATAAAGCCGTATTAACAAACGCATTTGCATTACAAGAGGGTATAGACATTAAGAAAGTAGATTCAATCTTTTTTTCCTCTCCTAAATCTAGCACAATTTCAATAGTTCAAGCAATTGGTAGAGCTTTAAGATTAGACCCTGAAAATCCTGATAAAATTGCAGCAATAATAGTTCCTGTTTATTCAACAGGAGACCCTAATGAAAAGGTAAATGAATCTATCTTTAAGGGCTTATATCAGTTAATATCAAGTATTAGTGCTGTAGATTATAGAATTAGAGCGCATGTTGAAGGATTTACTGAAGGCAAAGGAGAAAGAGGTGAATCTAAGCCAATTGACCATATTAAACTTGCTGATTTCGAGAGGTTAGATTTTATAAACTTCTCTGAAAAACTTAGAAATGCATTTGTTTATGGAACTCTTGCTAAAAAAAGGAGGACTTTTGAAGAAAACCTAGAGATGTTTAAAGATTTTATATAAAAATCTAATGGAAGTTTTATATACAATTCATCACAATACAGAGCATTGCAGTGTTAATATTAATAATAAAGATTATAGCTACCATTCTCTTAAAGATTTACTCAAAAATTACTCTAAAGATTATCTAAAAAAAAATAAATTAATAAAGAAGTCTTATTCATTTGAAATAAATGATTTTGGTGAAAATTTTAATAAAAGTTCTTTGTCAAAAGATGAAATTGAAAACTATTTTCTTAAAAAAAAAGAATCTAAAGCTAAATCGTGGTTATCAAGAATGAGACGTCTTAGAAAAAATGGTAAACTAGAAAAACACAAAATTGATGCATTAAATAAGAGGGGAATGCTGTGGAATCCGTCTGAGGATGATTGGGAAAAAAACTTTAGTTTATTTCAAAAGCAGCCTTTAATTGAAATATTAAAGAAGATGCGGAAAAAAAAATATTGGGTTCCAATTAAAGAAGTAGATGAAGTAGTTGAGCTAGAGCATTGGATAGTTAAACAACAATTTCTTTATGAAAAAAACGAATTAAATAAAGAAAATCTTACAAGGCTTAAAGCAATTAATTTTCCGTTTAATTTGCCTTTAAATAATGATAATTACGAACTTAAACTTACCCGATTAATAACTTTAATTTTACGGATTGAAAATCTCAGTGAAATAGGAGCTTTTAGTGTCGCAAATAAGTATAATCTTAAAGAAAAAGTATATGTAGGTGGTAATGTAAAAATTAATGAAGAAATTATTATAAAAACTGAAAAAGTAATTTCAAAAGAAAGGAAGAAAAAATTAAAAGAAGATAATGAGTATTATATTTCCGAAAAAAAGAATCAAATAACTGCTGAGCAAAATGCTATTAAGGTTTTAAATGAAAAACCTATTGACTATTTCATAAAACAAATAGATAGAATTAGTAGAAAATACTACCCAACCAAGAGTGATAAAGACATTTATGAAATTGATAAAAAAGGAAAAAGAACTGCATGGGGAGACGCTAATGATAGATTAGCTCAATTATATGTTGACAGATATTCACAAAAATATAGTTACTTAAACAATTTTCTAAACGACAATTTTAACTTTCCAAGAACTAAAATAAATAATGTTGTATATAAGGAAGCTTATGTTAAATTCCCTTTCGAAAATAAAATCAAGAAATATGCAGCTAACAAAATGATTGAGATTTTAGACAACTATTTGTTAAATACAGGGAGATTTAATAAAAGAACATATAAACCTATTTCATTTTTGCTAAGTTGTTTTCAGAAAGATAAAAATCTAAATGAATTATTGAAGTTGAATGATATAATAATTAATCATCAAATATTATCACTTATATATAGGGAAAGAATCAAAAAAATAATATCAAAAATTAGTTGATTTTGGAATTAGATAAAGTTTTTATTTTACATAAAGGAAAGAAGTATACTGAGTCTGATTTAGACCTTTTACGTATTAAATTATCTGAAAATTACACTCCTACCCATAATTATAATTTAGAAGAGGATATTAACATTGAAGAAGAACTTTCTAGTGAAAAAAAAGAGGAATTAAAAAAATGGAGAATAAATATGAAAGCAAGTTCTTGGAAATCTCGTCAAAGAGGACTGCGAAAAAAAGGTAAGTTAAAACAACACCAAATAGATTCTTTGAATAGATTAGGAATGTTATGGGACCCTAAAGAAAGTTCTTGGGAAAAAAAATATGTAATCTTTAAAAAAAATGGATTATGTGATGAAATTGAAGAATGGGTTAAAGAACAAAGAGAATTATATAGCAATAATAATATATTTAAGCTGGATATACAATGATAATTATTGTTTATTATCGCAAATAAAATATAAATGTTTTGGCGAAACATTTATGTTTACAAAAATAAAACGCGTTAGTATAGGTGAGAAATATTTGCTTTTAAGTTCTCAAATAATTAAATTTTTTTT
>ENA-OQVM01004161-OQVM01004161.1-marine-metagenome-genome-assembly--contig:-NODE-4161-length-14969-cov-22.850389_pt1 | contig 14969 bp, 10 predicted proteins | sample MGYA00237776_ERZ505498 | MGnify/ENA primary metagenome ERZ505498 (study PRJEB26159, sample SAMN06265151) | marine metagenome | isolation source: Helgoland LTER site | place: Germany:Helgoland, sampling... | reverse complement strand
ATTCACCTTAACCAATTGTTCCCGTGAAAATTGTGAGGATTGGTACGAAGGTGACGATTGCAGTACTCAACAAAGAGGTAAATTTTACGGTGTCTACGTTGGGGTCTTAAAGACTTATGACCCTCAGGGAGGTCTGGTTTCGGAAGGACCTATTGATCTTGCGATTGAACAAGGCACTGAGATTAATGAGCTTCGCTTAACCAATCAACCGGACTGTGTTTTTGTCTTGACTACTACTGGTGAAACAGGGTTTACTATCCCTAATTATAACGGAGGTGCTGACGGCACTGTTAATGGAGAAGGCGGTTTTAACGGTAAAACAGTTTTCTTTATTATCGAGGGTGCGACTGGCTCTTCTCAATTTTTCGGGTCGAAATAACAGGTTCTTTTTTAGCTCAGTATAATGTCCAAGAAAATCTTCTACCCACTTCTACTGTTACTCATTCCTTTTATTGGAAACCTTACTCGTAGTGACGTGAACTGGAGTGTCTTCGACTTCATCGTTATGGGTTGCCTATTGATACTGCTTGGGATAGGGCTAAGATTAGTAAGTACCAAAATAAGGAGTTCAAAAATCCGCATCCTATGCATAGGTCTATTGACGTTACTTTTTCTTGCGGTCTGGGTTGAGTTAGCTGTAGGGGTTTTTTCAAGTTGTTTTTCAGGAACCTAATTCCATCATCCTATCGCATTGTCCCATTCGCGCACGTTTGAATGATCAACATCACCCATAAAGATGTCGTTCCTCTATGTATCTTAGCTCCAGATGCGCGCTACCTCCTGCCACCTGATCGCTTTACTGTTTCCACTTTTTTCTGTGGGGCAAACGTTCGTGCAACCTCAACCCAACGAAGCCTTTCTACAAAGCGAAGTTGCAGAAGTGCATATCACCGTCTCTCAAAGTGATCTCAACACATTGCTCGGAGATAGTCTATACACTGACCATCACTTTCCTGGGGTATTTCGCTATGAAAGCAGCTCTTTTTCAGATACCATTCAAAATGTAGGATTTCGCGTTCGAGGCAACACCTCTCGCAATGCAAAAAAGAAGGGCTTTAAAGTCTCTTTTAATGAATTCACGGCGGGTCAAAAATTCAAGGGGATCGAAAAGATGAATCTGATCGGGCAACACAATGATCCGTCCCTTTTGCGGTACTGGACCAGCCTTTATTTTCTCACAAGACACGGCCTTATCTCCTCGAGAGTCAGCTTCGTTAAGCTCTTCATCAACGGCGACTACCGCGGCGTGTACCTTAATGTAGAACACATCGACGACGAATTTCTTCAAAAGCGATTTATTGATGACGACCAGGGCAATTTATACAAAGCCAGCTGGGGTGCAGATTTGAATTATTGGGGCACTAACGCAAATTCATACACAGGCGTTTATGAACTGAAAACCAACAAAGATTCAAACGATTACGGCGCATTCATCTCGTTTTTAGACTCACTCAACAACCTCAGCGATGACGATTTCCCGTGTTACATGGAACGCAATTTTGAGGTCAACCATTACCTTAAAACATTGGCCGCGGAAATCATTATAGGACACTGGGACGGCCACGCATACAACAAGAATAACTTTTACCTCTACCGCCAACCTTCCAACGGGAAGTTCGTCTTCATTGAATACGATCTTGATAATACCTTCGGGATCGATTGGTTTGGCATAGACTGGGCCAATAGAGATCTTAACGCATGGCACCAAAGCAACCGCCCGCTCGTTGAGCGTCTTCTTGAAATTCCCTATTACAAAGACGTCTTTAATGCGCACCTCGATACCCTACTTACGGATTTAGATACCTCGAATTGGTATTCCGATCTAGAGGCGCAACAGAACTTGATTAAAAGTGCTGTGCAATCCGACACCTACTACCCCAAAGATTATGGGTTTCAATTTTCCGATTTTTTAGACGCTCTCGATGACAATTACGGTGCCCACGTGAAAAAGGGACTCGCTGAATATTTAGACGAGCGAATCACAAGCGGGCTAAGCCAGGTAGACTGGATAGGGACCCTAGAACCTCCATGCGATGAATTGCCTATTGAACCGGAGCGTAAAATCATTAAGATTGTAGACTTTATTGGCCGTGAAACTCACTTTAGAACAGACATTCCATTGATCATAATGTACGATGACGGAACCGTCGAAAAAGTGATGGTTTGGGGAAGCTAAATTTAAGCCTGCCGTTTTCAGGCAAGTACTTGGCATAAAAAGCGTAAAAATGACGGGTTAGCATTACCGAATCATGTATTAAAATACTAAAAATGAGGAGGTTGTTTTCATTAAATACAAATTTATATATCTTGTATTTTCATAAAACTACACCATCATGAACAAACAATTTTTCATTTCATTACTATTCGGACTAATCACCTTCGTCATACTGGGCGGAGTATTTGGCAGCTTAGTTTTTCTTCCAGAAATGGCGGGCTGGTACGAAGCATATCCTGAGGCCGTAAGAGAAACACCTGATTTTGTGTCCGGATTGGTTGTCGGGCTCCTACAGTTAATCGCCCTCATCATTCTGCTGCCAAAACTTCAAATCACTACCGTATCCGGTGGCGCGATCTTTGGTGCGATCTATAGCGTTGTTCTCTGGCTGATGGTCGACCTTCAAATGGTCTCTGTAACCAATATCGTATCGTACGACTACGTTCTAAAAGACGCATTATTGTCTGCAGTAATGGGCGCGGTCTTAGGATTAGTCATTACTTGGTCGCAAAAAAAGTTCGCTTAGTAAACAAATCGCCGCCAAAAAATAATTACGCCCGGTACATCTGTATCGGGCGTTTTACTTTAACATTATTTAAGGCAAACCTCGTCACAAAGAGTAACGCCACAGTTTGATAATCTGGGTTTCATATTGACCATTCTATAATTCTTATGAACAGTGCCGAGTGTTACGATGGGTCCATAAAACTGTGATATCAATCGATTTTCATACTGCGCGGCAGCAAATAAATCCGCTATATTGTTTGTTGAATTTTTATACTATGTGGGGAGCAAATAAGTGGACCGATTCCATGTTTAAGAAATACTGGTGGGTAGCTCTGCTCTTGGTACTTGCGTTCTTCGTTACACGCACCGCACTCTAACATCAACTTCTTATAAAAAATGTCCGTCTGCTACTGCCATTGCCAGGAACGCGGTAAAGAGACCATAATTATCCGAAAAGCAGACGTGCTTAAATACGACGCTATAACGGCCCAATTGAAGCCAAAATAATTAGCCCCAAGCATCCAAAGTTGGTGTACATTCGCCCCGTTTTAAAATTCACAAACATGTATTCGGTTATCGCGCTTCAAGTCGCTAAAAGTCTAAATATCAGACGTTGTAAACAGCAGCTCGCCCTGCCCATTTGCTATTCAGATTCTGACGAACTTTTCCTTTCCAACGGACCAAAAAAGTACTTGTACCTCTTTCAATATGGCGTCATCGCGTTCTTCAACCACACGCCCAGCGAAATCAATACAATTCTCGCCGCATTAGAAATAGGCACTTCTTATTCCGTTGACGCCGATCTGCTTGAAACCATTACCGTGGAAATAAAAGCCGGTGCGCAACAAGTCACCTTCGATCGCGTCATCTTGCCCGATTTCGAAGAAGAAGCCCTCCGCCTCGTGTTGCTCAACACCTCACAATCCGTCGCCCTAGATCGCTACCTGGAAATTACGGACGGCTTGTTAGAGGAAACCAACATCTACACCCAGTCCCTTGAAACTACCGGCCGATTAAACATTTCTGGGAAAAACCTCAAAAAGTTCATAGGACGCGTACTCAACATCAAAAACCAGATTTCCGAAAACCTCTACATTTTTGACTCGCCGGAGGTCACTTGGGAAAATGAGTCATTAAACAAACTAAATGTCGCGCTAAAGCAAACGTTTGACCTCAAAGACCGCTACCGCTACATCTATGAGCGCACCGCCATCATCAAAGAAGACCTCGAACTCTTCAAAGATATCATGGACCACCGCGAAAGCAGTAAACTGGAATGGATCATCATCGCACTCATCCTCCTTGAGGTGGTCGATTTATTCGTATTCCGACTATTCTAACTTTCCCTCTAAAGACTCTAGTCTTACATTATTTGCATCCCGTACGCCTCTCTATTGTTACCAGTAGGCGATCTTCTTCCTAATAGAAATGTCAACATTTACATTGACAGAATAGCCATCTTTAAGATTTTCCGAACTATTTATCGCCACACTAATGAATCAATACATATATTTAGTTTATCAAAACCAATTCACAAGTCGCTTGCACGAATCAATCAATAGATCTTCATCCGAAAAATTTCGATTCCGTAGAGATCTATTCTGGTCGCTCAAGTTTTCTTTTTTGCGGACCTTGCTAATTGTATCCCTCTGGGGTTCAGGCTTATGTGCTGTTTGTCAAAATGTGGCCGGTCAAAGCTTCGGTTCATCTCCCGTGGGCGTTAAAGATTTTGATCCCGAAACCATACTCAAATACGCCAAAAGAAATAGCTGTTATTTACCATTAATCAAGGAATCTGCTTACTTCTCTTCATCTTCAGGGAAAACCATCACATTCTACGATTTATTCAATAGTACTCTCCCTGAGTCGTCTGAATACAGAAATAGATACATAGTAGGTGATTTCAATGTGCTTAATGATGAAAACGAAGTTCGTGGCATAAAAGAAATGAACCCAAATTTATCCGTCCTTGAAGATTTTAAACACGCCTCTTCCGAACTCTTTTTAAAGATGGAGAAAGCTATTGAAAGCGACGAAAACTATAATGAGTTTATTAACTACGCAAGCACTTTAGATTCTTACAACTTTGAATTCTACAAGAATTTCATTGACCAAGTGTGGAAGTACAAAACCCCTGAAATCAACAGAGAATACGGATTTTTAGGTGAAGCAGCATATGCTTCTGGGCAGAGACTATGCTTGTGTGAAGCGAGATTTGATACCTTAATTGAAGTCGCACGGTTCGCCACTTCTTCAAAAAGGCTGGAGCCGCTAATCACCTATAGCGAGGATAGTGTGGAACAAAAAACGGTGATTGAATATTTACCTATTGGTAAACGCCGAGATTATTACGGTCTTCATTATCGGATTACTTCAAAAAACTGGGAAACAGAACGTACATACTCTACCGCAGACTCTCTTCATGATATGGCTTTAGGAGGTGGTAATACTCGTGTAACACGGTATAAAGGAATAACGGAATTACCAAACTTTCTTTTGATGTCACCAGATGAATCAAACCCAAGGGCCATGCGACAAAATGGAATTCATGAGGTGGCATTACGGGAGCTGTCGCGCGGTATGTTGGGTTCTTCCAATAGTATTGGATGTGTTCGAGTTTCTGATTTTGGTTCAAAATTCCTGAGATGGTGGACCCCGCAAGACGCCAATTTTTTTATTCTCTACCAAGAAGATAAATACCACAAGTCCCTTCCTAAATTGGAAATAATTGAGGATTTACCTTTTAAAACAGTGGAGGAAGGGAATGCCTTTAGGGTATGGCTAAACCAAACGAAACCTAGACAGGCAAAACAATTAAAAATAGACCTAGAAGGTAAACACGATAATGGCTACATTTTAGACGCCTATAACATGTATGGAGAAGAATACAGAACTTATCAAACGCAAGCGAAAAATAGTTAATAGCCTATTCTTAGTAATTAGCATGTGCTTTGGTGCAAATGCTCAGGATTCTGCCGCAGTCGTTGTGGATTCCTCGGAATCATCTGTAGTATCTATTGATTTATCAGAAGTTCCGGACAGTTTGCTTAGATCTACCATTGACTCCGTTTCAAAGCTTTTGTCCATTGAAGACAGAGCTTTCATAAGCAATTATTTATTAGATAATCACCCGGTTTACACAACCGGCTGGGGAAGAACGGGGAACCTACTACCCCAATCCACTACTTTTAGCGATAAAGACACCTTCAATTTCACATTGATCGAGGACCAAGAAAGCTTCTACATAAATGAATTTGACTCCTTTAACTGGGGTTATGGCCCTCGCTGGGGAAGGATGCATCGTGGTTGGGATTTACAGATGGACGTCGGAGACACTTTGCGCGCCGCCTTCAATGGGGTAGTGAGATATGCACAATATAATGACGGCGGATATGGAAACTGTGTGGTTATTCGTCATTTAAACGGGATTGAAACCCTATATGCACATCTAAGTAAACTAGATTGTGAGCCTGGAGATTTTATACGGGCTGGAGAACTTATTGGGCTGGCCGGATCTACTGGAAGAAGTTCTGGGCCACACTTACATTGGGAATGGAGATATATGGGTCAATCATTCGACGCGATGATTGCAATCGATACCTCTAACTACTTGTTAAAAGCAGATTCTCTGCAACTTACAGGATCTAGTCTTCAGGATCCACCAGAATATAAAATTCGTAAAACCGCTACCTATCACACCGTAAAAAGCGGTGAAACACTAAGCCATATCGCTCGAAAATATCATACGAGCGTGTCTTCCTTGGTGCGTAAGAATAAACTTAGAAATCCAGATCAACTTCAAATTGGCCAACGAATAAGAATACGATGAAAACTGGTACAAATACTTTAATAGCAATATGGGGCACATTACTCTTTAGTTCATGTGTGCCAAACAATGATACAATTGTTGAAACTCCGGCTAACGATACTGTTACACCTATTGCGCCAATCGATACAGCAGTTGTCGAGGAAGATGTTTTTACACCTAACGATTGGGATAGAGCATCGAAAATGCTAGCGGGAATTCCGGTTGAACACGAATTCAAAATCGATTCAAACTACTACAGCGAATACGTAGATTATATCACAAATGAATTTACCGGCATCAAGGAAAAGCGTCTCGATAAGCTCATGAGCTGGAAAAATGACGTTGTTCCACAAAGTGATGAAGAAAAGCTTCGAAAAGTCTTTTATCCGTTCTCTGGTGGGGACTTTATTCACCTTTATCAGCTATATCCAGAGGCGCCTAACTACTTGATGCTGGCCATTGAACCTATAGGTACATTACCGGACTTCAATTCTTTGCCTGTTTATGATATTGATACAGCATTGCATGAATCAAAGGTGATGTTAAGGGATATATTCTTCCGTAGTTATTTCATTACTAAGAATATGGACTCTGATATCAAGAAGAGTAAACAAATTGGGGGGATCCTTCCTTCTATACTATGGGGGATTTCAAGTTCAGGACACGACATAGTATCTGTCGAAAATGTCTCTCTTTCCAATAATGGAGACATGAGCTATACCCCCGCCAAACTAGGAGAGTCATTTGAGCAAGGCGTAAGCGTGAACTTTGTGGAACACGGTTCTAAGACCCTGCAAGAAGTAACTTATTTATCTTGTGATATCTCAAACAAAGGATTTGCCAAGGATACTGCGATTACTGCCCTAATGACCAACCTTGGAGACGTAAATAGTTTTGTTAAAGCGGCTTCATATCTGATGCACTACAGAACCTTCTCTGAGATTCGTAATGTGATACTCAATCACTCAGTAGTACATATACAAGACGATACCGGGATTCCATTTAAATACTTCGACACAAGGAGCGAGGTACATACTTTCGATAACCTCATGTGGGAACGACTCTTCATCAAGGAGTTATGGCCTTTTCTAGTGAGCCCGCTTCCGCAAGGAAGCGGGTTTTTTGTTTTGGGGCTAGGCCATAGGTTGGGTCAGCTACTAGTATGTCCGCTCGCCATTGGCTTAGGATCCTCTAGTATATAGGGTAGGGGTAAAAAAAATCCCCGCCAGTGGCGGGGATTTTTAGCACTATCGTAGGAAGTGTTAATCTGCGTAGAGCGCTTCGATTTGCTCCTCATATTTTGCAAGGATGGGTTTGCGTTTAACCTTAAAAGTTGGGGTTAAACAACCATTGTCTACGGTGAACTCGTCTGTATCAATAATGATTTTTTTCACCTGTTCCCATTTTCCAAAGCTAGAATTAGCGCGTTCAACGTCTTTCCAAACTCTGTCGCGAACTTGTTGATTCAAGGCCATCTCTTTAATGGATGTATATTCAATATCATGGCGTGAACACCACTCCTTAACACCTGGTTCATTTAAGATGCAGATGGCGGCCGGGAATTTACGTCCAGAGCCAATAACCATACTCTGCTCAATGAGGTGAGAAGCCTTCAATTCATTTTCGATCAGTTGAGGAGCGACATACTTACCGCCCGAGGTCTTGAACATTTCCTTTTTACGGTCGGTAATGCGAATAAACCCGTCTTCAATCACACCAATATCTCCTGTATGGAACCATTCGCCTGTCATTACTTCAGCGGTGAGTTCAGGTTGCTTGTAATAGCCCATCATGATGTTTGGTCCTTTGGCAAGGATTTCACCGTCTTCGGCGATTTTAGCCTCAACACCGTCGATCACCTTACCCACAGCTCCTATACGGATCATGCCAGGTTCTGCAGTGGTATTTACAGAAATTACAGGCGCAGTTTCCGTAAGACCGTAGCCTTCTAAGATAGGTACCCCAATTCCGTTGAAGAATCGAGCCAAACGTGGTTGCAGTGCTGCTGAACCGGAGGCGACAGCTTTAATTTGAGTGAGGCCAAGCGCTGCACGTACTTTACTAAAAACAAGCTTGTCCGCAATGCCTAACTTCCAGTGATAGAATCCGCCATTTGCATGTTCGGGTTCCCATTGCAATGCGAGGCTAACGGCCCATTCGAAAATTTTAGTCTTGAGCCCCCCTGCACTGGTACCGTTCGCAACAATTCCATCAAAGAATTTCTCTAGGAGTCTCGGGACTGCGGTGAAGATGGTAGGCTGGCAGTAATTTAAATCGGCTTTAATGGTTTCAATAGATTCGGCAAAGTAAATGCTCGCCCCATTATACATGTAGAGGTACTGAATAAAGCGCTCGAAACTGTGGCAGACGGGTAGGAAGCTCAAAGTCTTTGCCTCGCCTTTAACCAAACCAGGAATGCGCGGGGTGGCTGCAATCACATTGCTCACGACATTTTTATGGCTCAGCATAACGCCTTTTGGCAATCCCGTTGTACCGGATGTATAGATTATCGTGGCAAGATCTTCTGGTTTCACAGCATCACGTGCCTTTTCCACATCTGCTTGACGCGTTTGGTCGGCGCCTAAAGCCAATACTTCCGACCAATGGTTCATTCCTTTGTATTGCTCAAATGTGAACACTTTTTTCATGTGCTCGCATTTGCTCAAGACATTTGTAACCTTCTGGTAGAGTTCATCGTTTGAGACAAAGCAGTAAATACTTTCGCTATGATTGAAAATATATTCATAATCTGCTTCTGTCATGGTTGGATAGATGGGTACATCTACAGCGCCAATTTGCAATAGCGCATGATCCATTATGTTCCATTCGCAACGGTTGTTGTGCGAAATTAGTGCGACTTTATCACCGGCTTTAACTCCAAGCTCAAGCAAAGCTCTACTGGCTTGGTCTACAGCTTCTGTAAATTCTTTTGTGCTGTACGATTTCCATTCACCACCTACTTTTGAAGTCATCATCAACTTCATAGGTATATGTTCTAGCTGGTAATGGGGGATATCGAATAATCTCGTGGGTTGTCTCATGGTTGAATTCTCTAGGAATAGTGTGTGTTATTGCGAAGGTTCAATATAGTAAAAATGTACTATCGACCTTTATTAGAATTGCTATCATAAAGTACTTGGCCGCCAACTATGGTTTTGACAACTTGAGTTCTTTCGCGCAACGCAGCATCTTCGCTCCAAAGATTGGTGTTCAGCAGGGTGAAGTTTGCTTTTTGTCCGATCGCTATGGAGCCATAAGTGTCTTCACCAAAAGCGCTGTAAGCGGCTTCGCGAGTCATAGCGCCAATGGCCATGCCGGGACTAATCGCTTGTTCTGGTAAAAACCCATGTTCAGGCCAATGGTTTTTATCCTGACGAGTAGTGGCAGCAAAAAATGTAGCCAAGGGATCGATATGCTCAATAGGGAAATCAGTACCGAAGGCGACCCTCTCATTAGCGGCATTAAAAATCCTTCTGTAGCTGTAGGCATGGTGTATACGGTGTGGCCCCAGGCGGTCTTCTGCCCAATACATATCACTTGTAGCGTGCGTAGGCTGCACGGAAGCTATGATGTTGGGGTGCGCGTAGAACGCACTGTCCTCCGGAGTCATGATTTGAGCGTGCTCTACACGGAACCTCAGGTCTGCTATGGTGTCCAATTCATTGAAACTCTCTAATAAAACATGGTGAGCGCTGTCTCCAATGGCATGCACACAAAGTTGCCAGCCGTTCTGAACACAACGTTCACGCAAGACGTCGAGTTGCTCTGGGCTAAGCAATGGCAGGCCGTAATGATCGGGCAAATCGTGGTAAGGATCGCGCAGAAGTGCGCCTCTTGAACCTAAGGCACCGTCAAGATAGGCTTTGACACTTTTTACTCGTAGTAGGGGCTTCTCAATGGGGCCATGGTTTTCGAAATACTGAAGGTCTTCTTCATGGTTACTGATCATTGCGTTCACGAATAATTTGAAGCTGCCCTCTTCTTGCAACGAATCGAGCAACAGGATTTGATGGGTCGAAAGTCCCGCATCAGTCATTGCAGTTAATCCATATTTCACCAAACTGTCCTGTGCTTGCAGTAAGGCTGTGCGCCAATACCTATTGATCAATTTTGGCAGCGTTACCAAGGTTTCGGCATTATCTATGAGTATGCCGTCCATAATTTGACCGCCGTCCACTTTCGTTTCGTTGGTAATTGAAAAGGCGTCTAGCACAGGTTGGTTTACCCAAGCGGCATGTCCATCTATTCGAGTGAGGTAAACGTATTTTTCAGAAAAGGCGGCAAGGTCATTTGCTGAGGGGTAGCGTTGCTCGGTCCAGTCATTTTGGTCCCATCCGCGCCCAATAATCCACTCTTCATTCGGGTGAAGACGAATGTATGTTTTGATGCGCTCAATGCACTCTTGCTTGGATGCAGCTCCAATGAGGTTGACCGTGCTCAAGGTGCGAGCGTAGCCGAACAGGTGTCCGTGGGCGTCGATGAAGCCGGGGTAAAGGTGCTGCCCATTTAAGGATAGCGTCGATTTTGCTGCGGGGTATTCCTGGCCTCCACTGTGGTCTATAATTGAAGCTATTTTCCCGGCCTTAATACCTATCGAAAATTGTGGTCGTTCGCCTAATTGATATGGAATAGCAGTGGGAGAATGTAATTCGAAGTTGGTCAACAGAACATCGAATTCCTCAGCGGGGGTACAATTGCTAAGTGTGAAGATGAAGAAGAGGTTATAAACAAAGAATCGGCCAAAAGTGTGGGAAAGATTGCGCATAGAATACAAATGAGTTGGTACAAGAATACCTAAATTTGTCCAAATTCTTTTCAATAATGAATAGCACTGCTGTTGCCACTTTAGATCAGGCTCAAGAAATGGGCCTCCGCCCCGAAGAGTTTGATAAAATCAAAGAGATTTTAGGACGCACTCCAAACTACCTTGAGCTTTCTGTTTATGGTGTAATGTGGAGTGAGCATTGTTCTTACAAAAACTCTATCGTTTGGTTAAAGAAATTGCCAAAGAAAGGCCCTCACATGCTCGTAGAGGCAGGTGAGGAGAATGCCGGTTTGGTTGATATAGGCGACGGCCTAGCGTGTTGTTTTAAAATTGAATCGCACAATCACCCTTCAGCGGTTGAGCCTTATCAAGGCGCCGCTACAGGCGTAGGTGGTATTAATCGCGATATTTTTACCATGGGTGCACGCCCTATCGCACAGCTTAATTCCTTGCGCTTCGGTAAACCTACTGAAGAACGCACGAAATGGTTGGTTAAAGGAGTGAGTAAAGGAATCGGCGATTACGGGAATGCCTTTGGTATTCCTATTGTAGGCGGTGAGGTTTACTTTGACGAATGTTACCATCAAAACCCACTAGTAAATGCCTTTTCTGCGGGTATCGTTGAAGTGGGTAAGGAAATATCTGCCACCTCTTCAGGAGTTGGAAATCCAGTGTTTATAGTGGGTTCAGCTACCGGAAAAGACGGTATTCACGGGGCATCGTTTGCTTCAAAAGACCTTGATGAAGATTCGTCAGAAGATATTCCATCTGTACAGGTGGGTGATCCATTTCAGGAGAAATTGCTTCTAGAAGCAACCATGGAATTGGCTACTACAGATGCTGTAATAGGAATGCAAGATATGGGAGCAGCAGGTATAACTTGTTCTTCTTGTGAAATGTCGGCATCAGGCGAGCACGGTATGGACATCTGGTTGGATAAAGTGCCGCTTCGTCAAAACATGGAGCCCTGGGAAATTTTACTATCGGAATCTCAAGAGCGTATGCTTATTGTGGTTGAGAAAGGTAAAGAGCAGAAAGTGCTTGATATTTTTGATAAGTGGGATTTAGAATGTGAGGAAATAGGTGTTGTTACCCAAGGTGGAACAGTAAATTACTACTGGGACGGCGAACTTGTAGGTTCTTTGCCTGCTGAGAGCGCTGTTTTAGGCGGAGGCGCACCGGTCTACCATAGAGAATGGTCAGAACCTGCTTACTACCAAGAATACAAGAAATTTCATATTTCCACCGTTGAGGAACCTGCAGATTTGAAAGCGGTAGCTACCAAAATGGTTGCCCTACCGAACATTGCTTCTAAACGATTCATTTACGAGCAATACGACAGTATGGTGGGTACGCGGAACATGGGGACCAATGATCCTTCTGACGCAGGTGTAGTAAATATAAAAGGGACGGATAAAGCGCTTGCCATGAGCGTAGATTGTAACAGTAGATTTGTGAATGCAGATCCTGAAGTAGGATGTGCAATGGCCGTTTCTGAGGCAGCAAGAAATATTACTTGTTCAGGCGGTATACCATCCGCAGTAACGAACTGTTTGAACTTTGGTAATCCGTACAACCCTGAGGTGTACTGGCAGTTTGTGGGTTCGATCAAAGGGATGAGTGCCGCATGTGAAAAATTTGAAACCCCGGTAACAGGAGGAAACGTAAGTTTTTACAACCAAACGCAGATTGGCGATAAAATTGAACCCGTATTCCCAACACCTACCATTGGTATGATTGGTGTGGTTGAGGATAAAAAATTCATCACCACATTGAGTTACAAGACTAAAGGTGATTTGATTTTCATGATTGGCGCAAATCGCGAGGATATTTCTTCGTCACAGTATTTGGTGAACATTCATGGTATTACCAACAGCTCAACGCCACATTTTGACCTGGAGGAAGAATATGCCAACCAGAGACAAGTTCAGATGTTGATTCGTGAAGGCGTACTCAATAGTGCACATGATTTAAGCGAAGGCGGTCTATGGGTTGGATTGCTGGAGAAAGGATTTGCCTCAGGACTGGGTTTTGACATCACTCTTCCAGCAGAATTCAGAAAAGATGCAGTGCTTTTTGGTGAGGCAGCTTCTAGAATTCTCGTCACGGTAAGTGAAGAAAATAAAGATAAGTTCATCGACTTGATGATGCTGAATGGCTGTGATTTTGACCTAATGGGACACGTCACCAAAGGAGGTATTCGTGTTGATGACGAAGATTGGGGTAGCGTAAGCGATTACCAAGAGATTTATGATAATGCGCTTGGTGCTATTTTGAGCGCATAAAACGACGCTACGATTAAAATTTAGGACGGCCTTTACGAGAGTGGAGGCCGTTTTCTTTTAATTAGAGTCCGATTACAAAGCCCGCATGAACCAAAGGTTGAATTCGATTTTTGATTACAGCTTTTGAGTGTTGAGTCAATTCAACGGAAAACCATAAGTTTTCATATAATTTAACTCTCATTCTTTCAGAAACGAACATGTTGTGGAACATCGAACTTGATTGAAGAGTTGTTGAAATTCCTAAATAGGTGTCAAAACTGATATCATTAAATACATCAAGAGTATACAGAGCAGAAAGGCATTGCATATCAATAGATGGCTCTACATTGAACAAGTAGCCAAGATCAGTATATCCTCTGAGGTCAAACCCGAAATTTGGTCGTATTAAAAAACTTATACCGCCCATTGTATAGTGGCTACCAAATGCAAAGGAAGATAACGTCTTTGTACCTTTAGCCTTTTGATATTTTACTATTCCATTTTTGGAGCCGCTTGTCGGGATTCCATATTTAACTCCAATTTGGAGCGCATGGATATTTTGGTCTTTCCACCGGTCAGGAAAAACATGCATGTAACTTGCCGATAAACCGAGATTATCGGTTATGTCGTATTCGTATTGAATTGTTGGAGCAATGTCAAATAGTAAATCTCTTGAAAATTGTGTAAACATTCCCAACCCTAGATTAATACTGGCTTGTTTGTCAATAGAAATCCTTTTTGTCATTCCTATCCATTCATTTCTTGAACGGCTACTATCAATTAATGACGTGAATAGATACACTTTTAGAGCACTGTTTGATCGAAAGTCTAATGAAGTACCAAATCCGGCAAATGGGTAACCTCCAATTAGCTCCATATTTATTTTGGGAGTTTGTTGCTTTTTAAAATTTTGAGCAATAGATAAACATGGATACGCTAAAAGCGCTAATATGACTAGTTTTTTCACAAAGATGCTTATAGATTAATGGGAAAATAATCAAACATTCGTAAAGCAAGAAGGGTTTACTGGTAATAATGTGTGCACATGCGGAAGGTATTAGCATGCGCTTCAATGATGGTTTTGATTTCGGGACTGTATCCGCCTCCCATGTTGATGATCAGTGGAATGGACTGACGATAACAACGAGAGATGACAGCAATGTCTCGTTCTTTGCATCCATTTAGTGAAAGTCCCATACGTCCCAGCTTGTCGCTTTCAAGCACGTCTACTCCGCTCTGAAAGAAGACCATTTCTGGTTTCACTTTTTCAAAGAGTTCATCCAAGGTTTCATTCAACAAGCTGAGGTACGTTTTGTCTTCGATATAATCTGGAAGGGGCAGGTCTAAATCACTGGTTTCTTTGTGGTAGGGATAGTTTTTATCGCCGTGCATTGAGAATGTGAAAATTCG
>ENA-OQVM01004151-OQVM01004151.1-marine-metagenome-genome-assembly--contig:-NODE-4151-length-15006-cov-10.510483_pt1 | contig 15006 bp, 12 predicted proteins | sample MGYA00237776_ERZ505498 | MGnify/ENA primary metagenome ERZ505498 (study PRJEB26159, sample SAMN06265151) | marine metagenome | isolation source: Helgoland LTER site | place: Germany:Helgoland, sampling... | reverse complement strand
GATGTGAAAACTCAAAATGCTTACGAAAAAGGTATCCTTCGCCTTAATGCTCTAGAGGAAAAATTAAAACAAGGACCTTCACCTTATTTAATTGAGAAAAATAATTTTGATGATAAGTTGACTGAGGTTCGATCAGAATTCGGCGAAGAAAATTATTTAGAAGCAGTTGAGAAAGTCAAAGAATACATAGTCAATGGAGATATTATGCAGGTTGTCTTATCTCAAAGGCTTAGCCAAACATTCAAATCTAATCCACTATCTTTATATAGAACATTAAGAAATCTTAATCCCTCTCCTTATATGTATTTTTATAATATGGATGACCACTTCGTGGTAGGTGCATCTCCTGAAATATTGGTTACATTGGAGAAAGATAAAGTGACTGTAAGACCTATAGCAGGAACAAGACCAAGAGGTAAGGATGAAAATGAAGATCTTGCTTTAGAAAAAGACTTACTCAAAGACCCTAAAGAAATTGCTGAGCATGTTCAACTAATGGATTTAGGGAGAAATGATATTGGACGAGTTTCTAAGACGTCTTCAGTCAAGGTAACTGATCATATGATTATTGAAAGATATTCTCATGTCATGCATATTGTTTCAAATGTCGAAGGCAAACTTAAAGATAAACTTTCTGCAATGGATGTTTTAAAAGCTACCTTTCCTGCCGGGACGGTAAGTGGTGCACCAAAAGTAAGGGCGATGGAAATCATTAATGAGTTAGAATCAACTAAGCGGGGTGTTTATTCTGGTGCTGTTGGATACATTGGATTCGACGGTGATATGAATGTTGCTATTGCTATAAGAACTGCGGTCATAAAAAATCAAACACTATTTGTTCAGGCGGGGGCAGGTATAGTCTCAGACTCAATCCCCATGAATGAGTGGGTAGAAACACAAAATAAAGCAAAAGCGATTTTAAAGGCAGCCGAGTTAGTTCAAGCAAGGATTACGGAGTAGTTTTATGTTGTTAATGATAGATAACTATGACTCATTTACTTATAACCTAGTGCAATATCTTGCAGAAATTGGACAAGAGGTTAAGGTTGTTCGAAATGATAAAATTTCTATTGAGGAAATTAACAAGCTAAACCCGCAGTATATTGTAATTTCTCCTGGCCCATGCACTCCGAATGAAGCGGGTATCTCACTCGAACTAATTGAGGCTTTTAAGGGGAAAATTCCTATTTTAGGGGTTTGTCTCGGGCATCAATCAATAGGACAGGCGTTTGGCGGTAAAATTGTTCATGCACAAACTATTATGCATGGAAAAACCTCAAAAATATCTCATAACAATAAGGGCGTATTTAGAGGTATTAAAAATCCTTTCATTGCAACAAGATATCATTCGTTAGTTATTGAAAAGCAAACCTTACCAAACTGTTTTGATATAACAGCTTGGACTGATGATAATGAAATTATGGGAATCAAACATAAAGAATTAGCAATTGAAGGTGTCCAGTTTCACCCAGAATCTATTTTGAGTGAGCACGGACATGACTTATTAAAAAATTTTTTAGATCAAAATGAGTAATCACTTTACAAGCATTATTAGCTCTCTTATAAATCAACAAGATTTATCTTATGGGGATATGCAATCTGCTATGAACCAGATAATGTCTGGAGAGATAAATCCAATCCAAATTTCTGGTTTTATGGTTGCTCTTCAAATTAAAGGGCCAACAATTGATGAGATAGCTGCTGCGGCCGAAGTGATGAGGGAGGTTTCAAATAAAGTAAAAATAACAAGTAAGCAAAATTTGATTGATACTTGTGGGACGGGTGGCGATAGTCTGCAAACTTTTAATGTATCAACACTTGCAGCCATTGTAGCTGCATCAGCAGGAGCTGTTGTTGCGAAGCATGGAGGCCGTTCTGTTTCATCAAAATCTGGTAGTGCTGATGTATTAGAATCATTGGGCGTAAATGTTAATTTAAACTTCTCTCAACTTGGAAATCTTGTTGATGATATTGGGATTGGTTTTATGTTTGCACCTAATTATCACCCTGCAATGAAACATGTTGCTCCTGTCAGAAAGGAATTAAAACTTAGAACAATTTTTAATTTACTAGGACCTTTAACCAACCCAGCTGCAGCAAAAAATCAAGTGGTTGGTGTTTATGGTAAAGAATTGACTATTGTTTTTGCCGAAGTTTTGAAAAAACTGGGTAGTCATCATGTACTTTCCGTTCATGGTGATGATGGTATGGATGAGATATCAATTACGGGTAAAACATATATTGCCGAACTTAAAAAGGGAAAAATTTTAGAGTATGAATTTAACCCACAAGACTATGGGTTTGAATTAGGAAAGATTGAAGATATTGAGGTTGCCGATATTGCAAGCTCAAAAAAAATGATGCTTGGCGTTCTTAACGGAGATAAAAACACCGCTCGTGATATCACAATTCTGAACGCAGGAGCAGCACTATATGTTTCAGGTATCTGTCAAGATTTTGTGTCAGCTTTTGAGGTTTCAGCTCAAATGATTGATGAAGGCTTTGCTATTAAAAAACTTAAACAATTAATTAAAAAATCAAATGAGTAATATTTTAAATAAAATTTTGGCAACAAAGTCTTCAGAAATTGCTGAAGCAAAAAAAAGTATTTCAATTGATCAACTTAAGAAAAAAATCTTAGAGCTTGATAAACCAAGAGATTTTATTCAAGCATTAAGAGAAAAACATTTAAACGCCGAGTCAGCTGTGATTGCTGAGATTAAAAAAGCCAGTCCATCTAAGGGTATTATTAGAGAGAATTTTGATCCTGTATTAATTTCCCAGTCATATGAGAAGGGAGGAGCAGCCTGCTTATCAGTCCTAACTGATCGAGATTACTTTCAAGGGCATCCTGATTTTATTAAGCAAGTAAAGTCAAGCACAAAGCTTCCTGTATTGCGAAAAGATTTTATTGTTGATCCTTATCAAATTTACGAATCAAGAGCGTTAGGGGCTGATTGTATTTTGTTGATTGTTGCTGCATTGGGTTTAGAAGAAATGAAGGAATTAGAGATTATTGCAAATGATTTAGGTATGGCCGTATTGGTTGAATCTCATAATCAACTGGAGTTAGATGCTGCGTTAGAATTAAATACACCATTAATTGGAATAAACAATAGAGACCTAAAAACATTTGAGGTGTCGTTAAAAACATCAATAGATCTAGTCAAATCTATCAAGGATAGAATACCTATTACTGAGTCAGGAATTTTTAATCATGAGGATATAAAGTTGATGAATGAAAATCATATTAATACCTTTTTAGTTGGAGAGGCTTTTATGAGACAAGCTGATCCTGGTGAAGCACTTAATGAACTTTTTTTTAATTGAGTTTTAAAATATGACGATGCTAAATAGACCCAGGCGAATGAGAGAGAGTAGTTTTTCAAGAACACTCATGCGTGAAAATAATATTTCTGTAAGCAATCTGATTTATCCCATGTTTGTAATTGAAGGAAATGGTATTCGACAAGATATAGAGTCAATGCCAGGCATTCAAAGATTAAGTATTGATGAATTAATAAAAGATGCTTCTGAATGCCATCAATTAGGCATTCCAGCCATTGCTATTTTTCCCTATATCGACAAAAAATTAAAAACGGATGATGCAAGTGAAGCATTTAACGATAATGGTCTTGTTCAAAGGACAATACAAAAATTAAAAAAAGAAATTCCTGGGCTTGGGGTCATTTCAGATGTTGCACTTGATCCATATACATTGCATGGGCAAGATGGACTCATTGATAAGGTAGGTAATATATTAAATGATGAAACGGTTAGTATTTTAACCAAACAAGCCATCAGCCACGCTAAAGCAGGAGCCGATATTGTGGCACCTTCAGATATGATGGATGGGAGGGTTCAGAAAATTAGAAAGGCTCTTGAAGAGAATAAATTTATAAACACAAAAATTTTAGCTTACTCTGCGAAATATGCTTCCTCATTTTACGGGCCATTTAGAGATGCAGTTGGTTCATCAGGACTATTGGGTAAGTCCTCAAAGGAGACATATCAAATGGACCCTGCAAATAGTGACGAGGCTTTAAATGAGGTGAAATTAGATATTCAAGAGGGCGCTGATATGGTTATGATTAAACCTGGCATGCCTTATCTTGATATAGTTTTTAGGGTTAAAAAGACCTTTAATAAGCCAACTTTTGTTTATCAAGTTAGCGGTGAGTACGCAATGATTATGGCAGCATCTTTGAGAGGTTGGCTAAATCAAGATGATGTTATTCTAGAGTCACTCATTTCATTTAGAAGGGCAGGAGCCGATGCAATCATTACTTATTTTGCATTAGAGGTCGCGCGGTTGATGGATTCAAAGTAGTAATGTCTAAGGATAAAACTTTTTTTATATTCAACCCTCTGTTCTGCAGAAAATTTTTTTTAAAATCAAAAAAATCATTTTCAAAATACACCTTTATTTCAGCTGGTATAGATAAGTTCTCTAAGTAAATCGTAGGAATAGACTTTATTGAATGCTTACCCTCTTTGGTATTCATTTTTACCTCTTTAAAATCATAAGACAATTCACTATTTAGAAGAACGTACTCTACGTCTTTTAGATTATCAGCAAATAAATTTATCTTAATTTCGGGAAACTTTGGAATTATGCCTTGCGATAATTGATTCATCAGATGGGGCTTAAAATTTTTAAAGATATTCATTACTTCGAGCGCTTGGGTCTTAAATTGCTGTAAAAATTCAATATCTATATTTGGGTTAAAAATTTTATTGAAATCATCAATAGCTTTATCAATTTGTGAATTTGTTGGGAGGCTTGCATTTTCATTATGGCCTAATGATTTAGCAGCTTTTTTCTTGGCAAATAAATAATCTTTAATACCTTCTTCCATTATCAATTGAGCAGCAAGATTTGCAACTGATTCTTTTATTTTTTTAGATGACATAATTTTAATTAAATTAGTTAATCACAAAGTATGAATTATCAAAGGGTGGATATTCCTCATAAAAATATTCGTAGAAACCGTTTTCATCTGCGTTATTCGTCATTCCTGTTTTTTTATTGATCTTATATGGAATAATGCCTTCAGGTTTTACTAAATTTTTAATTGGATAATCCTTTAGTAGGGGCCTCATATAATCAATCCAAATTGGTAAGGCAGCTCTTGAACCTGTCTCTTTATTGCCTAATGATTTTGGTTGATCGAAGCCCATCCAAGTCACAGTCACTATGTCAGAATTAAACCCAGCAAACCAAGCATCCATTAAATCGTTTGTGGTACCTGTTTTACCAGCAATATCAGGGCGTTTTAAAGTTTTAGCTTTTCTTGCGGTACCATTTTTGATGACTTCTTTTAATAAGTCATACATAATAAATGCATTCCTAGGATCAATAATTCTTGGTGTTTCTTCATTTATCAACCCAGCCTGAAGTTTAATATTTCTCCCCTTAGAATCAATAATTCTATCAATATAATAAGGTGTTTTAAGGTAGCCACCATTAGCAAAAACACTGTAGGCTCTCACCATTTCCCAAGCTGTTGCTTCCCCTACACCAAGGGCCATAGATAGGTAAGGTTTATATTTTTTTGGATTAAAGCCAAAGCGCGCAATATAATCAAGCGAATATTCAGGACTAATATGTTTTAAAATTCTTATCGAAATAAGATTTTTTGATTTTGCTAAGCCTTCTCTAAGTCTGATAGGGCCTGAAAATTTTTCATTATAATTTTGAGGGACCCAATTTTCATTCGTGCCAAGATCTTTCGCCAATACCTCTAAAGGTCCATCATTAATTATTGTCGAGGGGGTAATTCCTTTTTCAAGCGCACTTGAAATAATAAATGGTTTGAAAATTGATCCGGGTTGACGATGCGCTTGGGTCACATGATTATATTTATTTTTTTTAAAGCTAAAACCACCGACTAGCGCAACAATTGCACCAGTATTTGGGTCCATTGAAATTAATGCGCTCTCAACTTCGGGGAGTTGAGTAACAATCCAATCTTTTTTCTTTTGAAAAAACCTCATTACGGAGCCAGGTTTAATTAATTTCCCCTCTGGGTTTTCTTTAGCTAAATCTTTTTTCAATAATCCTAAATTTTTTTTATAGATAGTGATGAATTGATTATTCTTTAAAAAAACTTCAATCTTGTATGGTTGAGTTGATAGGACAATGCCAGGAATAAAATTGTTATAGGTTTTAAAAGGTCTTAAAGCCTTTCTCAAGAATTGTTTTTTTGTTTTTTTGTCGTTGAAGCTTTTATCATCTAGATTAATAAACCCCTCAGGAACTCTTAAGGGTTGCCGATTCATGTAATTAATAATGCCATTCTCTATTGCCTCATTTGCAACTCTTTGGTTCTTTTTTTTGATCGTCGTAATTACTTTTAGACCGCTGGTATAGATACTGTTACCGTATTCATCGTATAAAACCTTTCTGACCATTTCTGCAATATAGTCTGCCTGAATTTCGTAACGAATATTTTTTTCAACAAGATCAAGATGTTCTTCGAGCGCTAATATATAAGAAGGTCTATCAATAAAGCCATATTTATACATATTATTTAATACGGTATGTTGTCTTGCTATAGCTAAATCAGGATTAGATAATGGATTATATCTACTTGGGGCCTTAGGTAACCCAGCCAATAGAGCAATTTCAGCTAGATTTAAGCTCTCAAGTGTCTTATTAAAATAAGTATTCGCAGCAGCGGAAAAGCCAAACGATCTTTGCCCAAGGTAGATCTGATTTATGTAAAGCTCAAGAATTTCCTCTTTAGATAATTTATTTTCAATCTTTAGTGATAGAAGGATTTCATTAATTTTTCTTTTGAATGTTTTTTCAGAGGACAAGAAGAAATTTCGAGCAACTTGCATGGTGATAGTGCTCGCTCCCTCTCTACTCTGCCCTGTAAAATTTTTTACAGCCGCTCTAATGATGCCAATTAAATCAATACCTGGGTGCTCAAAAAATCGCCTATCCTCAATCGCCAATATAGCGTTTATCATTTTTTGGGGAACATTTTCTATGGCAATAAAATCTCTCCGCTCCTCTCCAAACTCTTGAATTAGATAATTATCTTTTGTGAAAATTTGTAATGGTTCTTTGGGGCGATATTTCGACAGACTTTCTACATCAGGCAGCGTTGGATATATAAGCGTTACTGTAAAAATTATAGTTGCTAAGCCTGCAATAGCAATAAGGAATGAGAGCGTTAAGAAATTTTTTATCTTTGAAATCATGAAATTGATTTTTTAATTTTTATAATCGATATAAGTATATTATAGAGCTGAACATTTTCATTATAAGTTTTAATTGATTTATAATTTTGTTTTGGCTGGGCTTGAATATGAAAAAATATAAAAATATTTACCTAATAGGTTTGATGGGTTCAGGTAAAACGACTTTAGGTAAAATTTTGTCTAAAAAATTGGATAAACATTTTTATGACAGTGATCAGGTAATTGAGGAAAAATTGGGTGTTAATGTGCCAATGATATTTGAGTATGAAGGCGAAGCAGGTTTTCGTGAAAGAGAAAAAGATAGTTTGAAGCAGCTTGTGGGCAAAAAAAATATTGTTTTGGCGACGGGCGGTGGCATTATCCTTTCTAAATCAAACCGTGATCTTTTGTCAGAAAATGGGATAGTGATATATTTGAAATCTAATCAAAAAGATTTGATCAAAAGAATGAAAAATGACAAGACAAGACCTCTATTGAAAAATGGAAATATTGAAGAAATTATCAAGAAACTTTGTAAAGAGAGAGAGCCTCTTTATGAGGAGATTGCGGACTTTGAGATAGTTACAAAAAACAAAAGAATTCATGAAGTCATTAATGAAATCATCACAATAATAAATTAAATTTATGGAAACTATTAATATTAAATTTGATGATCGAAGTTACCCTATATATATTGGAAAAGGTTTAATTTCAGATTATGAGCTAATAAGCCAACACTTACCGCATAAAAAAATTGTAATCATTACAAACGATCTTATTGCTGATATCTACCTAGACCCACTTAAAAACTCTTTATCGCCTCATAAGGATGTCATCACTATCATCTTGCCTGATGGAGAAAAAAATAAAAATACGGATTCATTAAATATCATTTATTCTGAGCTGCTTAAAAATAAAGCGGATCGAAATACTACACTCATTGCTTTAGGTGGTGGTGTTATCGGTGATCTCACTGGATTTGCGGCAGCCACTTTCATGAGAGGGATAAATTTTATCCAGATACCCACTACATTACTTTCACAAGTCGACTCATCTGTGGGAGGTAAAACAGGCATTAATCATCCTCTAGGGAAAAATATGATAGGCGCTTTTTATCAACCAAAGTGTGTCATAACGGATGTGAATGTCTTAAGCACATTGCCAAGACGAGAGTTGTCAGCAGGTTTAGCGGAGGTTATTAAATATGGCCTAATTAGAGATGTGAGATTTTTTGAATGGCTTGAAGGTAATATTCAATCGTTAATTGCAATGAATCTAGATCTTTTAATTGAGGCTATTCTGCGATCTTGTCAAAATAAAGCAGATGTTGTTGAGGCGGATGAATTTGAGTCAGGTATCAGGGCAATATTAAATTTAGGACACACGTTCGGGCATGCGATTGAAGTCGCACAAGGCTATGGTAACTGGCTGCATGGCGAGGCGGTTAGCGCAGGAATGGTGATGGCAGCAAGGCTATCACAGAGCATGGATTGGTTATCAGACAAAGATGTAAAGCGAACCATTAAACTGATAAAAAGTGCTGGGTTACCAACGAAACCCCCTAATATTTCTGTTGAGAAATATTTAGAGCTTATGATGCTTGATAAGAAAACAAAGGACGGACAGATTAATTTAGTGCTTCAAAAATCAATAGGTGAAGCAGTACTAACTAATGACTATGATCCTGCAAAGCTGCAACAAGTTCTAGAATCTTCACATTAAAGTTTAATTCTCATGAATTTAAAACCTTTCGCTGCAGACCCTCAAAAAAGTCTAGGGAGGCAATTTAAAGAGGCCCCTTCAAAACTTCGAAATGACTTTCAAAGAGATCGTGATCGTATAATTCACTCAGGAGCCTTTAGAAGACTGGAATATAAAACACAAGTATTCGTGAATCACGAAGGCGATATGTTTAGGACAAGACTGACCCATTCACTCGAGGTAGCACAAGTTGCCAGGGGGATCTCAAGAACTTTAGGGCTTCATGAGGATTTAGCCGAAGCGATTGCGCTTGCTCATGATCTTGGCCATACCCCTTTTGGTCACGCAGGGCAAACAGCGTTAAATCAATGTATGAAAGCGTATGGTGGCTTTGAACATAACCTACAATCACTAAGAATTGTAGATTCATTAGAGAATGATTATGTTGATTTTAAGGGGCTTAACCTGACGTTTGAGACAAGAGAGGGAATTTTAAAACATTGTTCAAATAAAAATGCTCGAAAATTAGGTGAAGTGGGAAAGCGTTTTATTCAAAAGACGCAGCCATCCCTTGAGGCTCAGTTGGTTAACTTTGCTGATGAGATAGCATATAACCACCATGATATTGATGATGGCTTCCGCTCCGGATTGCTCACATTTAAGCAATTACAAGATGTTTTATTTTTTAATGAAATATGTTTGGAGGTGAAATCTAAATCACCATTGATTAATGATAGGCAATGTATGAGGGCAACCATTCGTCGCATGATGAATATTTTTATCATGGACCTATGTGAGCAATCTCAAGGTCGAATAGACAAACAAGACCTAAATTCAATTGATGATGTTCGTGATGCGGGAACAATCATTGCCTTATCAGAGGATATGACAAATAAACAACAATCTTTGAAGCGATTTTTAAGAGAAGCACTTTATCTGCACCCTCGAGTACAGGCCATGACAGACAACGCCTACAATGTGATTAATTCGATATTTGAAAGATTAATGCAAAACCCTGACCTTATTAATATTACAAAAGAGCATAGTCAAGATGAACTAGCTATTCTAGTTTCAGACTATATTGCAGGGATGACAGACCGTTTTGCGCTTCAAACCTATGAAAAACTGTGTCAAAGTAAAACTTCCTAACTTATCTATTTTTTCCACTACAAACCAAGTAATTTTAGGCTTTTCATTAAAATTGTTGCAATTTAACAACAAAATAATGAATATGTATCAAAAAAAAGACAAAAAGCTTGCGAAGGGGTCCTTAACTGATGGATAATATGTCTAACTTCTTAAAGTTTTTTTATTTTAAGAATGTTATAAAAAGCTTTAAAAATTTTTAAATCAAGGAGAAACATATGAATAACAAAATTAAAGCAGCTGTAGCAGGTGCAGTATTAGCATCAGCTTCAGTAGCAAATGCTGGTATCACATGGGACGCGGGTGAGTGGACTGTGGATATGAACGGTAATGTAAATGCTTTCGCTATCATCAATGATAGTACTAATACAACAATGGCTGTTGGTGGTCTTGCTAACACTAAAAGTAACGACGACACAGCGGCTTCTATTAACACAGGTCTTTTACCATCATGGTTAGGCTTTACAGCTACGACTCGTCAGAATGATCTTGATACTTCGGTAACTATCTCATTCCAGCCTGGTGCTTCTGTAACAGGTGGTCTTGGTGGCGGTGGTGCTGAAGAGCATCGTCAAGCGTTCTTAACATTTGGTGATAAATCATGGGGTTCTATTAAAGTTGGTAAAGATCTTGGTATCTTTGGTTCAACAGCAATCTTGAACGATATGACTTTATTAGGTGTAGGTTCACAGGGTGTCGTTGGCGCTGCTGGTGGTACTACAACAACTTTAGGCCGTATTGGTACAGGTTATATTTATGCTGACTGGAATGGTCAAATTGCATATACAACACCAAACATGAACGGTTTCCAAGCAACTTTAGGTGTTATGCAGCCATGGAATGCGACAGGTGACTCATCTTCAGTTAGCCTAGTTGTGGATGGCGTAGCAACAACAGTTGACGCAAACAATGTATCAGCAAATTCAGCTGGTACTACTGATGAATTTGGTTTCCAAGGTCAAGCGTCATACTCATGGACTGGTGACTTCGCTGGTAAAGCATGGGCTGGTTTCTTCACACAAGAAGTAACAGGTCTTAGTACTGTAAACGGTACTGGCGGCGGTACAGGTTCAGACAGAGCATCTGCTTTTGAAGCGGGTCTTTCAACAGCTATCTATAACATTAACCTAGTAGCTTATGGTTACAGTGGTGAAGGTGTTGGTACAACAGCTCTATTACGTAACGGTTTTGATACAACAGGTAGTGCACGTGATTCTGACGGTGGTTATGTTCAGGGTACATACGTGATACCTACTGGCACAAAACTAGGTGTTTCATATGGTGTATCTAATCTTGATGACAATACAGCAGATACAGCAAATGCTGTTAACCTAGTTAAGTCAAACACTATGTTAACTGTTGGTGCATACCATCCGTTAACTAAGCATCTAAACTTAGTTGCTGAGTATTCAAATGTTGAGGTAGAAAGTCATCTATCTACACAAGGTGACACTGAGTCAAACATCTTCTCAGTTGGTGCGATCTTATTCTTCTAGGATTTAATTCTAAAAGAACGTAACATTTAAAAAGGCTCCTTTAAGGAGCCTTTTTTTTATTTTATTAAACTTTAATCAACGTTTTTAATTTCTAACTCCTTAATTTTTCGGGTAATGGTATTTCTTCCGATTCCTAATAATTTTGCTGCCTCAACCTTCCTTCCTTTTGTATATTTTAAGGCTTGAATAATCAGTTCTTTTTCAAAAATATTTGTGTAATCCTTAAAAATAGCCACTTCTCCGGTAAGCAGTATCCTAGAAACCTCTCTGCCTAAGTTTTCCTTCCAATTTGATGATGATTCTGTTCCTGAAGATACGGGCTCACTATTTAATTCAGCAGGGAGATCACTTACATTTATAACATTTCCAGGAGCCATCACCGTTAGCCAATGACAAATATTTTCAAGTTGCCTCACATTGCCTTGCCAGAATAAATTCTTAAAATATGCTATGACCTCTGGGGAAAGTGATTTTAGTTTTACATTGAGTTGTTTAGCACTTTTATTTAAAAAGTATTGAGAAAGCAGAGGAATGTCCTCAACCCTTTCACGAAGTGGGGGGACTTTTATACGAATGACATTAAGCCTATGAAATAAATCTTCCCTAAATTGACCTGATTTAACTAACCCTTCTAGGTCTTGATGAGTGGCGGCAATCACCCTAACATCCACTGTAATTAAATCCTGCCCCCCCACTCGATAAAACTGCCCTTCACTCAATACACGTAACAGGCGTGTTTGTAGATCGGTTGGCATATCACCAATCTCATCTAAAAATAATGTCCCTTGATCGGCTTGCTCAAACTTACCTTTACGTTGTGAATTCGCACCAGTAAATGCACCCTTCTCAAAACCAAAAAGTTCAGCCTCTAAAAGATCATTAGGGATAGCGGCGGTGTTAATTGCAATAAACTCGTTTTTTTTGCGATGGCTATTTTTGTGAATTGCTTTAGCCACCAATTCTTTTCCGGAACCCGATTCACCATTGAGTAACACCATGGCATTAGATTGACTCAAACGCCCAATCGCTCTAAAAACATCTTGCATCGATTTTGCTTGGCCAATAATTTCAGGGAGTTCACCCAGCACTTCATTATCAATTTTTTTACTAATAGATTCGAGGGCTTGTTCAATGATATTGATGACTTTATTGATATCAAAAGGCTTGGCAATATACTCAAAGGCTCCTTTTTTAAAAGCAGAGACAGCAGTATCTAGATCAGAATAAGCGGTCATGATGATGATGGGGATTTCAGGGAATTTATTTTTTACTTTGGTTAAAAATTCGATTCCAGATTCACCAGGCATTCTTATGTCACTAATAATTGCTTGAGGTTTTTCATGATTAAATTTGTTGATAGCCTCATTGGTGTTGGAAAAGCATTCAAAAGTGATATTAGCTTTTGTTAACGCCTTTTCAAAAACCCAACGAATTGATTTATCATCATCTAAAACCCAGACCTGGCTCATTTTTTCTCCTTGGTCGGTATTAAATTATTTTCGATAGGCAAAATAATAGAAAATACGGTGTTTCCAGGAACGCTATGACAGTCAATCATGCCCTGATGTAGTGAGATTAAGTTTTGGGCTAGGGATAAACCCAATCCTGAACCATTTTCGTTACCAGTGACTAGCGGAAAAAATATTTTGTCTATTAATTCATTTTTAATCCCTGGCCCATTATCAACAATATCGATTCGAATAGCTGTGGCATGTTTCTTTTTTCTGAAAACAATCTGTCTTTCTGCTCGGGTAATAAAAGATAGCTTCATATCATCTTGATTATTTAATTTCATCGCTTGCGCGCCATTTCTCGCAATATTTAAAATGGCTTGAATCAGTTTTTCCCGATCCATAATAAACTCTGGGAGGCTGACATCGTAATCTCTGATGAAAGTGATATCAGTTGAGAACTCAGATAAAATTAAACTTCTTACTCGCTCTAAAATTTCATGAATATTGGTTTTTTTGTAGACAGGCATTTGATGGGGCGTAAGCATTCGATTCATTAGGTTTTGAAGTCTGTCTGCTTCATTGATAATTATTTGTGTATATTCTTTGAGTGAGTTTTCATCTAACTCTTGTTCAAGTAATTGAGCTGCGCCCCTAAGCCCACCGAGAGGATTCCTAACTTCATGGGCCAAATTTCTGAGTAATTCTGTATTTGCTTGTTGTTGGATGAACATTCTTTCTTCTCTGGCCACCTTCAATTGCTGATCCATTTGTATGAATTCAATAATAAATTCATCACTAGAATCAATCAAAGCTGTCACAGTCAAGCTGACGCAGATTGTTTTTTTCTGATGTGTTTGAAGAAAGTACTCGTGTTCCTTATAGCTATTTTTTTGCTGATCAACTTTTTGGAGTATCTTTTTGAAAAAATTATTGGTATCTTCGAAAAATATACTGATATTGTTATTAATGGCTTGTTTGGCACTGACCTCAAAGAGCGTCTCGGTACTTGGATTGATATAATTAATAATTAAATCTTTATCACAAACAATAACGGCTGTGACTAATGACTCCATTCCCTCATATTTTATGTTATTGACTTTATTATTCATACTCTCATTACCAACCTTCGCTACCTTAAATGGGTATTGTAAAAAATTTAATGCACAATAAAAGTGCACGATAATTTTATTTAAAAAAAAGCGAGGCTGAACCCCGCTTAATTTGATTTCTTACAGGCTGTAGTACATATCAAACTCTACAGGATGTGGTGTCATTCTCATGCGTGTGACATCTTCCATTTTAAGTCCGATGTAACTATCGATAAAGTCATTACTAAAAACGCCACCTCGTGTTAAGAACTCTCGATCTTTATCTAGCTCAGCTAAAGCCTCTTCAAGAGAAGCAGCAACCTGTGGAATTTTAGCTTCCTCTTGAGCTGTTAAGTCATACAAATCTCTTGTCTCACCATCACCAGGATGAATTTTATTTTGAATACCATCAAGACCTGCCATCATCATTGCACTAAAAGCAAGATATGGATTAGCCATAGGGTCTGGGAATCTTACTTCGATTCTTCTTGCATTATCTGAAGAGACATGAGGAATTCTGATTGCTGCTGATCTATTTTTTGCTGAATAAGCTAGCATCACAGGTGCTTCAAATCCTGGTACAAGACGTTTATATGAATTTGTTGAAGGGTTCGTAATTGCATTGAGTGCTTTACCGTGTTTAATAATCCCACCAATGTAATAAAGTGCTTCGTCACTTAGGTTCGCATATTTCTTTCCTGCAAAAAGGTTTTTACCTTTTTTCCAAATAGATTGGTGAACATGCATGCCAGTTCCATTATCGTTAAGGACCGGTTTTGGCATAAATGTCGCAGTCTTGCCATAATGGTGAGCGGTGTTCATGACAACGTATTTCAGAATTTGCGTCCAATCTGCTCTTTCTGTAAGTGATGAAAATTTAGTGCCAATCTCATTCTGACCTGAGCCGGCGACTTCATGGTGATGCACTTC
>ENA-OQVM01004150-OQVM01004150.1-marine-metagenome-genome-assembly--contig:-NODE-4150-length-15011-cov-7.789675_pt1 | contig 15011 bp, 11 predicted proteins | sample MGYA00237776_ERZ505498 | MGnify/ENA primary metagenome ERZ505498 (study PRJEB26159, sample SAMN06265151) | marine metagenome | isolation source: Helgoland LTER site | place: Germany:Helgoland, sampling... | reverse complement strand
TGACCCCGTACGAATACATATGTAAAATCTGGACTTCTGAGCCAGATCGATTCATCTTAAATCCGCTCCACCAGATGCCGGGACTGAACACCTATCAGAATATCCCAACGTGACCATCAAGGCTGCGTCACTGGCGCAAAAAAACATCGGAATTTATTCTGGATGCAGCAACGATTTAGACTGCTCAAGTGGCTTGACGCATTGTTGCGCAGCGCTTTCGAGCGCTGCCATGCCATGCGCCAAACCGAGGCAATTATTCTGGTTGGTTATTCAGACGCGCAACGTGCCATGATATCTTTGCCAAGTTTTTCAATTAAGGCCGCAAAATCTAAAACTGCCTCTTTGTGTATGATGAGACGTTGGCCAATAGAATATTGAATATCCTGACTTCGTTTTACATAGTCCGCGTCCACAATGCCCTGCTGATGAGCCAACAGGTGTCTTTGCTGAAAGTAGATTGTCAACCGGCTCATAGCCTCTTTTCCGAGAATAGTTTTATAACTCACGCCTAGCCGGGCCTCCCACAATCCAGACCCTTCGTCCAAGCGCTGAAATGCGTTGCGCTTGGCAGACTGACCAGTACGCCGCTCATAGAGCTGTTCAGACAGCCTTTGAAAAGACATTACGGAATCTTGCATGGCGTTTACCAGAAACGCTTGCTCCATGACCTGCGCCTCATCTGGCTCAAAATTATTTTGAAGTTCATCGCCAACCCCTGCGGTTATCCGAATGGATTTAAGGGTCTGCACAAACGTATGACTTGCTGAATTCTGTCCACAATTTGGACAAAAATATGCGGCACCGACATATGAATAACGGCACTTACAATATTCGCAGGTCGTTTTTAGTCTCATGGGGTCTGCTGCCTTCAACGGTAGCAAAACAGTGTGGCGACCGCCCTTAAGATTCAGGGTTATGCTGAAAAATGAGTTTCGATTGGCACGGCGATTGGATGCCGCTATATCTGCCCGCATTGTCGCATTGAATTTGTTAGTGACGTGATTTATTGTGTACTCTTCGGCTGCTTTCATCTGTTCCGTGGTAAACCAAGCGCGCGCTTTCTCTGCATGGCGGCAAGAAGGGCAAAAAATCACGTCATCACGGAAAATGTTTTTATAATCCTCTTCCAATACCTTGAATTGGAATAAGCATTTTTTTGATGGGCATTCTTTATCAAGAAACCCATCGGCATCAGCCTCAATAGGCACGGTGATTTCTTTAGTTTTTGATAAGTCACGTAATTGACGTTGCAGGTGTTCAAACATGTTTTATCCTTTAAATCATTTCTATCAATGTCACTCGCGGGCGCCTGCACAAGTCTACCTTTTGATACGACGTTAGCTGATAAATTTTCAAACTTCAGATTGCAGTCTGGCCCGACTTGAGTCGGTTTGTCAGGGCCGGACATCTAAAATATTTTTAGTTGAATGTGCAGCGAACCTACTCGCGTTCATCTGATTCAGCAAGCCAGCCATCGCGCCGGGTTTTCTTATGCCATGACGATAAAATTTAGCAAAATCACCAGGCGCATCGGGCACTTTATCGGGGTGCGGCGTCGCGGCGCGATCCGCCCGAAAGGCCAGTATTACAGCAATCGACGTCTATGAAGGATTGTGTGGAGATCTAAGCTGGTGGCAGCGTGCCCAACGCTGTTTTCGGCTCCCCAAAGATTACACGTGGTGCGCGCCGCAATTATAGCACTGATGTTGATATCTGGTTCGCAGGCGGGGGCTGAGGCAGGCTAAAGAATTAATTGTACCCTGAATTATGGGAACCATGTTACACTACACTCACGACATACGATCTTGTATGTCTTTATCAATATAGATTGGATTAATTTTTGGAACTTCCAAAATGGACGGAGCCTGCACTTTATGGCGCGGGGGCTGGTGCTATTGCCCTAGCAATCATTGGCTTTAACTGGGGTGGCTGGGTAACAGGCGGTACATCTGCAGAAATGTCCTAAAAATCATCAAGATTAGCTGTTGCAGAAGCTCTTATACCGTATTGTGTTGCTCTCTCAATATCTGACCCTTCATCAGTTGATATAATGAAAACATTGAATGAAACCACTTCTTACAAAAAACGTGGGATTTTGGAGAAAGCAGGGTGGGCGACCCCCTTAGGTGCCAGCGAACCAAACCGAGCCTTAGCAGAGTCTTGCTTAAATGCTATAGAAAACAAAACTTAAGACGCACTCTACAGCTAAATGATTAAGCTCCTTGGCTGGTTGAATTAATCAGTCTGGGAGGGCATTCTTAAAAACAGACACAGCCTACAATCTGCGTCAGAACAACTCAGGACATGCTCTTATACTCCTGTTACACCAAAACCCGAAAGTTTTGGTAAGAAATGATGCGAAAGTTGTCTGAGACCGGACTTCGGAAATCCTGCCATTTTGCGGGAATTGTTTTTTGCAAGCAGGGCAAAATGGCGTTAGCGAACTGCTTTTGAGCGGTATAGGAGCGGTTGTGGGTGAGATGGGCCTGCAGAATTGCCCAGAGACGCTCAATCGGGTTCAGGTGTGGGCAATATGCGGGCAACTGGATCAGATGGATGTGGCATTTCGGACGTGAGAGCCATTTTTTGACTGCCGCCCAGCGGTGGTTGGCTGCATTGTGCCAAATCACATAGATAGGTGATTTGCTTGGGGGTGTTCGCTTCGATTTTTGCCAAAATCTGTACTGTATTGTCGCCGCCAACATTGGCAGGCTTAATAAACGGCGCATCGAATTTTTCCAGATATACGCCGCCATGGATGTTGACCCGGCCGCGCCCTGCAGAGGTTTTGACCGCTGGGTTTGAGCCCTTACGACCCAGCCAAAAGCTGGTTTGGTCTGCTGTTCCGGGTGCGTGGCGTCAGCAAAATAGACCGCCTCATTGGCGGGTAATTTAGTCATCCAGTCTTGATAGAAGGCTATAAATTCAGCATGCGTCTCTGAATTGGCAACACGCGGCAGGGCCTTTGGTTTGCGGTATTCAAAACCTAGACGACCTGGCATCTTTAGACAGCCCAAACGAGAATAACCCAACCCGAATGCCGCCGTAATAAAGGCCCTAATCTCTCCCGCCGAGTGGCAAAAGCGGTCGTCAAGCCATGCACTCCGCTTTGTTCCTGATCCGGGGTTAAGCGTGACTGTCTGCCGTGTCTGCCATCAAGCGCGAGAGCATCCCAACCCTCCTGTCGAAAGGCCTTGTACCAACCACGGATCATATCATCATCGAGATATAAAAACTCTGCAATCTTGGCGCAGGATTTGCCTTTGTCTAAAAGCAAAATTGCCGTCGCACAACGCGCGATCCCGTACTCTTCACGGTGGCGACGCAAACACCACTCAAGTTCAAGCTGATTGGCGGCAGATAAAAAGTTTGGGTGGATCATCTACAAGACTGACGCACTCGCGACCAACACGTTAACCAATTCTTTGGATATTCAAGGGCTCTGAGTATAGCCAACTTGTATAGCCAGACGGGGGGATCATTGGCGTCACTTCAGAGCATACCATAGTTGCAGTATAAATTGTGACTTGCTCCAATTCGAAAGGATCGTGGGTAAATGGGAATATATTGCAGACAGTGGCTTTTCCAAAGTGCGGTAGACCACCCAGTCAGCTCAAGTTGTACTGCAAAAATTTGGCAAAAAAGAGACTGCTGTGCGGTTTTGCCGGATGGCATTATATAAAAAGCCTATCCTCCGATACATCTTAGAAAAGCCGCAAAGTGACGGCATAATACGGCGACATCTCAAACGAGATCTTCAAGGAAACCTGACGCTATCTGTATCGCATTTGGTGGACTGTACACCGCCAAAGTAAATATGGGGAGAAAACCATGCGTGTTGATCGACCGGATTTACAGAACCCAACTGTGGGTTCCAGCAAACTCAATTTAATCACCGTTTGCACCCAGAATTACCCGATGCACTATGCCGAAAAATTAATCAGGCGCTTTCAAACCCTCACAAACCTGACTGTCGAATCTTATTGTATTACGGACCGGCCGAACGAGGTGACGGATTGGGCAATGCCGATTGTCCCACCCAGATTGAGCGAAGGATGGTGGAATAAGCTAAATATTTTTAGTCCGTCAATGCCAGACGGGTGGTTGCTATATCTTGATCTTGATATTGTCATTCTGCAAAATTTTGATGAGGAAATAACCCGTACACTTAAACAGGGGGAAAACATCAATTGCGTGTCAGATGCCATAAACTGGATGGGTGTGAGATTTAGTTCGTCATTCATGCTGCTGCGGAGTGGTGTCCGGCCAGATATTTATGACGATTTTATTAAGAACGAAAAAGCGCTGGTGGATAAACCTGGCGGAGATCAAGTATGGATAGGCCCCAAACTTGATAAGGTCCATTATATCGATGACAGTTTTCCTAATTTAAAAAAGAATTTGAAATTTGATCTGGCCACAAAAAATAAAAATGAGATGAACTTTCCAAAAGTCGTTGATGATCGCATAAAACTTATCGACTGCACAGGCCAACCGAAGCCTCACCAATTGGCACGATTACTCTATATAAAAAATAACTGGCACGATGTGCCGCCAATAGTACCCAAAGTCTAACCCATAAAGGGTGATATTCTGCAAAATAATGCGCGGCTGATATTTAACCTCAACGGGAATGAACTTGGCATTCACAAACCCCAATTTTTGCACGTGATTCATCGGCGCAACCTCGTGCGGATACAGGTCGTAGATGTTATTGCGCCTGGATGGGCAAAAGTTGAGCATCTGTTTTGAAGGTTGAAAACTAAAATTTGGATTGATTTTAGATACCCACACGGGTTTGATTGTGATGTCAATAGACGGCCCCTGTAAAGATCGGCGCGCAGTATTTTAGCCTTGTCGCTTTCACTCGGAGCTCTAACTTTCAGCGGGTCAGCTCCCGCAAATTTTCACTCTCGGCGCATGGGCTGCAATCACCTAGTAATTTCTTGTCGTCTAAGTGTGGGTATGGGGGTGGATAGCCCTAAGGTAACAGAGCAAACTAATCTTGGCCCCTCCGTTCCAACGGTTGGATAGACCAAAAAGCGTTACTTTAGGTTTCTAGCGATCTAGTTGACGGTCCAGACAGCCCGTCAAAAACGCCTCCAAGAAACGGTTCAAACTTGCGCCATTGGTTCGAACTGCCAGTGTATACTTTTTTTCGAACTTGTTGCTGGGATGCTGTATGGACGCCGCGTTTATTCTTATGGGGAGATAGACATACACTTTCCCAATCTAACCCAATGTGATCAATTAGTTTTATCGTCTCTTCTTCTTGTTTCACAGTCAGTTGATCGTAATCAAGTTGATAGATGCGATCGCCATAATGGGCATACCAAAACGTCATTAAATCATCATACATACGATAATATTTGACTAAATCTTCAAGATCGCACGAATATGCCAGCTCGCGGGATGCAAAATAATGCTGGTAATTTGACCAACAAATGGCGGCAGGGTCTCTTTTTATATGTATAATTTTTGCTTCTGGTAGAGAGCGACAGATTTGGTCAATATGTAAGAAATTATGCGGCATTTTATCGGTTACGAACCCATTGCCAAGGGAAAGTTGCCGCAGTTTTTTGAGGTAGATGTCTCGGAAAACCTGACTGTTCGAGCCATACAACTCATCGGCAAGTCGTCGGACAAATTCCAATTCGCCCGCGCCGGTAACCTTTGAGTGACTTGAGATGATTTGTTCGACAAGGGTTGTTCCCGATCGTGGCATCCCCAGAATAAAAATTGGCGTGAATTTACAGGGCCCATCTAAACTATCCGGGACCACGTTCAAGTTTAATGGCTGCCTGTTTTTTATCTCTGCAAATAGCTTTTCGTCTTTTGAAATATCATATGATAATAGTTTCTTTCGCAGTGCGTTGCCTTCTTTGAGGTAGATGAATGATCTTTTTAGGTTTTTTAAATCTCTGTGAGCTTTCGCGAGGGCAAAGCACAGATGGCAACGTTGTTCGTCGCTTGTCAACTCACTTTCATACAGCGCATCCATGTCGGCGATTTGAGTGTCGTTTGGGGCATAGGTCTTGGCCAAGCTTAGGTTCCTATGCGCCTCAGCATAGTTCGGTTTAATCTTTAGGGCGTTGCAATAGCTTTGTATTGCGGCGTCTAAATCGCCCTTTCCCTTTAGCGCGAGGCCCATATTGCAATGTGCCTCCGCATAGCCGGGCTTTATCTTGAGACTATTTTTATAATTTTCTATCGCGGCGTTCCAAGCGCCTTTATCCTTCAGCGCATTCCCGAGGTTATTGTATGCATCGCTATGTGTTGGTTGAATTTCTAGTGTCCGCTGATAACAGGTTATAGCCTCATCCAAATCACCATTTTCTTGCAGGGCAACGCCCAGATTATAATGCGCCTCAGTATAATCTGGCTTGATTTCTAAAACATTTTTAAAACAATCAATTGCATTACTTAGCATACCTTTACTTTTTAAAGCATTGCCCATGTTATTATAGGATGCAAAATGGTCCGGTTTTATTTTTATAGCTCTTTGGAAACTGGATATAGCGGCATCTATTTTGCCGATAGTTTGTAGGGAAATTCCCAAATTATAATGTGATTCAGCATAGTCTGGTTTGGCGTTGATCGCTTGTTGGAAGTTCCAAATTGCCGCTTCTGAATTTTGGAGGCTGGCATTTGCCATGCCCAATATATTATAAATCAGTACTGAATTCGGATATTGACGGGCTAAATTTTCGGCATTTGCGAACAGGTCTTGAAACTGCCGGTTATGATAGAGCCGTAATAAAGCCTGAATCTGGTCTTGTGGTGGCTCAAAAGACGGTGATTTATGCGCAGTCACACCCGAGTTCACCCTCTGATACCCCTCGATAGCTTTTTTGTTTTTGGGAAATTTCAATAGTATTGCCTTGTAAAGCGTTTCCGCCTCGGCAAATTCACCCGCTTTAAGATGGCTCTGGGCCTTGCGCAGGTTTTTCTCAACTGAGAGCGACATATTTTTCCGTTCATTCAAAGTTTGTTTTTGCCGGTATTCTGATCATAAGAAATAACGCTGTGGTCATCCAGTGGAAATAAAACTCTTTCCTCAGCCAGCCTATGAATGCCGCATCGAGGCGTCTGGTTTGCAGGTGGCCAACACGGTTTTTAGGCTGCGGCAGGTACGGTAAATTAAGCGCGTGTCAGGGGGCGCCGTCTTAAGTGGCTGAACTTATCAAAAGCTAGATTTTTTGCGCCATTATCGTCAAATTATTGGCTGGCATTTCGACCCGGTCCATGGGCGTCAGACCTGCGGCTCTGAGCTTGTTGAGTACTATCGTGTCATCCTTGTATCCCATGTCCGGATCAGCCTCACGCAGGCTTTCATGAAACGCTCGATCCCCAGCGCTGGTCAATACGCCGCTGCGCATAAACGGCCCATAAAGGATTACAATCCCGCCTGGTGCCAACGCTTTGGCACTCTCGCTTATCAGCACTTGCGTCGCAGTATCGCCGATCAGGTGCAGCAAGTTTACCAGCAAAATAACGTCTTGGCTTGCTTGTTCCTCAGCCCATCCGGCTTTGGTGGCATCTAATTGGCAGGCAGGGCGCAGATTTGGCAGCAGAGCATCAGCCGCCCAAGCCGCAATACTGGTCAACCGTGCTGGGTCAATGTCACTGGGTTGCCAGCTCAGCCCGGGCAGGGCGGTTGCCAGCTGTACGATATGCTGGCCGGTGCCGCTGGCAATTTCCAGTGCGCGGCCTCTCGAGGGGGCGACATCCCGCAGCATTTGCACGATCGCCGCAGCGTTGCGGGCGGCCGCTGGTGCGGTAAGCCGGCCGTGACCATGGGTGCTTGCAACCCTCGCAGCGGGGGGCAATGTGCTGCGCTGGTTCATGAGAATCTGTCAGGGGACAGGGCGTCTCGGGTTTGAGTTGTCAGCTCTGAGGGGCGCCCAGCGATCAGGTCGGTGGTCAGTTGACTGGCTGCCACACAGGTTTGAAACCCGTAACCGCCTTGTCCGACCAGCCAGAAAAAAGCTGGTTGCTGTGTGGCGCGGCCGATCACCAGCGCACGGTCAGGGGCAAAACTGCGTAAACCCGCCCAATTTGCAGTGATCCGCGCAACAGGAGCTGTTACCATCTGTTCATAGCGTGCTAGCCCTTCTGCCAAAATCATGTCATCGGCCCAGGCGTCATGGGGATGGGTGGCGTGTTCTTCACACGGCGAGACGATCAACTGGCCCGCGTCAGGCTTGGCATACCAAGCCTCACCCACCTCATCCATAAATGGCCAGCGGCTGACATCGTGTCCCGCAGGGGCAGGGATACGTGCCATTGAGCGGCGATAGGGGGTGACACCCAGCGGATCAAGACCTGCCATCTGTGCCAGTGGGTCCGCCCAGGCACCTGCGGCGTTGACCAGTATCGAGGCGCTAAAGACGCCGATAGATGTTGTGATCGTCCAGCGCTTATTGCCATATGATAGGGCGGTGACTTGAGACTTAGTGTTTATCTCGGCGCCGTTTTTCAAGGCCTCGCGGCGGAAATTCTGCAGCAAAATATCGGTATCAATGTCGTAAATATCTTCGCGAAACCCTGCATATTGCACAGTTTCCGGATCGAGGATGGGAATTTTATGTCGCGCCTCATTCACAGATATCGCGCTTAGTCCAAATTCGCGATGCTCGCGCTCAAAGAGGTCTTTATCGCCAGCCTTAGCTACCAAAAGCATTCCGCGCGCACTGAGAACACCCCCGTTTTCATTGCGCAGATATGCGGCACTGGCGCTGTTGAGACTGCGGACAACGGGGTTGCCGTAATCTTCTACAAAGGCAGCAGCTGATCGGCCTGAGGCGTGATAACCAAGCCTGTCCTCGCCCTCAAGCAGTGTTACCGAGGCATGATGTGACAAGCGCGCTGCGGCTGAGATGCCGGCGATACCGCCGCCGATGATGGCGATATCTGTCATTGGATTGTTCCAAGTGCCCGAATGCGGCAAAAAACAGCTATTTTAGACATCCTAAGACCCTCGTTTGGCGATGGAAAAAGGCTCTGGAAACCAGAGCCTTTTCTGTACTGCGTTACAAGCCTCAAAAAAAGCTTGTGTGCCCGATTGGTTCGGCCCGATTGGTTCGGCCCGATTGGTTCGGCCCGATTAGTTCGGCCCGATTAGTTCGGGATGTCGCCGGTCAGGCCTTCGACATAAAAGCTCATACCTGCCAAAGTACCATCATCTGCAGTTTCGCCTGCTGCCAACCATGCGCTGCCATCTTGTTTGTTTAGCGGACCGGTGAAGGGGCTATAGGTGCCAGAGGCGATCGAGTCGCGCAGTGCCAGTGCGTCGGCTTTCACATCGGCGGGAACTGCATTGGAGATTTCGCCGATCTTTACCATGCCTGGGCCGATGCCGTCCCATGTATCCATACTGGCCCAAGACCCGTCCAGCACAGCTTGGGTGCGGGCGATATAATATGGTGCCCAGTCGTCAATAATGGAACTGACCCGTGGCATTGGGCCGTACTCTGGCATATCTGATGCTTGACCAAAAGTAATCACATTGCCAGCTTTCTCAGCAGCCGCCTGTGGTGCGGTCGAATCGGTGTGCTGCAAGATCACGTCTGCGCCCTGCTCAATCAATGCGGTTGCCGCATCGGCTTCTTTGGCTGGATCAAACCATGTATAGGCCCAGACGATGTTAAACTCGACATCGGGATTGGCTTTTTTGGCATGAATAAACGCTGCATTGATGCCCCGGATCACTTCGGGGATCGGGAACGAGCCGATATAGCCAATTTTGTTGGTTTTGGTCATTTTGCCAGCGATGTGACCCTGAACGGCGCGGCCTTCGTAAAAACGAGCCGAATAGGTTGATACGTTGGGATGCATCCGCTTATAGCCGGTCGCATGTTCAAATTTCACGTTGGGAAATTTGGCGGCGACATTATTGGTTGGATCCATATAGCCAAACGAGGTGGTGAAAATCAGATTGGCGCCTGACAGCGCCATCTGGGTCATCACTCGCTCTGAATCGGCGCCCTCAGGCACGCTTTCTTGAAAAATCGTCTCGACCTTATCGCCAAAATGCTTTTCAACCGCGAGCCGTCCCTGTTCATGCTCATAGGTCCAGCCTCCGTCACCGACGGGTCCGACATAGACAAAGCCAACTTTAACGTCGGCTGCAAAGGCCGCTGAGGCCAGTCCGACTGCGGTCACCGCACCGGTTAGAATTGATTTGATTGTCATGAACATCTCCCTGTTCTTAGTTATGTTTGCCTCAGTTAGAGGCGTGGAATATCCGGCCCAAAGATGCAGGTGCCGTTTGGGCACCGCGGGCTGATATGAAAACTAGCACCGCAATAGTTATCAGATATGGCGACATCGACAAGTACTCTACCGGGATCGCCACCCCAGCAGCCTGTAGATTCAATTGCAGGACGGTGACACCGCCGAATAAATAGGCACCAACCAAAACCCGCAGCGGTTTCCAACTGCCGAACACCACGATGGCCAGCGCGATCCAGCCCGCACCTGACGTCATTCCTTCGGTCCATTGCGGCACCCGGACGAGGCTAAGATATGCCCCCCCCAAGCCGGCGCAGGCACCTCCAAACATGATCGCCAGAAGCCGGATGCGGATCACCTTGTAGCCTAAGGCATGGGCGGCATCATGGTTTTCGCCCACGCCACGCAAAATTAGCCCTGCTCGGCTGTATTTCAGTACGGCCCAGACCGCGATGACCAGCGCAATGCTGACATAGACCATCGGATCATGCGAAAACACGATAGGTCCCAAAATTGGGATATCGGAAAAACCGGGGATATCAAGCGCGGGCAATGTCGGCGATTTCATTCCCTCATAGGGTTTGCCGATCAATGCCGAAAGACCAAGTCCAACCAGCGTCAGCCCCAGACCGGTGGCGACCTGATTGGCCAACAGAACCTGTGTCAGGAACCCAAAACTGAGGGAGAGCGCAGCCCCTGCAATCGCCGCGCAGATAAAGCCCAGTTCCGGGCTGCCACTGTTGATCGCCACGGCAAAGCCGACCACGGCTCCGGTGATCATCATCCCCTCGACCCCGAGGTTGAGAACACCGGCCTTTTCCACAACGGTTTCGCCAATCGCTGCCAGTAAGATAGGCGTTGCAGAGACCATCAAAGAGGCAATGAGCAATACAGGATTAATTGCGGATAAGTCCATGCCTCAAGCCTCCCCAAATCGAACGCGGTAATGGGTGAACACGTCGGTTGCCAATAGAAAAAACAACAACATCCCTTGAAATAGCTGAATTGATGCCCCCGGCAGCCCAAGCATGAGCTGTGCCAGTTCTCCGCCGATATAGGTCAACGCCATCAACAGCCCCGCAAGCACGATTCCCAGGGGGTGCAACCGTCCCAGAAACGCGACAATAATGGCGGTAAACCCATAGCCAGTGTTGAAGTCGATAGTGATTTGTCCCGCGGGACCTGCGACTTCGAACAGACCCGCCATGCCGGCAAGTGCCCCGGACACACCAAGGCACAGTATGGTGACGCGGTGTGGATTGACGCCGGCGAACCGCGCGGCCCGCGGCGCCTGTCCGGTGAGGCGGATATGAAACCCTTGCAGGTGACGCGTCAGCACCACATAGGCAAAAATCACTGCAATAAAACATGCGACCACGCCCCAGTGCATGCCGGTATTGGCAATCAGCTCGCTGTTTGCCGCAGCGGGATATTGTTGCAGGTTGCGTGAGCCGGGAAAGCCCATGCCGTCTGGATTTTTCAACACACCCGAACTGACTGAGGCCAACAGGCTTTCGGCGACATAGACCAACATCAGCGAGACGAGAATCTCATTGGTGCCAAAACGGGTTTTCAAAAGCGCTGGGATCATCGCCCAAGCCCAGCCACCAAACGCGCCTGTGATTACCATGAGTGGGAAAATAATAAACAAATCAGCTGGATAGAATGCCAACCCCATGCCCGCGCCGCAAATGGCCCCCATGATGTACTGGCCCTCGGCACCGATATTCCAGATGCCTGCCCGAAACCCGATCGATAGCCCGATGGCAATCAAAATAAGCGGCGCGGCTTTGACCAAAAGCTGCGGTCTGGAATAGGCGGCAAATTGGGGGTTGAACAAGGGATCCCAAAAGATAATTCGAATCGATTCAAGCGGTGGTTTGCCCAGTAAGGCGAACATGACGCCACCAATAATCATGGTCAGGATAACTGCAAGAATAGGCGTCAAACTTGTCAGTGCGCGCGATGGGTGTAAGCGTTTTTCCAGCCGTATCACTGTGGCGCCTCGGCGCTGTCTGCGCCGCCCATCATCAAGCCGATCTGATCCATTTTAAGCCCTTCTACAGGGCGTGTGTCCGACAAGCTCCCCGCGTTTAAAACGCCGAAATAGTCACAAATCTCAAGGAGTTCATCAAGATCTTGGCTGATCACAATTAGCGCGGCACCGCTGTATGCCAAATCAAGCAGCGCTTGCCGGATGGCGGCGGCAGCGGCGGCATCGACGCCCCATGTGGGTTGATTGACCACCAGCAGTTGCGGGGCTTGCAGCACTTCGCGACCGATAACAAATTTTTGCAAATTCCCGCCTGATAAAGACTGCGCCGTGCTGCTTGCCCCCGGGGTCCGTACATCAAAGGCCTCGATAACCTGTTCGGCAAATTCGCGGGCTTTGGGCCAGTTAATAAATCCATTGCGTATCATATCTTTTTGGCTGGTGGTCGAGATGAGCGTATTTTCGACCAAGCTCATATCAGGCACTGCGGCGTGACCGAGGCGCTCTTCTGGCGCGCTGAACACCCTGAGGGATCGACGTTGTCCAGGGGGGTGGTCGCCGATTGATGTACCGTTAAATACGACGCTGTCGGCTGTGGCCTTAACCTCCCCTGACAGCGCGGACAGCAGCTCGTCCTGGCCATTTCCTGCCACTCCGCCGATGCCGATAATCTCGCCTGCTTTCACAGTCAGATTGATGTGTTTCAATGCGGTGCCAAAGGCGCTGGGCGCGGGCAGTGACAGGTCATTTAGGTGTAAAACAACATCGCCGATCTCTCGAGGTTTACGTGTTGGGCTGGTAAAACTGGAGCCGACCATCATTTCAGCCAGATCACGCGCTGTGGTCTCGGCGGGGCGGCAATAGCCGACGTTCTTGCCACGCCGTAAAATTGTAGCGCGGTCGCATATTTGGCGAATTTCGTCCAGTTTATGCGAAATATACAAAATAGCTGTGCCTGCCGCGCTGAGCTTTTTCAACGTGGTGAATAAAATGTCGACCTCTTGCGGGGTGAGCACGCTGGTGGGCTCATCCATGATCAGCAATTTTGGGTTTTGCAATAGGCAGCGAATAATTTCGACTCGCTGGCGTTCGCCGGCCGACAGGTTTCCAACCGTTCTATAGGGGTCTAGTGGCAAGCCATAGGTTTCCGAGACGGTTTTGATTTGCGCTGCCAGATCGCGTTGTGCGGGGGGGGCCTCCATCCCTAGGGCAATGTTTTCAGCAACGCTTAACGCGTTGAAAAGGGAAAAATGTTGGAACACCATTGCGACCCCGGCGGCGCGGGCGGCGCGTGGTTCGGGTGGCGCATAAGGATGGCCCATCAGGGTCATCGTGCCACTGTCGGGCTTGACTAAACCGTAGATCATTTTGACCAGTGTTGATTTACCCGCGCCGTTCTCACCGAGCAAGGCATGCACATCGCCATGCCTGACCTGCAGAGCAACATCGTCGTTTGCCACAACGCCGGGATAGGCTTTGGTCACGCCGTCTAAACTCAGCAGAGTTTGTGTCACCTATCGCTCCCTCTTGGTTTTTGTCCTCAAAAGTGTGGCTGCTCAAGCGGAGGTCATTAAGCGATTGCCGCATCGGTGTGAAGCTATACAAAAGCGTGCAATCGCAGCTTTTGGCAAGCTTTTTTTGTGCCTTAGACAGCGAAACAGTTTCCATTGCCTAAAAATACTGGCAGATCGGTACGGGTCTTTAAGCAAGATATTGAGAAAGTTATTTGAGGGGCTTTCGGTTGTGCCAATCGTCGGATAGCTTGCGCGCTATGAGCGGATCAGCCACATTTATTCATCTTCGGGTGCACAGCGAATATTCGCTGCTTGAAGGCGCAATGCGTCTTAAAAAATTGCCAGATTTATGCGCCGGGATGGATATGCCTGCCGTCGCATTGACTGACAGCAACAATATGTTTGCCGCTTTAGAGTTTTCGGTGACTGCGAGCGGAGCAGGCGTTCAGCCGATTATCGGATGTCAGGTCGATCTGCACTATGATGACAGCCAAACTGCGCAGACGGGACGGGCACAGGTGCTGCGGCCTGCGCCGTTGGTTCTTTTGGCCCAGAACGAACGGGGTTATGAAAACCTGATGTTGCTGAACAGCAAACTTTATTTGCGCGGCGACGGACAACCTGTGCATGTCACGCTGCAGGATCTGCGTACTCATGCTGAGGGTGTGATCTGTTTGACGGGTGGACCCGACGGGCCGATAGGTCGGCTTTTAACTGGCGGTCAACGCCCTGCGGCCGAGGCAGTTCTACTTGACTTGAAACAGAGCTTTGGCGACCGTCTTTATGTCGAATTACAACGCCATCGGTCGGATAGCGGGGTCACTGAGGCTGAACAGCAAATCGAACGAGGTCATTTGGAACTGGCTTACGATCACCGCGTGCCTGTAGTGGCGACCAATGATGTGTATTTCCCCGATCCTAAAATGTACGAGGCGCATGATGCGCTAATCTGTATCGCCGATGGGGTCTATGTTGATCAGCAGAATGCGCGCCGCAGGCTGACAGCGCAGCATTATTTTAAAAGCCCTGCTGAAATGGTCGCTCTGTTTGCCGACTTGCCTGAAGCGTTTGAAAATACCGTCGAAATCGCCCGCCGCTGTGCTTTCATGGCCTATCGGCGCGATCCGATCCTGCCAAAATTTGCCGACAATGAGGTCGCCGAGCTGCGTCGGCAGGCGCAAGACGGTCTCAAGACACGGCTGGCGGTGATCCCCCATGCTGACAGTGTTGAGGCCTATGATAAACGTCTCGAATTTGAACTGGGCATCATC
>ENA-OQVM01004145-OQVM01004145.1-marine-metagenome-genome-assembly--contig:-NODE-4145-length-15021-cov-5.041221_pt1 | contig 15021 bp, 8 predicted proteins | sample MGYA00237776_ERZ505498 | MGnify/ENA primary metagenome ERZ505498 (study PRJEB26159, sample SAMN06265151) | marine metagenome | isolation source: Helgoland LTER site | place: Germany:Helgoland, sampling... | reverse complement strand
TCGACGGCACATCCGGAGGTCGCAATGGCGTCGATAGCTGGCTCATAGAAGCGGCTAAGATCACCCGATGGATGATAACCGAATTTTTTGATTAGGTCAGGGTGGGCAAGGATGTCGAATAGACCGCTTTCGGCCATATCCGCATACGTCATCCAATAGCGGCTCCAAGCGTCATCGACATCTATCTTGGCCCATTTTTCTAGCCATGCAGGGTTGTCGAAGTCCCAGTCAGATAAGTAGTGCACGGAGCCAATGAGATAGTCCCAGTTGTATTTGGCTTTGAGTTCCTCAATCCACGGTTCACAGCCGGGCAGCCAATCACATTCAAGGCCAGCGCGGACGGGGATTTTACCAGCCGCGGCAGCTTTGGCGCGATCAATCCATTGGAAATAATCTGGCAGCTGATTGCTGAGCATGCGCCAGTCGTCGAAGGGTTCGGGAAGGGCGGGGGCGTGGTCAGAAATACCGTATTCGGAAATACCAGCTTTTAGCGCGGCTTCAACATATTGCTCTGGGGTGCCTTCCGCATGCTGGCAGAGAGGAGTGTGGCTGTGGTAGTCGGCTGGCATGGCAATTTTACTGGAGCAATCGTGCCCCTTGGCTTGGTCGGGAGGTAAAGATGTCGGCGGTGATGCCGGTTCGCGCTGTATATTGTTCTCTCATCGCTGCGACAATGGCATTTGCCTTTGATGACTCACAGAGAGTGACGGTAGAGCCGCCGAAACCGCCGCCGGTCATGCGTGAGCCGATAACACCGCCGTCTTTGCCGAGTGACTGGGCAATCTGGACCATGATGTCGAGTTCTTTACAAGAGACCTCGAAGTCGTCACGCAGGGAGGAATGGGAGGCATACATGAGAGAGCCCAGTGCATCAAAATTGCTGTCTTTAAGAGCCTTGGCTGCATCTATGGTGCGCTGGATCTCACCGACGACGTGCCTGCTGCGGCGGTAGACGGTGTCGCCCATCTGTTCTTTGGCAGCCTCAACGTCAGCGACGCTGACATCGCGCCAGCTTGATTTGCCAATGATTTCAAGCCCGTCTTCGGTAGATTGACGACGTGAAGCGTAACCGCCGTCGGAGAGTTCGTGTTCGACGCAGGTATTGGCGATGATGACGGTGAGATCCGGATTTTCAAAGGGCACTAGAGTAGGCTCACCGGAGCGGCAGTCGATCATGACGAGGCGGTCCTTTTCACCAAAGGCAGAGGCAAACTGGTCCATGATGCCGCATGGGCAGTGGGCGTAGTCGTGCTCGGCTTTCTGGCAAAGCAGGGCTTTGGTTTTGGTGTCGAGCTTGATACCAGTGAGCCCTTCAAGCAAGGTGGCAGTGGCGAGCTCGAAGGCGGCGGAGGATGACAAACCACCACCTGAGGGCACGTTGGAGGTGATGTAGGCGTCAAAGCCGGGAAGGCTGCAGCTAGTTTGCTCACGGAAATACTGCATCACGCCGCGTGGGTAGTTAGCCCATTTGGGTTCGGCTTCAGGGATATCGCTCGAGACATCAATTTCCACGGTATCGCTGCCTTGGGATGAGCCGATCCTGACGGTGTCAGTGCCATTAGCGGTAGCGGCGATGATGATGTTTTGTTCCAGAGCGAAGGGCAGGACAAAACCATCGCAGTAGTCGATGTGCTCTCCGATCAAGTTAACCCGACCCGGAGCGGCGGCTATGTGTGTCGCTATCACACCAAAGGTGTCTTGGAGGCCGCTTTTGGCTTCATTGATAAGGTTACTGAGATCCATGAATGAGAATAGTGAAGAGCGAATATTGAATGGTGAAAAAACGGCCCCAACTTTCGTTGGGGCCATTGATGTATTAAATGGCCAGAGCTTGTTTGGATTACCAGAAGATAGCGTAGAGGGCGATGGTGGCTACGATGACGAGACCGCCAAGTAGCTTGGCTCCCTTAGATTCGTCCAAGTTGATTTCCTTGTTTTCTGGCAGTATTACGGGCTGAGGCATGGGCTTCACGATGGTGATGATGATACCGATGATAAGCACGATGAAGAAGCAGATTGCCATGCGGTCAAGGAAGGCAATTTCGGGGGAATACCACCAGCCGTTGCTGGTGATCCAATCGCCGAGGAACCATTTGAAGGAGCCATAGGAAATGATGTTGGTAACGATGCCGACAACACCAAACCAGCGCGGGGTGCGTGGTGAGAAGAAACCAAAGATGAACACGGCTAGAATACCGGGGGAGATGAAACCCTGGAATTCCTGAATGTATTTGAAGATGCTTCCGAAGTTATCAAGCTTGGGTGCTACCATTGCGGCCAGCAGGACGAAGATAACTACAAAGAACCGACCGACTTTAACGAGTTTGTGGGACTCGGTTTCGCCAGAGAACTTTGCGTAGAGGTCCATGGTGGCGATGGTCGACGCGGAGTTGAGCATGGAGGCCAGTGAGCTGATGACAGCACCGCATAGAGCGGCCAATACGAACCATGAGATCAATGGGTGTGGTTTGATCAAATTACGCACCAGCACGGGGAAGGCGGCATCGTAGTCGTATCCTGATAGTTCCGCACCGACCGAGAGTCCGTTGTTTTTATCGATCGCCTGGTTGGACAGGTGGTTGATGTGTGAGGCTAGGGTCACAGCATCTCTGTTTGGAAGAGCATCGCCATTGTAGTCAGCTAACTTGCGGTTGTGGCTGATGATGTCATTGACGAGATCAGGCTGGAGTTTGACGAAGGCCTCATCAACAACAATGGTCTGCGCGTCACCGACGCCTTTTAGGGCCTGTTCATTTTTATTGGCTGCGGACTGATGAAGGTCGCTAGAGAACAGGTTGAAGGCAAGGATGCCTGGGATGACCACAATGAAAGGGATGACGAGTTTGAGCATCGCCGCAAAAACGATACCTTTTTGACCTTCTGCAAGGGACTTGGAGCCGAGGGTTCGTTGCACGATGTATTGATTGAGACCCCAGTAGAAAAAGTTAGGAATCCAGAGGCCAATGAGTAATGCAGTCCAGGGGATGTCGGTGTCTTCCTTGGGACGGATCATGTGCATTTTGCCTCCAGAGCCATTGGGCCCGTTTACAGCTTCGGCTTCGCCTCGGACGCCGTCGTTGAGGAGTTTGATGCGTTCCCAGGCAGAGGCGCCTTCGAGGTCGGCTACGGTTGCTTCTGAGTTGGCAACTTTGGTGAGGATGAGTTCATCGGCAGGTCGATCGGCGATGGTTTGGAAGGCGAACCACATGACAACGGCACCACCTATAATGAGCGCAGCGCCCCAGATCAGATCGGTCCAGGCGCAGGCCTTGAGGCCTCCAACAAAGACGTAGACGGCAGCGAAGGCAGCGATTAGCCAGCACATGGCGGTCAGGTTGTTGATGATGGGGATGTCATGGTAGTATTCAGAGACGAACTTGGCCCCTGAGAAGATGACGGAAGAAGTGGTGACAAAGACGAGTGTGACAATGGCGGGAATGGCCATGGCAAGACGGGCGACGCCGTCGAAGCGGTATTGGAGGAATTCCGGAATGGTGTAGAGGCCCGCTTTGAGGAATTTGGGCAGGAACCAGAATGCCACAAAGACGAGGGTGACAGCGGCCATCCACTCATAGGAGGCGATGGACATACCAAGCCAGTTGGCAGCTGAGCCAGACATACCGACGAATTGTTCGGTTGAGATATTAGCAGCGATTAGTGAGAAACCGACTAGCCACCAGGTCAGGCCACGGCCAGCGAGGAAGTAGTTGGCAGCGCCTTTTTTGTGGGTTTCGTCGTCGCCGTCCTTCGATTTCCAGATGCCGAGGGCAATGACGCCGACAACGGCGATGATAAACAGCGATACTTCGATGGTTGTGTTCATAGGTATGGTGTGGTTGTTGTATATGTGGAGGAGGATATTTAAATTGGTATTTAGGAGATTTTCAGGAGATTTTCCAAATTAAATCGTGTTGATAGGTTTCACCTGGTTGTAGCACGACAGAGGGGAAATTAGGGTGATTTGGGGCATCTGGGAAGCCTTGAGTTTCCAAACAGAGCCCTGAACGGTGGCCGAAGGGCTCGGAGAGGTAATTTCCTGTGTAAAACTGCATGCTGGGCTGGTTGGTGAGCACTTCTAGGCTTCGGCCCGTGCCGGGGTGGTGAACAATGGCGGCGGTGTGGGCTTCGATCGTTTGATCGTGGTGGTCGCGCAATACCATGCAGTGATCATATCCGCCTGCGATGTGGAGGGGTTCGTAATCCTTCTGGATGTTTTTGCCGATGAGTTGAGGGCGAGTGAAGTCCATCGGTGTGTCGGTAACAGAACGAATTTCGCCAGTTGGTATCATGCCCGCATTGGTAGGCAGGAAATAATCGGAATGAATCTGAATCTGGTGATCGGTGATCGGGGAGTTAAGTTCGCCGCTGAGGTTCCAGTAGGTGTGATTGACGAGGTTGACCAAGGTGGCTTGGTCCGTTGTTGCCTCGGCATGCCAACTGAGCTCGTTGTTGTCATTGAGCCAGTAGGTGACCGCCACATCAAGATTGCCTGGGTATCCTTCATCGCCATCGGGTGAGTGAAGTGTGAACCTTACGCCATGACGTTCTCCTTCCTCGAGTAATTCCCCTCGCCAGAGTCTGGTGTGGAATCCTGTAGGGCCTCCGTGAAGGTGGCAGGGGATGTCTGCGGGTGCGTTATTGGTGGCCAGCGTGTAGCGGTTTTGGCCGATGCTAAATTCACCGTGAGCGATGCGGTTACCGAAGCGGCCACAGGTCGCTCCCAGGTAGTAGGCTGAGTTATCTTCCCAGCCTTGGAAGCTATCATGCGAGATGGTGAGTTCCTGCTCATTACCATCAGTATCGATCCACATAACACTGGTAAGGTGGGCTCCAAGTTCGCTGACCTTAGCTTGTAAGCCATTGGTGCTTTTAAGAGTGAAAAGGTGAGCATTTAAGCCATCAATTTCACCGTGAATATCAGAGAACGAAGTGGGCATCGCGGAATGGAATGTTTTTACAGCAAGTAGAGGGTGATGAAAGCAAAAAGTCTGCGGGCGAGGATGGCTGAGAACACCGATAAGGGGAGGTTAATTGACGGGCGAATCTGTAAAATCGTAGTTGCAATTTTCCATTCTAGCTGCTTCATTTCGCCCGTCTTCAGTGCGCGCGTGGCGGAATTGGTAGACGCGCATGATTCAGGTTCATGTGGGGGCAACCCTGTGGAGGTTCGATTCCTCTCGCGCGCACCATTGAAGACGTGGGCTTTATCTTCTGGCTTCTTCTTGTGCCTGCCCGTGTCTTCAGAATGAGTGGAATTGACACTGTCGATTTGATCTGGATACAAAAAAGGGATCTCCCACTTGTAGGAGATCCCCTGTAAATTTTGATCAGTGTAAGTGATGCTTATGACAGCTGACTTACGGTAGCTGAGTAGAGCCCATGAGAAAGCGGTCACACTCTCGAGCAGCGCCACGACCTTCATTGATGGCCCAGACGACAAGCGACTGTCCGCGTCTCATATCGCCAGCAGCAAAAACACCGTCTACGTTGGTGGTGTAAATCTCATGATCTGCTTTGACGTTTGAGCGTGTATCGGTATCGAGTTTGAACTGATCGATAATCTTTTCCTCTGGCCCAAGGAAGCCCATGGCGAGGAGTATCAGCTGAGCATCGAGTGTGCGAAGGGTGCCGTCAGTTTCCTGAGGGACAAACTGGCCTTGGTCATTTTTACCCCAAGTGATGTCGACGATCTGAAGTCCGGTTACGTTGCCATCCTCATCCTTGAGAATCTCTTTGGTCATGACGAGGTAGCTACGTGGATCGGCTCCCTGGGTAGCTTCCGCTTCCTGTTGGCCATAGTCCATTTTGTAGACCTTGGGCCATTCTGGCCATGGGTTGTTGTCGTCACGCTCCATGGGAGGTTGTGGCATGATCTCAAGCTGAACAACGTTTTTGCAACCTTGGCGAATGCTGGTGCCAACGCAGTCGGTGCCAGTATCACCACCACCGATGACGATGACTTCTTTACCTGTAGCATTGAGCTCAGGATTGGTGCCGTCGAAGCTGTTATCGAGTTGGTATTGAGTGTTGGTAGTGAGGAAATCCATCGCTTGATAAACGCCATTGGCATCGCGTCCTTCGATAGGGAGGTCACGTGGCTTGGTAGCGCCGCAACACAGGATGACAGCGTCAAACTCATTGCGAAGCTTGGCAGGGGTCCACTCATTGTTTTCTGAGACGAATACGTTACATTTGAATACAATGCCTTCGTCCTCCATGAGTTTGATGCGTCGGTCGACAATTTCTGTTTTGTCGAGTTTCATGTTGGGAATGCCATACATGAGTAGTCCGCCAGGGCGGTCAGCGCGCTCAAATACGGTCACTGTGTGTCCAGCCTGATTAAGCTGGTCCGCAGCTGCGAGGCCAGCTGGACCTGAACCCACTATCGCTACTGTTTTATCAGTGCGCTGAGCAGGCGGGTTTGGTGTTAGCAGGTTGTTGTCCCAGCCGTGATCGATGATGGAGCACTCAATGTTTTTGATGGTAACGGGCGGTTCGATGATGCCAAGAACACAGGAGCCTTCACATGGAGCAGGGCAGACGCGTCCCGTAAATTCTGGGAAGTTGTTGGTTTTGCGAAGACGTTGAAGTGCTTCGTCCCAGCGATCTCGGTAGATGAGGTCGTTGAATTCTGGGATGAGGTTGTTGATTGGGCAGCCGCTGGCCATACCACTAATATTGACGCCTGTGTGGCAGTACGGCACGCCGCAGTCCATGCAGCGTGAGGCTTGCTTCTTGAGCGTGCCATTATCTCCATGTTCGTGGATTTCTTTCCAATCCTTGATGCGTTCGAGTGGCGAGCGATCCGGAATGGTCGCGCGTTCAAATTCTAAAAATCCTGTTGGTTTTCCCATTTCTACTTGAGTGAGTTAGTTTTAAGTTTGTTCGTTTAAATGATCGGTATGATTAGTTTCCGACCTTGGCGTTTTCTTCGAAGGCAGCGAGGATGGCGTCATCGCCCTGCAGGCCACTTTCTTCGGCACGCTTGAGTGAGTTGAGCACACGCTCGTAATCTGCAGGCATCACTTTGAGGAACTTGGCTGATTCCTCTTCCCAGTTATCGAGAATGTGGCTGCCCTTGACGCTGCCTGTGTATTCAATGTGTTTTTGAATGCGTGCTTTGACTTCTTCGATTTCCTCTGAGTTGCACTCAATGAGTGGGTAGAGGTTGACCATGGCTCGGTTGAGCTTGGACTCGAAGTCGCCGAGTTCGTTATAGATGTAGGCAACACCTCCGCTCATTCCAGCACCGAAGTTACGGCCAGTGCTGCCTAGGCAGGTGACTGATCCTCCGGTCATGTATTCACAGGCGTGATCGCCGACACCTTCGACAACGGTGTGGACACCCGAGTTACGGACGCAGAAGCGCTCGCCAGCAACGCCGGCCATATAAGCCTCGCCTGAGGTAGCTCCATAAAAGGCAACATTACCTACGATGATGTTTTGGTCAGCGATGAGCTCTGGGGGAGAGCATTTCGGTGGGTAGACAATGATTTTGGCTCCGCAAAGACCTTTTCCGATGTAGTCGTTAGCATCACCCTCGAGCTCGAATGTCATGCCTTTGGTGCAAAATGCGCCGAGGCTTTGACCGGCAGAGCCGTTGAACTTAAGGTGAATGGTGTCTTCCGGAAGACCTGCGGCACCGTGTCGGCGAGTTACTTCAGAACCTGTGATGGTTCCGACAACGCGGTTGACGTTAATGATGTCGAGCTCGGCATGGACTTTTTCATAGTTCTCGATGGCTGGGCGGCAGAGTTCAAGAATAGTGGTGTTGTCCAATGCGCGGTCGAGGAGGTGATCCTGCTCTTGGGTAGCATAAGTGCCGACTTCCGCGCCAACCTTAGGTCGGTAGAGGATTTTAGAGTAGTCCAGACCTTGAGCTTTCCAGTGATCAACAGCATTAATCATCTCGAGGAGATCGCAGCGACCAACCATTTCGTTAATATTGCGGAAGCCTAGTTTCGCCATCAGTTCGCGAATTTCTTCAGCAACAAAATTCATGTAGTTGACCACGTTTTCTACAGCGCCGTTGAACTTTGCTCGGAGAACTTCGTTCTGTGTGGCGATGCCAACAGGACAGGTGTTTTTGTGACAAACACGCATCATAATACAACCAAGAGTGACGAGAGGCGCGGTGGCAAAACCAAATTCCTCTGCTCCGAGTAGTGCGCCGATGACGACATCACGTCCAGTTTTTAGCTGTCCATCGGTTTCTAAGATGACTCGACTACGGAGATTGTTCAGTAGCAGAGTTTGATTGGTTTCAGCGAGACCCAGTTCCCATGGGGAGCCGGCGTGCTGAATGGAGGAACGTGGGCTAGCGCCGGTGCCACCATCATGACCCGAGATGAGGATGACGTCGGCTTTTGCTTTGGCGACACCTGCAGCAATCGTGCCGACTCCGACTTCGGAGACGAGTTTGACGTTAATGCGGGCTTCGGTGTTGGCATTCTTGAGATCGTGAATGAGCTCTGCCATGTCCTCAATCGAGTAGATGTCATGGTGAGGCGGGGGAGAGATAAGACCTACACCTGGGGTGGTGCCACGCACCTTGGCAATAGCGGGAAGCACCTTGTGACCGGGCAATTCTCCACCCTCACCAGGCTTGGCACCTTGCGAGATCTTGATCTGGATTTCCCGAGCATTGACGAGGTAGTCTGAGGTGACGCCGAAACGTCCGCTCGCTACCTGCTTGATGGCACTCTTCTTGGAATCACCTCTTTCGTTGGTCCATGTGAAACGGTAGGGGTCTTCGCCACCTTCTCCGGTATTGGATTTGCCGCCTAGGCGGTTCATGGCAACGGCGAGCGCTTCGTGGGCTTCTTTGGAGATAGAGCCATAAGACATGGCGCCGGTCTTGAAACGTTTGACGATCTCGCTGGCAGGTTCGACCTCTTCGATCGGAATGGATTTGTCCGGGTCGAATTTGAAATCCATTAAACCACGCAGGGTGCAGAGGCTTTTGGACTGTTCGTCGATGAGAGCTGAATACTGGCGGAAAACCCCCATGTCGCCCATTCTGGTCGACTGTTGCAGTAGGTGAATGGCCTGTGGGCTAAAGAGGTGACGTTCACCGTCTGAGCGCCACTGGTAGATGCCACCCGCGTCGAGGGCGTCGTTCTCTGTTTCACGCTCTTTGTAGGCGTCATGGTGGCGGAGCTTCACTTCGCGAGAAATGGTGCCCAGGCCAATTCCTTTAACGCGGGATGTGGTGCGGGTGAAGTATTGGTCGATGACCTCATTGTTCAGTCCGATGCATTCGAAGATCTGTGCGCCACGGTAGCTAGCAACGGTGGAGATGCCCATTTTGGACATGGTTTTAATCACGCCTTTGATAGATGCTTTCAGATATTTTTTCACGGCATCATCGTGTGCCATGTCGAGTTCGCCATCCTCAGTCATTTGAGCGAGGGTATCAATAGCGATGTATGGGTTGATCACATCACAGCCGTATCCTAACAGCACTGCAAAGTGGTGAACTTCACGTGGCTCTCCAGATTCAAGTATGATGGATACCTTGGTGCGTGTTCCTTGGCGTATGAGATGGTGATGCAGTCCGGCCACGGCAAGTAATGCTGGGATCGGTGCGTTTTTCTTGTTCATGCCACGGTCGGATAAGATGAGGACATTGTCACCGTGAAGAATGGATGTGTCAGCCGCCTTGAAGAGCTTGTCGAGGGCGAGTTTGAGTGATTCGCCGGAGAGTGAGTTGATGTCTTCTGTTAGGTCTGAGGCTTCTGGGTTGTCTGCGTGTCCTGGTAGTTGGCCGCCAGCCAGTCCAGCTTCGGCTTTGTCAGGAACGTAGAGTATAGGAAGGGTCTCAGACTGGAAGCCTTCGAGATCGATATCACGGAGGCTAGCAAGCTGATGGTTGTCGATGATGGGGCTTTCCAAACGAACCATGCGGCAGTTTTCTGGTCCCGGGTGAAGGATGTCACTTTCCGAACCGACAAAGGTAACGCTGGAGGTAATTAACTCTTCCCGAATCGGGTCAATAGCTGGGTTGGTAACCTGTGCAAAAAGCTGCCTGAAGTAGTTGTAGAGTAGCTGTGGTTTATCGGAGAGAACAGCGATAGGGGTGTCGTTACCCATTGCACCTAGAGGTTGGTTTCCTGTTAGGGCTGTAGGCGCGAGGATTTGGCGTTTATCTTCAAAGGTGTATCCGAATGCGCGGTTGCGCTGGATCAGGTCGTGACCTTCGATAGTAGGCTTGGCGGTTCCCTGTGCTAGGTCAGCAAAGAAAACGCGATTTTTTTCGAGCCAGTCACCGTAGGGCTTGTTCTGAGCTACTTGCTCTTTGACCTCAGTGTCGCCGATGATGCGGCCTTCTTTGGTGTCGACAAGGAACATACGGCCTGGCTCAAGGCGGCCTTTTTTGATGACAGTGGCGGGGTCGACTTTGAGCACGCCAACCTCTGAGGCCATGATTACAAGGTCATCATTGGTGACGTAGTATCGTGAAGGGCGCAGTCCGTTACGATCGAGAATGGCTCCGATAGAGACACCATCACAAAAAGCAATTGATGCTGGGCCGTCCCATGGCTCCATGAGGGTAGCGTTGTACTCGTAGAATGCTTTCTTGGAGTCACTCATGTGTTGATGGTTTTCCCAAGGCTCTGGGATCATCATCATGACGGCTTCGGGTAAGGAACGCCCGGAGAGCACGAGGAACTCGAGGCAGTTATCAAACATGGCGGAGTCAGATCCGTCATCACGAATGATGGGGAGAAGTTTGTCGAGGTCCTTACCCAACACACCGCTTGAGAGTAATTTCTGACGTGCTTGCATCCAGTTTGCATTGCCACGCATGGTGTTGATTTCACCATTATGGGACATGTAGCGGAATGGTTGGGCTCGTGGCCAGCTTGGGAATGTGTTGGTGCTGAAACGTGAGTGAACAAGCGCCATGGCTGACTCCATGTCTTTGTGCTGCAGATCGGGGAAGTAATCCTTCAGCTGCCAAGTGGTGAGCATGCCTTTGTAGACGATCGTGCGTGCTGATAGAGTAACGGTGTAGAAGGATTCAGAACCAGTTGTGGTGCAATAACGCACGGCCTGAGAGCTTCTGCGGCGGATGACGTAGAGCTTGCGCTCGAAGTCAAGGTCGTCGGTAATTTCTGGTGAACGAGCAATGAAGATTTGCTTCATCAGAGGTTCGCATTCGCGGGAGGCCTTGCCAAGAATGTCGCTGTTGGTGGGGACGTCACGCCAGCCGAGAACGGTCTGACCTTCTTTTTTGACGATCTTCTCATAGGTCTCAATGGCTGCTGCTGCTTCCTCGGGCTCAGGGGAGAGGTTGACGAAACCGACGGCGTATTGACCTTCCTCGGGTAAAGTGAAACCGAGTTCGCTCGTTACCGTTTTGAAGAATTTATGGGGAAGTTGGAAGAAGAGGCCTGCGCCATCTCCAGTTGCTGCATCAAAGCCGCAGCCGCCACGGTGGTCCATGCAGACATTCATGTCGAGAGCGCCCTTGATGATGTCATGGGATTTTTTCCCCTTTAAGTGGCAAAGAAAGCCGACCCCGCATGAGTCATGTTCATTGTCTGGGTCATAGAGGCCTTGGGCTTCTGGCATTCCGTGTATCTTATTTGACTTGGTATGATTCGACATGGGTAGATATAAGTTGAGTTTCCTGCTCGTTGCAGCAGATGTGTATTGATTATGTGGTGCAATAGCGTCATTGCCCGTAGATTTTCTCAAGGTTTGCCTGCGGGAGAGGTGCCTTTGAGTAGGGTGCGCACAGATCTATAATCTAAAATGATCCGCCCGCAACATTTTGGTTAAAAAAAATGCACAAGTATAGACGAAATACTATGATGACACGACAATTTACGGGTGCGGCCTCGCTTGAAATTCAAAAGAAGCCGCTTGTTGACAGAAAACAGCCACTTTTATAGAGAAACACTTGCCTGCTTGGCTTCACTCCGCTTCATTTGCGGCGATGAAAATTTTGGTTGTAGGAAAAGGGGGGCGTGAGCACGCGCTGATCACCGCGTTGAAAGAGTCACCCGTGGACACAGAGCTTTATTGCTTTCCTGGCAGTGATGCTATCAAGCCGTTGGCAAAGAGTGTCGATGTTGACGGGCTGCATAGCCTGATCGAGTGGATGAGCGCCAATCATATCGAGCTCTGTGTGGCAGGAGAAGAAAGTTACCTCGTCAAGGACGAAGGGCTGGCCAATCTCTGTGAGCAAGCGGGTATTCCATGCTGGGGACCGCACAAGCAGTCAGCGCAGCTCGAGGCGAGTAAGGAATTTGCCAAGGATTTTATGTTGCGTCACGCTATACCGACTGGCGCAGCTGCTGGTTGTGCCAATATAGAGGAAGCTCGTGTTGCTATCGATGGGGTCTACCCTACGGTGTTGAAGTTTGACGGGCTTGCGGCAGGTAAGGGGGTTGCCGTGTGTGCTGATGAAGCCAGTGCGGAGGAGTTTTTGAATGAGGTGCTCGTAGAGCGTAAATTCGGTGCCGGCAGACTTCTTGTAGAGGAGTGCTTGGTGGGTCCTGAAGTGTCCATTTTTGCGGCGGTATGTGATGATAAATATCTGATTTTCACGCCGGCCCGGGATTATAAACGCATTGGAAATAATGATGAGGGGCCCAACACTGGTGGTATGGGTGCCGTTGCGAGTAGGCAGCTCATCGATGCTGAAACCTTAGCTTTGATTGAGAAAACGATCGTTAAGCCAACCGTAGACGGCTTGATTGAAGATGGATTGCCTTACCGTGGTTATCTCTACTTTGGTTTGATGATGACCGAGGCTGGCCCCAAAATTATTGAGTATAACTGCCGCTTTGGTGACCCTGAGTGCCAGGCGGTGATGCCATTGGTTCAAGGGGATATCGCTAGTTTTTGCCTAGCGGCGGCTAAAGGCGAAATGAAACCGGAGCTGCTCACTTTTGATGAAGGCTGGAGCGTCTGTCTAATCCTTGCCAGTGCAGGCTATCCTGCTAGCTCACGAAGTGGGGATGTGATCTCAGGCCTCGAGGAGCTGCAGGATGCTCGTGTCTATCACGCTGGAACCAGGCTCAATGCGAATGATCAATGGGAAACCAATGGCGGGCGTGTGCTTGCCGTGGTGGCTGGTGGCGACGAGCGACTCGCTGCGGTTGATTTGGCCTATGCCGAATTGGCAAAGGTCAGTTTTGATGGTGCCCAAAAACGCACTGATATTGGGCGCATGCATTTTTAGGGGACGATTTAAGGCTCGATATAGAAAAGGGCCGATTTACCAGGGTCTAGGCCAGCGATTACACAGGCGCAGGCATGATAGTAGAGATTTGTCTCTTCAGGTGCGCAGAAAAAGGGACACAACGCGAGGCTGTGTCCCTTTTTGTAAAGTGTATGTAATACACTATGAAAGCTCTAGTCTTGTGACTAGGACTTATAGCGAAGGCGCTTCTTATGGCGATTAGCCTTCATGCGCTTTCTGCGCTTATGCTTACTGATCTTCGTCTTACGACGTTTTTTGAGACATCCCATGGTTTTGGTATTCTAGGTTAGGTTGTTATAAGGACTAAAACGTATAGTGATTTTATATTAGAGAACGATTTTAGAGAGAGGGTATTCGATAATTCCTTCAGCTCCGAGCTCTTTGAGGTCAGGAATGAGGTTGCGTGCTACGGCATCTTCAATGATGGTCTCAATTGCTACCCATCCTTCCTCTGCGAGGTGCGAAACGGTCGGACGGCGGAGAGAAGGTAGTTTCTCGAGCACAGCTTGCAAGGACTTTTCCGGAAGATTCATCTTCAGTCCCACTTTGCCTCGAGCCTCTAGCGCTGCTTTGAGCATCAGCACCATGCGGTCCATTTTCTGTTTTTTCCAGTCATCTTGGTATGATTCCTTGGATCCGTAAAAGTGGGGGAATGAAGTGAGCAGAGTATCGACAATGCGGAGGTCGTTGGCGCGCAGCGAAGCCCCTGTTTCGGTGACATCGACGATCGCATCAACGAGGTCAGGGACCTTGACTTCGGTAGCTCCCCATGAAAACTCAACTTCGGCATTCACTCCGTTCTTTTTAAGGTAGTTACGAGTAATTTCCACGCCTTCTGTTGCAATGCGTTTTCCTTCCAGATCCTGCACTGATTTGACCGGAGAGTCTTCTGGAACGACCAATACCCACTTCGTTGGGCGCACGGTGGCTCGGGAGTAGGGAAGCTCGGCAAGATCGATAAGAGCATGCTCGTCATTAGAGGCCCAATCCAGCCCTGTGATAGCGCCCGCCGTCCATTTCAGGCGTGCGGGGTTTGGACGTGATGACATCACCGGATTTATACATGGTTCTGTCTCCTTTTGACGATTTAGACAGCCTCTTTCACCGCGCTCAGGAACTGTTGTGTTCGCTCTCGTTGGGGGTTGCCAAAGAGGTCGGCAGGCTTGCCTTGTTCCTCGATCTTGCCATCATAAAAGAAGCATACCCGATCAGAGATGTCGCGAGCAAAGCCCATCTGGTGGGTTACCATCAACATGGTCAGGTTGTGTTCTGACACCAATTTTCGAATGACGTTGGTCACTTCGCCAATCACTTCGGGGTCCAGCGCTGAAGTCACCTCATCAAACAACATAACCTTTGGGCGCATCGCCAAAGCCCGCGCAATCGCGACGCGTTGTTGTTGACCGCCTGAAAGCCGCGAGGGATGCTGGTCTTTCTTGTCGGCCATACCAACCAGTTCAAGCAGTTCTTCGCCGCGATCTCGCGCTTCGGCTTTGGTCATGCCAAGGACTTGGACAGGTCCCTCCATACAGTTCTGGATCGCCGTCATATGCGGGAACAAATTGAAGTGCTGGAAACACATACCAATGTCACTGCGGCGGCTGCGAAGGTGTTTATCGTTCGCCTCGATCAGCTTGCCACCCTTATCCATATGCGTCAGCGGTTTCCCATCAACGTAAATAACGCCGCCGTTGATTTTCTCAAGTGTCATCAGCATGCGCAGAACGGTTGTCTTGCCGGACCCTGATGGCCCGATAATCGACACCATTTCACCAGCGGATACATCCAAATCAAGATCATCCAAT
>ENA-OQVM01004143-OQVM01004143.1-marine-metagenome-genome-assembly--contig:-NODE-4143-length-15023-cov-16.202931_pt1 | contig 15023 bp, 14 predicted proteins | sample MGYA00237776_ERZ505498 | MGnify/ENA primary metagenome ERZ505498 (study PRJEB26159, sample SAMN06265151) | marine metagenome | isolation source: Helgoland LTER site | place: Germany:Helgoland, sampling... | reverse complement strand
TCTTACCGGAAAGACGAAGATGCCAAATTTGAGTACGAGATCAAAGCGACCAACTTGTTAGACACCCGTTCTCAAAATCAGAGCAGTGCCTCCAACATCTCGGTAAGTGCGACGGAATATTTCATACAACCCCGTTATGTGACCTTTCGAGTGCGTTATGAATTGTAACCGACGCTCAACGATTTAAACCAAAAAAACCCGACTGTGGGTCGGATTTTTTTGACTAACTAACTTAAAATAAATCCTGTTTAAGGATCGTAGGGTAATAAAGCTCTGTAATTGATTCATAATGGGTTCATAACATCAAAAATAACTCTACTCGTTTTTCTCCATTTATGTTAAAAGCAACTCTAGGTGAGTACCTTCCGTTTTGACATCGACTCCTAGCAGTCTCGCATGTGAAATAAAATTTGATAAATTCTCTTGCTCCCACTGATTACAAACAACAATTTTAGTACCATCACCCAATGTAATTGGGGTATTTATATGGTAGTTTGATTCGTTTTTCTTATCAATATCAGTCAATTTTCTAATAACCCCTTTGCCGCCTTGCAAGTCATCAAACCAAACTTTTTGCAACACGCTAAAACTCATTTTAGTTTTATAACTATAATTTTCTACTATTTTCTGAACCAATCTGGATTTACTTAGGGTTTTTACGATGCCTTTAACGGCGTATGTTGTGTTGCCTCTTACCATTATATTTAGTTTGATTGTTGTCCAAAACTCAAATATATTCAATATAAATGTTATATTTGGTTCATAATTGATTCATAATACCAAAAATCAGCTATGATTGATGTTCTAAAAAAAAGAATTGAAGAAAAAATTGGAAGACCCGTAGCAACTCGGGGCGATTGTGAATTGGTTTCGAATGCGATTACTGAAACGCTAGATATTGACATAAGTTACAGTACCATTAGACGCTTGTATGGTTTGGCTCCTTACACCAAGCCAAACATTAAAACGACAAACACCTTAGCTCAATTTATTGGATATAAAAACTACATTCATTTTACGCAAACGCATCTGTATAAAGAGAAAATTGATTTGTCTCAGATCACCTACAAAGCGGTTTACGATGGGGATGAAGCCGCAATTATTGCCTTAGTGAAATCCACCAAAAAAAGTCTTGAAGATTTCACGGGTTTTATCGTCTTATTAATTAGAGAATTGCTTCATGTTAGAAGCTACCGTTTAATAGATGAGTTGTTCAAATTGAAAGAGCTCGCTTTTGAGAATTTTTCCTATTCAGAAGTATTGTATTTAGGAAATTCATTAGGATTGTTAGTACGAAAGCAACCTGAACTTGACACGGTATTGCTTAAAAACACCAATTTTTTACAATGTGTCTATTTAACCTTTGTAGATTATTCTAATTTGAATGGCTATTATGGGAGTTGGACAGAAACCATTGACCGCAATCCCCCCACAAAAGAAATAACGGTATTCACCTCTGCAATTTTAGAGTTTAAAAATTTTCTAAATCATAAAAAGGTGGTGGATCGTCACAAAGATTTAATTTTCTCAACGGATTTAAATCCTATTCTGTGCAGTCGTTTGTTAGCCTTAAAACTACTGGTAAATGAACCCAAAAACACATCGGAAATTTTAAACACCTATCATAAAGTTCACTTAAAAAAATCTAATAAACTAGACTATTATTACGAGTTGCACACCACGGCGATACTCACTAAGAACCAACAGCTGATGGTGTTTCTAATTGATAAAATGGCCATAGATCAGAAGCCTGATTTTTATTATCAAAAAAACCACTTTAATTTCTGCTATTTGATGTGTGCATTTTATTACAAAATACAGGAAGATACGTTGAACGAGAAAAAATACATCCGTCTTTTTAGTCTAGACGATTGTCACTATAGCTATCAAGAATTTATCACGATTATACATCAAATTTATGTATTTGGAACTACGAAAACGACCTCCAAAAAGAAACTCATAAAGAAGAACTATACCGACCTAAGTACGCAATTAAACTACCCCTATTTTTCGGAAGATTTTTTAATGAATTATTTTAACTAAAAACAGAAAGGCTTGACGGCTGAGTTATGACTTGTAACCAACGCTAGGCTTTTTAAACCCAAAAACCCGACTGTGGGGTCGGGTTTTTTCTTTGAACTAACTAACTTAAAATAAATCTTGATTCAAAGGGTAGTGTTTTGAGTTTAAGATCAATCCCTAACAAAACGCACTGAAAAGCCGTGTTGATAGTTGGATAAGTACGTGTCCATGTAACTGATAAAGTTTGACAGAAGGCGACTCATTGCTCTATTTGTATCGAACTCAGTGGAACTCCAAAAGAAAGTATTGAAACCAACAGCATTGGCGAACGGACCATAGTAGTTACGGTAAGCCTCAGGGAAGGCGTTAAAGCCGCTGCTATTGTTTAAACTTTGGTCGTTGCCTGGTGCTCCTGCTGTTGTTGAACTATCCCACCCTGTAGTGGATACCATTGCTTTAGCTATTTTATTTTCTGTGGTGGTACCGTCATAGTTATATCCGTTAGTAATAAGATAGTTTTCAAGGGTTGTCCACTCTGCATCTGAGGGTACGTGCCAGCCCTCTGGTGCAAATTCTTTATTTGGCGTGTTGGGGTCTGTATCGTGGATACCCATTACCGCATACCAATTATATAATCTTGGCTTAGTGGAGTCGTTATTATAATAAGACCAAGCGCCTGTGGTGAGGTCTGCCCATTCTGTGCCAGCTGTAACTTGTGGAATAGGGGTGCCATCTCTATAAGTAACCATCTCGGCATTCTCTACCGTCCAAGCCTGGTCTCCGTAAGTAAGGTAGTCGTAAGTATTACCGTCTTGGTCTGTAATCGAGCCAGATTCATTAAAGCCTTAATCTACATCCCCATCACAATCATTGTCGATGCCATCTTGTATTTCTGTAGCTCCTGGGTTAATTGAAGCATTTGTATCATTACAGTCCCCTTGGTTTACTGTATAACCGTCGCCGTCGTTATCAATATCATCAGGGTCTACCTCACCATCCCTAACAAGACGTACTGATAAACCAACCGGCTTATTAGCTGCATAGCTAAGTGTAGATGGAAAATTACGTTGTATTGAAATAAGATCACCCAAGGAATCGGAATACTCACTAGAACCCCAGAAGCCGGTTTTAAAACTTAAATTAACGAAGTCACCATTGCTCTGACGGTTACCATTAGGTATTGCGTTAAAGCCGCTACTGTTGTTGGTGCTTTGGTTGTAACCAGGATATCCTAGATTATCGTCAGCAGTCCATCCTAAAGTTGATGCCATGGCTTTGGCTATTTTGTTTTCTGTGGTGGTTTGGTCATAATTATAGCCATTGGCTATAAGGTACTCTTCTAAACTCGTCCACTCGTCATCACTGGGTACGTGCCAGCCTTCAGGTGCAAATTCTTTATTTGGGGTATTTGGGTCTGTATCGTGGATCCCTGCAACAGCATACCAATTATACAGTCTTGGCTTTGTGGGGTCATTATCGTTGTAACACCAAGCGCCTGTGATGAGATTTGACCATTCTGTTTGATCTGTGACCTCTGGAATAGGTGTACCATCTCTATACGTCACCATCTCGGCGTTCTCTACCGTCCAGACTTGGTCGCCATAAGTGAGGTATGTATAGCTGTTACCGTCTTGGCCCGTAATTATTCCAGAACCTGTCGCAGCTTGTAAGGTATTGATTTGATCTTGTAGCTCTGATATCTTTTCCGTTAAAAACAACATGGTCACCGCATCCTGGTTATCAGTTGGGTCTTGTAAATCTTTTATTTGCTGTTGGCCGGCAGAGTTGTTTTCAGCAAGTACAGTTTCTAAATTTGGTGTTGTTGGTGTGCTATTACCGCTGTTTTCGGCATACAAGGCATAAGGCACACTCAGCAGTTGTGTGGTACCCATAGCTACATAGCCATTGCCTGTATCGAGTTCTATGCCTAAATAATAGCTACCCAATGACCAATCCAATTCTGAAAAGACGCCTGTATTGGCTGTGCCTTGTCCTATAACTAAGTTGACCTGTCCTAAATCATCCGTTTGGACATAGTGGGTCTCTGTGAAAATTGGCACTGCTGTTTCAGAACCCTGAATGACATTGAACTTAAAATACACGTTGGTATTTACAATTAAATCTCCTGAGCTGTTTCTTACCGTTGCTTGGTAATTAAACCCTTGTGGGGCTTGAGCCTGCAATTGTGTCAGTGATGCTATGGCTAAACATAGTATGGCGTAAAACTTTTTCATTGCTTAATGATTTTGTAGGTATTGGTTTGTTTTGAATTTTTTGTAGTCACAGTCATAAAGTAGATCCCCGAAGTGAGGTTTTGTACACTTAAGGGTTGCTGTTTTTGATGTGTGTTTTGTAGGATCTGTTTTCCGCTAATGTCTGTAAGTATTATATTGAAATACTGTTCTGTCGGATGCGAAATAAATAGTACTTCTGTCACAGGATTTGGAAAGACCTTCACTTGCAGGTGTAAATCAGGCGCTTCTGTAGTTAATGTTGATAAATCTAAGGACGGATAATAGCCATTACCTAATTGTAAGGAGCCATCTTCAGAAGTCATTGCACCTACGACCACTTCGCCAGTGGTGTAGCTCAATTTGTTACTGCCATTGTCAACAGTGCTGCCGCCAGGGCCAATCACTTGTTTCGATATGGTTTGAGAAGACACAGTCATACTTAACAACATACATGCTAATGTTATATATTTCATAAAAATTAATTGGTTAATAAAGAGCCAAATTAGGATAATAAATTTCTATAATTGATTCATAATATCATAAACAATTATGTTCATTTTTTTCCATGACTGATAAAAAAAACACTATTCACTTGAAGTGTTGTTCTAAAATGCAGACTCCTCTTCAATTTCAAAACCTAGCTGTCCAGCATGTAAAATAAAATTTGATAAATTCTCTTGCTCCCACTGGTTACAAACTACAATTTCAGTGCCATCACTTAATGTAATGGGAGAATCTATATAAAAGTTTCGTTCATTTTTTTTATCAATATCAGTCAATTTTCTAATAACTCCTTTATTGCCTTGCAAGTCATCAAACCAAACTTTTTGCAAGACGCTAAAACTCATTTTAGTTTTATGAATATAATGTTCTACTATTTTCTGAACTAGCCTCGAATTGCTTTGCTTTTTTACCTTGGCTTTTATGGAGTGTTTTGTAACACTTGTTAACATTGCATTCAATTTTAATTGGTGTCTACTGCAAAACTAAATGAAATAAATTAAAATTCTAGCCCAACTAAAGCCCATAGTCGATATTTTTCTTATTTTTGAGTTCATGGAAGCTTTGATTGAACGATTAAAACAAGAAATTAACCAAAAACTGGGTTTTGAAATTCGACGACAATCCGATGTGCGCTACCTGCATCAAAGCATAATTTCAGAAAATAACTTGATTATTGGTTTTAATACCTTGCGTCGCTTTTTTGGATTTTTACCAGAACGAGTACCACAGCTAAAAACATTGGAAGTCTTAGCACAATTTTTAGGCTATGCTTCGTATTCACACTTTTTAAATTTTGTCAATAAAAATCAAAACTGGTACCACTGGACTTTTGTGAATGATTTTGAAAATTTGGAGTCCATCAGTGCTGCGCAAATCCAACAATTAATCGCTCTAAAATCACATCCCGATTATGTGTTGTTTTTAAGTCATATTATCAAAGCCTTTATTCGTAGAAATCGAATTGATTTATTGAAAATTATATTTTCTAATCCGGACATACACTTTGATTTGAACGTTCAAAATTTAGAGGTTGGTAAGTTGGCATACGGAGTTGGAGGGCTTTTAAGGACGCTGCCTAAAAGCCATTATGAAGGGCTAGAACCTTTATTGTCGGATGCGTATGTTTTTAAAACCCATATTTTAGATTTTCACATTGATTATGCACATTTCAAGGGGTACTATGGCTATTTAAATTCGGCAAGATTTGCACATGACACTCAGCCAAATCACCGTATTTTTATAAATCTGATAAAAAATTACCATCTTTTTTTATCAGGAAAATCATCTTTTGAGGCTTATCACCCCAAGGTTTCAAATCTAAACATCTTCTCTGTATTATATGGACGTTTGTTGGGGTATCAGTTGTTAGCGCAGCATTTTAAATACAAACAACCCCTTGACACGATGCTGTCAGAAATTATAAAAATAGGCGAGCAATATCCCAAGATTTTATTTTATATAGAAGTCTTTCCAGCGTTTATATTCACAAAACAACTGGATGCCTTAGAAATGATTCTTAAACGTTACAGTAAAGAACTCTTTGAGAACTTTACTTGGCAGTTTTATACATCCCGAAATGTCTATTTGATTGCTCATGCATTGGTAGAACTGAAGAAACAGAACTACAAAAAAGCACGTTACAGTCTCAATCAAATTCAATTAAATGTGAGCACCTCCAATGCGTATTATCATTATTTAAAGTTGTTTTACAATATTGCTGCCTATCAATTAGAAAAACATACAACAGCAAATCCTGTCCTCCTTTTAGAAGTACAAAAAGACTATCAATCTTTAGTTAAAACCACTGGTTTTAAGCGATTTAATTTAACCTTACTAAAAAAATATTAGCTAACTTTCTATGGAGTATTTAATTTTATCATCCTTGTTTTTTGCGTTTAACAATGTCTTATGGAAGTGGATTGTAGCGGACTATTTACCACTACAGGTGATTGTTAAACGCTCGATGATCACAAGTTTTATAGGGATTATCGTTTTGGTTTTATACGCCAGTAACTTTACAATTTATACCACCCTTAGCGAGGCACTCTTTGTCAATTTAACCTGTACTATTGGTGCGCTGGGGTTAATATTTATGATTTACGCTTTAAAAGAAAGCACCCTCAATAATTTTATACATTACAGTTTATTGGGGAGCATTGGCACGGCTTCTTACCTTTATTTTATTGAAGATATTATTCCACAAAATTATGTTTTAGGAATTATATTGATCGCCTTAGGTTTTTGTGCTTTTTTATGGAATCAACGGTTTAATTCTAAAACAGTTCAGTTTTCTGCCCATCGCAATTTGGCTCTGATGACCCTTTGTTTTTCTGTTTCAGGAATTATGCAATGGTACAATCTAAAAACCTATGATGTGGTTTTTCTTGCGGTCCATCAAGAAGTTGAGGTCTTGATTATAGCAGGGATTATCATGCGTTATTTGAAGCAGCCAATCTTATCATTTTTTAAATTTGATTATATCCTACTGATGGCACCGATTGTTGCCATTGCAATTATTGCGGGCATGCAGGGTTTAAAAATGACCAACCCTTTTGTCTCTAGTATTATTAGTCTGACCACTCCCATGCTGACAATGGTGTTGGCCGTGCTCATATTAAAAGAGCACTTTAAATGGTATTATATCAGCTCTATGTTTATGGTGATATTAGGAGCGTGGATGCTTACTTAAGGATTTTTTTAAATTCCAAAAGCCTCTTTAATCACATCGACATAATCCAGTTTTTCCCACGTAAACAATTCAACATCTAAAGTCAAGCTTTCGCCATTCGGTTGATGAAACGTTTTAGTCACTGTCTTGTGTTCACGACCCATGTGACCATAAGCCGCTGTTTCGCTATAAATGGGCCTGCGGAGTTTTAAACGTTTTTCGATCGCTGCCGGACGTAAATCAAATAGTTTTGAGATGTGATCTGCAATTTCACCATCCGTTAAATTAAAAGGGCTGGTGCCATAAGTATCCACAAAAACACCCATAGGTTCTGCAACGCCAATGGCATAACTCACTTGCACCAAGACTTCCGAACAAAGTCCTGCTGCCACCATATTTTTAGCAATGTGACGCGTGGCATAAGCCGCACTACGATCTACTTTGCTAGGGTCTTTTCCAGAGAAAGCACCGCCACCATGCGCGCCTTTACCGCCATAAGTATCAACGATAATTTTTCGCCCCGTAAGGCCAGTATCGCCATGAGGCCCTCCAATCACAAACTTCCCTGTGGGGTTGATGTGATACGTAATCTGGTCATTAAATAAATCTTGAATATGCGAAGGCAGTTTTGCAACCACTCTAGGGATTAATTTTGTTTTTAAATCCTCTCGAATTTTTGCCAACATAGCCGTCTCTTCGTCAAAATCATCGTGTTGGGTAGAAATCACAATCGCATCAATTCTATTTGGTGTATTATCATCATCATATTCAATGGTCACCTGACTTTTAGAATCGGGTCTTATATAAGTGATATCGGTGCCTTCGCGGCGCATGGCTGCGAGTTCAATTAAGATACGGTGCGATAAATCCAATGCCAACGGCATGTAGTTTTCGGTTTCATTTGTGGCATATCCAAACATCATTCCTTGATCGCCAGCACCCTGTTCTTCAGCGCCTCTGTCCACCCCACGATTGATATCTTCGGATTGCTCATGAATTGCTGAAAGCACTCCACAAGAGTTGCCATCAAACATATATTCTCCTTTGGTATAACCAATTTTGTTGATGGTATCGCGTGCAATTTTTTGCACATCTAGATAGGTGTTAGATTTAACTTCACCAGCTAAAAAAACCTGACCAGTGGTCACTAAGGTTTCACAAGCCACTTTTGAGTCTGGGTCAAACGCTAAAAAATGATCGATTAAAGCATCACTAATTTGGTCGGCAACCTTGTCTGGGTGGCCTTCTGAAACGCTTTCGGATGTAAATAAATAACTCATAAACAGTGTTTTATGAGAACAAAAAATAGGATTGCGGGGCTAGTGGAGTAGTACGTACTGCTTTAGCTTTTTTTAATGAGGTTGCAATCAGATCAAATTTGTCCTCGGTATTAAGCCACAAACTTACTAAATATTGGATGAATAAAAAAGTTATATTCCACATCTCTACAATAGGTATTTAAATATTTACTTTACTTTTACGGTCTTATTATTTTGAAATGAATCGGTTTCTAGGTTGTTTTTTTGGATGTATGGTCTTCTTTGGTTTTTCGCAGGAAAATCAAAGCAGCAGCTTTGTAGATGTTAATTATTTCAAAGGAAACATTCCGGTTCATAATACCAATATATTACATCTTATTAAAGGCCATCCAGAAGGAATTATACTGGGATGGAACCACCGAACAGATGGAAAAAAGGAGTGGCAGCAACGCTATAATTACCCAGATTATGGAGCCTCTTTTATGTATCAAGATCTAAAAAATGAGGTACTCGGAAATACATTTGGGTTTTACGGTCATTTTAATTTTTACTTCTTCAAACGCCGATTGATGCTGCGCGTTGGGCAAGGGATTGTAGTTGCGTCAAACCCGTATGATAAAAATTCAAACCCAAAAAACGTTGCATTTGGATCCAAATTATTAGGCAGTCCCTATCTGATGTTAAACTATAAAAAACCAAACCTATTAGGTCCTATCGGACTTCAAACAGGATTGGTGTTCTTTCACGCCTCCAATGGAAGTTTTAAATCTCCCAACACAAGTGTAAATACCATCTCATTAAATATTGGCTTGAATTATGATTTAGATACAAAGGAAATCGTCTACGAAGAGTCCGTAGAACACCCAGCGGTCTCCACAGCGTTCAAATACAATTTTGTCCTGCGCTCTGGTCTCAGTCAAACAGATGTGGTAGGAAGTGAACAATTTCCATTTTATACACTTTCAGCCTATGTGGACAAGCGTATTAATTTTTTCAGTGCATTTCAATTGGGAGTAGAAGCGTTCTTTTCAAAGGCTTTACAAGAAGAAATCCACTACCGAAGTGTTGCATTTCCTGAACAACCATCAGACCCGGATGCCGACTATAAACGCATTGGTGGATTTTTGGGTTATGAATTATTTATAAATAACTGGTCGCTTGTCACTCAGCTTGGGTATTATCTGTATTATCCCTATGACTTTGAGGGACGTATCTATAATAGAATCGGTTTAAAATATTATTTTAATGAAAAATGGTTTGGGGCTTTTTCTGTCAAATCACATTTAGCAAAAGCAGAAACCCTTGAATTTGGAATAGGAATACGATTGTAATATGAACAGATTATTTTATACACTAGTGTTATTGGTCACCTTTTCTTGCGATAAAGAAGACGCTTGGGGGTGCATTCAAACTTCGGGAGCGCCAGTAACTCAAGAACTGTTTGTCGATCCTTTTGAAAAAATACTTGTCAATAGAGATATTGAATTGGTGATTAAACAAGGAGCAGATTATAAAGTTGAAATTCAAACAGGGGAAAATCTGCTTGGTACGATGGAAGTCATCGTTGTAGATAATGAACTACAATTAACAGATCCTAACAGTTGTAACTACGTCAGAGACTATGGAATTACCAAAATGATCGTAACCACCCCTGTTCTGAAAGCAATAAGGAGTAACACTCAGTATTTGACATCCTCAGATGGAGTCTTAAGCTTTGAAAGTCTATCTCTTGTTTCTGAGGATTATAATTCAAGTTACCTAAGTATTGGGGATTTTAATATGACTGTAGATACACAAAGCATCAGAGTCGTTGCTAATAATTTATCAACATTCACAATTTCAGGAGATACAGAAACACTGTCTGTCTATTTTGCGGCTGGACTCTGTGAGTTTAAGGGCGCGGACCTCATTGCACAAGACGTCACTATATTCCAAAGAAGTAGCCACGATATCATTGTAAATCCTCAACAATCTTTAAACGTCGATATCAGAAGTACAGGGGATGTCATTAGTATTCATACCCCGCCCGTGGTTGAAGTTCAGGAGTATTACACCGGTCGCTTGCTGTTTTTGGATTGATTAGATTCACTAAATAGCACATTTTGAAGTTGTTCTAAGCGGAGTCGTCCAAAAACACCTAAAATCAATTCTCCAAAAAAAGGTCTTAAAAATATATTTTATCGATTTCAGGCCTATTTTCATTGAATTATCAATAAATTTTCTAAACAAGTCACAAAAAAAAGAAATTAAGTTTTTTTATGTAGAAAATATATATACTTTAGCTTCCAATTACAAAATGATGACAACAGTAAATTACATTTTTTATAGCTTTTATTATTTCTTTTTCAGAAAAGAAATCGAAGCACTGTGTATGTAATTTATCAATATAAATTTTAAATATAAGTCTCGATGTAAACATCGGGATTTTTTTTTATGACAAAAAAAGTAGCCATACAAGGAGTTGAAGGGTCGTTCCATCACATTGTTTCTCAAACATATTTTGAGGAATCCGTTGAGGTACAACCCTATCTTTCATTTAGTGAAGTTGTGGAGAGTTTAATTTCCAAAACCTCGGACGTGGCTATCATGGCGTTAGAGAATTCCATTGCGGGCTCCATCATTCCGAATTATGCATACATCAACGATCAGGATTTACACATTACAGGAGAGTGTTTTTTAGAAATACAACACAATCTAATGGCACTCAAAGGACAATCGATTCAAGACATCAAAGAAGTTTTTTCGCATCCCATGGCGTTGTTACAATGTAAAGAATTTTTCAAACAATACCCCCATATAAAATTAATTGAAGACACCGATACTGCCGAGGTTGCCAAACGAATTTCAGAGGGTCAACTTCAAGGCGTTGCCGCCATTGCGAGTGTACAAGCCGCTCAACTATTTGGGTTGGAGATTCTCGCAAAAAGCATTCAAACGATAAAGCACAACGAAACTCGATTTGTCATTGTAGAAAGAAACCAAATTGAACAAAATACAGCAACAACAAATAAAGCCTCTGTCAAATTCCTATTGGATCACAAACGTGGAAGCTTGGCAGCAATGCTGAATGTGATGAGTGATTGTAATTTGAATTTAACAAAAATACAATCCTTACCAAAAATTGATACCCCTTGGAAATATGCCTTTTTTGTGGACATCACTTTTGAGAAGTTCTCCGATTATGAAAAGGGCAAAGCCATTATGAAACTCATGGCGGAAGAATTTAAAATTTTAGGGGAATATAAAAACGCAAAAAAATAATGGTTACTGCCAATCGATTACATACCGTTGAAGAATACTACTTTTCTAAAAAATTAAGAGAGGTCAATGCCATGAAGGCTGCCGGTGCTCCCATCATCAATTTAGGCATCGGAAGTCCTGATTTGGCGCCACCAAAAGCCGTCATTTCTGCCATTACAGACAGTCTGACGGACGCCTCAGCTCATAAATATCAAAGTTATCAAGGACTTCCAGAACTTCGATCGGCCATGGCAGATTTTTATCAAACCCATTACAACGTAAGTCTAAATTCTGAAAATGAAATTTTACCTCTCATAGGGAGTAAAGAAGGAATTATGCATATTTCAATGGCGTACCTCAATGAAGGCGATGCCGTTTTAATTCCAAATCCAGGCTATCCAACCTACACTTCGGTCACGAAATTAGTAGGTGCGGACCCTGTTTTTTATGATTTAAAAGCAAGCTCCAATTGGCAACCAGATTTAGCAGCTTTAGAAGCGATGGATTTGTCCAAGGTAAAAATCATGTGGGTTAATTATCCACACATGCCGACAGGGACTTTAGGCGATCAAACCGTATTAAAAGCATTGGTTGATTTCGCTCAAAAACATTCTATTTTACTCATCAATGACAACCCTTATAGTTTTATTTTAAATGAACATCCTTCTAGTATTTTCAATATTGAAGGTGCAAAAGACGTCTGTTTAGAACTAAATTCTTTAAGTAAAACGTTCAATATGGCCGGCTGGCGTGTGGGAATGTTAACAGGTTCAGCAGCACATTTACAGAATGTCATTAAAGTTAAAAGTAATATGGATTCGGGAATGTTTTACGGGATTCAAAAAGGCGCGATTGAAGCCCTCAACAGTTCAAAAAATTGGTTTACGGATTTAAATAAAATCTATGCGGAACGTCGTCAGCTTGTGTGGGAATTAGCCACCGCTCTCAACTGTACGTTTGAAACTTCAACTTCAGGAATGTTTGTATGGGCCAAATTACCATCGGGTTTGAAATCAGAAACATTTATCGACACTCTATTACAAGAGCATCATGTATTTATTGCGCCAGGGACCATTTTTGGCAGCAATGGCGAAGGCTACGTTCGGTTCTCATTGTGTGCGCCAAAAGAGAGTATTCAATCTGCCATAAAACGCGTCTTATGAAACAGGTAAGCATCATAGGGATTGGATTGATTGGTGGCAGTTTTGCGTTGGATTTAAAACACTATATTTCAGGAGTTCGCATCACAGGAATTGATCAAAATGAAACGCATTTATCAGAAGCTTTAGAACTTGAGATCATTGACCAAATAGGGGATTTAAACAGCCTTGTGGACGCAGATCTCGTGGTGTTGGCAATTCCCGTAAATGCAGCACTAGAAGTATTGCCTGAGGTTTTAAATTTAATCTCAGACCAAGCAGTCGTGATTGATATGGGTTCTACCAAAGAAGCGATTTGCAAGGCGGTGTCCACACATCCAAAACGGACTCAATTTTTAGCAACACACCCCATTGCGGGAACTGAATTCTCAGGGCCTTCCGCGGCGATCAAGGGCTTGTTTGAGAATAAGACCAATATCATTTGTGAGGTCGAAAAAACCTTACCAGCTTCAGCCTCTTCTTTATTCTTGTTTTCCAACATGTTCCCCATAGTAACCCCAGCACAATGGAAAATACCATCCAACTTACCATAGGTAGATTTTATCTTATCTATTAAGGCTAATACCGAATCAGAATCACTAATATCGCACTGGTAATAGGATACTGATTCATGGGATGGTAATGAAGGCATTATGTCTTTTTCAGAAGAACGTCCTGCCAGTATAATATGTCTTGTTGTATCCTCTAACAAATAGTCTGCTAACAATTTCCCTATTCCACCTGTACCACCTGTAATCAAATAGACACCTTCGTTTTTGAGCACACTTGTTCCCGGAAATTGATTATCAATAGTTATACTACGATAAGATTTCACATGCCGCTTACCAGTTTGATAATGCAACTCATCATCAAGGCTATATAATTCATTTGATATCGTTTCTTCTAATAAAGATAAATCGCTAGTATCCTCTACAACCAATAGTTTTGCTTGTATATGAGGATATTCTATATTAGTGGTCTTTAACAACCCTGATATATAACCATATTCCTTATAGTTTTCTTTATCCAAGACTATTGTTAGAGTATAAGAAGTGTCTTTGTTTAAAGAAACGATATGCTCTCGAAGCCTCATAAAAAAATCGACATGATTCAATGTGTTTTCGATACAAAACACCTCTACTGCTAATGAAGATTGCAGAGATTCTGCAATATCTATTCCTTGACCAACCAAAAATAATTGTGGTGTTGAGTTATTGGTTGGGAATTCAAGTGACTTACTTTCTTTTAAATAAGACGTGTAATAACCCGTCTTGGGTTGGGATTGACTTTTGGTATTAATTTTATTACCACTAATATGTGTTTTATAGTTTTCAATACTAATTAAGACCTCTCCTATATTATTTAATAAAACAATAGTATAGCTATCCTCTATTTCTTGATCGTGTTCTAATCGCTCCACATAACTCCAAACTCTTTCTGGTAATTCATCAACATAACAAGTTAACTTCCCTAAGAATGATGGTAGTTCTGCTTTTAGCTCCCCTTTTCCTAGTTGAATTCCTATGCAAGTTTGTAAAGCACTATCTATTACTGATGGATCAAGAATATAATCTTTGTTTTTAGGAAGATTTATTCGAGATAATGAAGTGTTCGAGTTATAATACAATTCATCTATTCCTTGAAAAGTAGAGCCGTAGTCTAAACCAAAAGAGGAAAACAATGCATAACATGATGCTTTATCTTTGTGTTGCGAGAAACCACTCTTTAATTTATCTAATTCATAGGTTTTAGGTGCAGCATCATAAGCTCCTCCAAGCTTACCCTGACAATGTATTAATGTACTTCCTTTTTCATCTGTAAACACCTTAAAATGAACTTTACTGTTTTTAAGATATAGCTCTACGTGAACTTCTTTTGAAGTATCATGAACTTCAATTGGGTGTAACCATTCAACTTGCTCTAGAACCTTAACAGTTTCTTCAGTTGCGTATTCTCC
>ENA-OQVM01004141-OQVM01004141.1-marine-metagenome-genome-assembly--contig:-NODE-4141-length-15024-cov-28.558841_pt1 | contig 15024 bp, 7 predicted proteins | sample MGYA00237776_ERZ505498 | MGnify/ENA primary metagenome ERZ505498 (study PRJEB26159, sample SAMN06265151) | marine metagenome | isolation source: Helgoland LTER site | place: Germany:Helgoland, sampling... | reverse complement strand
GTGATAGACTAAAAAATCATCCTGATCAAATTCCAAATATTTTTAAAAACCCTCCAGTGTATGAGGGAGCAATTGAAGGTGTTAATCAGTTGTACTCTTCAAACTTGTATGATCTTTTTATTGCTACATCACCAGCTTGGTTTAATCCAATGAGTTTTACTCATAAAAGATTATGGATTGAGAAGTATTTCGGTCAATTGTTTAAAAAAAAAATGATTATAACTCATAGAAAAGATTTACTTATTGGAGATTATTTGATTGATGATAGATTAGCCAATGGGGCTAAAGATTTCAAAGGAAAGTTATTGAGATTTGGTTATGATTATGAAAAAAAAACATGGAACGAATATCGAGATTGGGATTCGATTATTAAATATTTATTATAAAAACTATGGAAAAATTAATTAATGAGGCTTTTAAGAATTATTTGAAAACAGCCAAGCTAGAAAGTAATGAATCAAATATGCCTTATTACATAAACAATAGAAATATTGTTCCTGTTAAAATTAAAATTGAACAATTTCTTCATTTGATTTCAGTTGATAAAGAATTTAGAAAAAGGTGGTGGAAAACAGCTCCCTCGTTTGAAAATTTAAAGGATAATTCATTGATTCAACAGGATTCTCTGATGAAAATAATTATAGGAATTTTGAATGATCCTAATCTAAAGGACCTAAATCAACATGGAAAGAAAGGTCAAGTTTTATATCTTTTTGGAAATGCTGTTGCTTCTTACAGCAACTACAATCATTATTATTTAATCTCAAAAGAAGCTCTTTTGGTTCTTAAAAACAATGATATTGATGTTAGTTCACCAGTTAGTAGATCTAAAATCTTCGAAATTAGACACAATAGAAAAAAACTATTAACCTTTGAACATATGTGTCCTTCATATCAGTTAATAAAATTATTGATTGAACTTAGAGAAAATCATGAAAGTGGAAAAAATAAATCTTCGAATTTAAGTTTAAATGAAAAGATTTTAGAGAAGTTTTCAATTAGATTATATTTTGAAAAAATAAAGATATTAAATTCCTTTGATGTTATTAGATAAATCGATTAAAATATAAAGCATAAAAAAACGCTCAAAAATAAATTTTGAGCGTTTTAAATAATTTAAAGGTTACTTGCGCTTACTCTTTTACAAACTTCATAGAACCTACAGCATTATTTGCTGTATATTTTAATATATAAATACCTCTACTTAAGCCAGAAACATCTAAACTACTAGTATTTGCATTTACAGTAAAAGATTTAACTTTCTTTCCTAATACATTATAGATCGTAGCACTTTCTATTGTATTTTTTGCAGAAATATTTAATGATCCTTTTGCTGGGTTTGGATATAAGCTTATTCCTAATAAGTTGTTTTTATCTATACTTGCCGTTGCACAATCTTCACCAACGGTATAGCTAAAGTATTTAGTAACACCAAAACCACCAGCAGCCCATGCAAATTTAACAGCATAACTAATACTTGCACCAGTTGTGTAACCAGAAATATCTAAAGTAGCCTCCGTACCTGAAACATTCATCGGTGTTTCAGCAAAAGGTGCTTCTTTCCATGCATATGCAACTATACCCGCAGTACCTGAAGACATTGCAAAAGTTAATCGAACATCTCCATTAGTTAAAGTTTCAAAACCGTAACTATAATCTGCTGAAAAAGTACCTTGTTGAGCTTCAGAACTAAATCCTGTACATTCTGTGTTTGTATCAACAGTAAAATTGACTGTATAAGTTTCAGTTGTAGTTCCATCTTGAGCAGTTACTAGTACCGTGCTTGTCCCTGGTAATTCAGTAGCTGCTGTTGTAACAGCTGTAGCAGGAGATAACTGTGTAGGAGTTCCTACTAAAGTTGGCACAACCGTTGTACCTTTAGATAAAATAATGTCATAAGTTAGTTTATCGGCTTCAAAACCAGTTACTGTCGTACCATCTACTGTTAAATCACTTAATGTTGTATCTGTTGCTGGATCAACAGCTTCTTTCCAGAAATATAAATTATCATACCAAACAACATTATTCAAATTACTTGTAATTCCGACTTGTTGGATATTTGAGCCTGTAATACTAACTAGTGCATCATAAGAATACCAAGTGCCTGGAATTGGAGCTGTGCTTAATGCATTAATGTCGATGTTAAAACTAGTCTCACCACCAGCACTATAAACTATCTTAACATTAAATACTTTTCCAACCAAATCAGTTCCTTCTGCAATAAATAAATCAACATGCATATTTGTTAAACCCGTTACATCTTGTATATCACCAGCAAAACCAATACCTTGACAAGGATTACCATTATAAGCAAAAACATTATCTCCATCGGCTGTAGTTGCTGTTACTGCACTTGGACCACACCAGGCTTCATCATAATTAATAGGTGATATAGCATCATACGCATCACTATAAATAGACACAACATCGGCAGCATTTCTAACTGGCGGTGATGGTGCAGCTACCGTTGGTGCAACTATTGGAGCTGCTGCACCGTAAAAATACAAGTTATCTAAGTAAAGATTGTTATTTCCTACCGTTTTAAATTGTCTAGCAACAGTAAGATCACTCCCTTTATCTGCAAAGAAACTTAAAGGAATATCTAAACTTACCCACTGCCCTGTAGTTATATCATCTGTAGCTGCTACATCATAAAACTGTTCAGTACCAGCTATTAGAAAAAGTTGAAATGCTGTAGCGTCCGTTGTATAATAATCTAAGTGTAAGTATCCCTTAGCAGATACATCAGTTGAAGTATACTCTAATCCTTGGTAATTAAGATTTGCATACTTCATTACCTTATTTCCAGTAAAATCTATTTCTGACACTACTGTAGCTTGACCCCAATCTGGATCTATATTTGTAGCAATAGTAGCATAAGAATCACTGTAAACAGATATTACATCCGAAGCCAATTCTGTAGGAACTGCTGGTGCAACAGTTGGTGGAGTATCCACAAGAGGTGTAAATCCAACACCAGAAATATTATCTACATAAAAGGTTCCTGCAATAGAATTATTCCAGTTAGCATTAGTAGTATTAGTTCCTGAGCCTGTACCATCCCAATTAGTGAAAAATTGAATTTCTCCATAAGCATCGTTAGCTTCTGAAGTACCATCTTCTGGATTAGAAAAATCGAAAGTAAGTGTTTCCCAACCACTTCCTGTATGAGCAGCACTAGTTGCAGATGCGGGTTCGCCTTGTACCACCTTACATAACATCTTAAATGCTGTTGTAGCATAAACATCTGCAGTAACAGTTTTTGTTGTTCTTAAATCTACTATGTCTCCCTGAAGAATTAAGTTCGCACTCTGCCAAGCATCACCACTAGCTTCGGTAATTATTTTAAGTGACTTTGTATCTTTCGCCACATCGGAACTAATGGATGCCACTAAAGTGGAAGTGCCAGTAACCGTAGGTGCGGTGCCCTCAAAATCTTCTAAAACAGTTTGTCCAAAACCAACAGACACCATTAAAAGTGCCATTAATAAAGTAATTTTTTTCATAATTATAAATTGTTTAATTGTTATACATCAATATTAACTCTATTCTATTCTAATTTACCAAAAAGCACCGCATCAAAAAACATACACTTCTAAAAGAATTGAATATCTATTAAAAAAAACCCCACAGCCCTTTATTACAAACAATTATTTTTAATTTTAGTTCTTCCCTAAAATTAAAAAATATAAGTGAAAAAGTATCTTGTATTGCTAATGTTGAGGAAAAACAAGCAAAAAAATGAAGTATTGTTTATTTTTCACCAAAAATGAACGAAAAATAATGACAAATACTTATTATTATTTTTAAAAAAAATATTTCAAAAAAAACAGTACTCTTAGAAAAAAGCATTCTTATTTACCTGAAGCTCTAAATACGGACAATGCAGTATTATTATTTGTTACTAAAAATATTGGTGCTTTGTGCACCGTAATGGGAAGTATTGCTCTCGCATCTGTTGGCGTGTAGAATCCACTCTCTGTAGCTGACAAAAATTTAAAATTATTTTTTCCATCTCCTAAAAAAACACCACCAAAACCCGCATCATACCTTGTAGTCTCTACCTCCACACCATAATGATTACCTACTATCATAATATCCTTAAAGCCATCTGCATTAAAATCTTCTACAACACTGCTTTTTATAGGACTAACCTGAGCTTCTATTGGTAATACTTGCCGCACAAGCTGGCCGTTATTATTTACTAAAAGAATACTTTCAAAATCTTTAATTTCATAGACCAACGCTTTTTTCACCTCCTCCTCTGGAAGAATATCAATTAAAGTAGAAGACGCAAAGCTATGATAGTCCTTAAATTTTTCCGACACGTATGGCATTTGCTGTGTCGTGCATTCTTTTCCTCTCATAGGAACATATGCTCCTTTATAGTATTTTGCCAACACTACATCATTTGTACCATTGTTATCAAAATCACTAGCAAATACCTTGAAAGGGTGTTTTTTTGTAGCCTTAAATTTATTATTAAGCCCCAAATTACCAATGATATAATCATCATCTCCATCATTGTCTATATCATTGGCCGTTATAGACCACCACAAACCCCTACTGTCATCTGCAATACCAAATTTTTTTGAATTTTCCTTAAAAATTCCCTTTTCATTTTCTAACACTTTTACTTTCATCCATTCCCCAACCACTACTATATCTATATCCCCATCTGTATCAATATCCGTAAAAACAGCATCTGTTACCATCCCAATATTCTCTAAATCTGGGGCCCTACTATTTTTTGCTTTTTTAAATTTTCCATTTTCATTAATCAACAAATAGCTTGTTGCCGGGAATGGATATTTCCCTGCAATTAAGCGCGTCCCTAAAAATAAATCCATGTCGCCATCTCCATCAATATCAGCACCTTTTACACATTGTGTACTTTTATAAATATTTGGAATGGCTTTTGAATCTTTTAAGAAATTTCCTTTTCCGTCATTTAAATACAGTCTATCTTTTAATCGTATATCTCCTTGTTTAAATTCGCTACCACCACTTGTAACATACAAATCTATATCACCATCGCCATCAACATCTATGAAGAGTATTCCTAAATCTTCTGAACTCTTATCTATGTCCCAAGGTTGTGATTGACTTTTCTTGAATTTTCCGTTTTTCATCTGTACATACAAAATACCTCTTTGTTCTGCTGCTCCGCCAATAAAGAGATCTTCTAAACCATCTCCATTAACGTCTGCTACTGAAGAGAAAGGACCGTTTGTTGATAATTTGTGAGGTAATAGAATTTCTTCAGCAAAATCATCAAAATCATTTTCTTTATGTATATAGTTAAGTCCAATATCTGGAGCGTTAATAGTAGAAAATAATGTTTTGGCTTTTTCAACCTTTTCAGAAATAATTTTTGCTTTTAAATATTTTGCAATAAGTGTATTGTTTGCTTCAATATTTTTAAAAACATTAACTTTGCCATCTGGCCAAATAACTTCAACTCTCTCAATTAAAGTTTCTTTTCCTAGTCCAAAAAATAGACCATGTGCTACTGATGACAAAAAACCACGCGTTACATTGTTTTCTACAATCTGCATTTTTCCATTGCAATATATAATGGCTTTTGCCCCAATACCAAATTTATTTTTATTTGGTCCTTCTAAATTAATTTTTAAGAAATTACCAGTAGCTTTATTCTCATATATAAATGCAGGTTGTTCCATATTATTGACTACCACATCCAAATCTCCATCATTGTCCAAATCACCATATGCCATTCCACTAGAAAAACTAGGAGTATTAAATCCCCATTTTTTTGCTACTTTTTCAAATTGTAAATTCCCCTTATTTCTAAACACATAATTTGAAACTGGTTGAGAAGGAGCGTCTTTACTAAGTTGAAATAATTTTTCTGCAGTAGTATTTTTATTTAAATTTTTTAATACAGACATATAATCATTATTATCGACATCTTTTTTTATACCGTTAGATATCATAATATCTTTCCACCCATCATTATCCAAATCTACCAAAAGGCTAGCCCAACTCCAATCGGTATTTGAAATTCCTGCTATATTTGCAATATCTGAAAAACTACCTAAACCCGTATTTACTTGTAAAGAATTTGCCATGTACTGTCGATGTGCACCCGCATTAAACAAAGCATTAAACCTTTCTTCACTCATAGAAGCCATATTTGTTTTAGAACGGTAATGGTCTTCTGGCGTCATATCTGTAGTAATTAGATCAATGAAACCATCATTATTAATGTCCCCAGTGTCAGTTCCCATACTTAATTGAGTAATGTGTTTTAATTCTTCATTAATTACATTTCTAAAAGTACCATCCCTATTATTGTAATACATAAAATCTGGTTCTGCATAATCATTAGCAACATATAGATCTGTCCAACCGTCATTATTAAAATCTGAAGCACTAACACTTAATCCGTAACCAAAATCTCTAGAGATACCTACAACATCAGAAACATCTTTAAATTTTCCATTATCATTTCTATAAATTCTATCTCTAAAGTATTCATAATCTTTAGCTGGTATTTCATTAACAAGCATTACTTTTTTGTCAGCTGGTTGATTGACTTGGTACATGTCTAAATCACCATCATTATCCATATCAAAAAATACGGCTTGTGTAGAAAAACCAATATCTGCCAGTCCAAATGAAATAGCTGATTCTGTAAAAGTGAGGTCACCATTATTTATATATAGTTGATTTCTTCTTTTTTCTATATCTAATGAATTTCCATTTCTACTCACATAAATATCTAAATAACCATCTGCATTAACATCTGCCATGGTTACACCCCAAGACCAACCTGGGTTTTTAGATATTTTTGATTCTTTAGTTATGTCCTCAAACTTAAAATCTCCTTTATTTAAATACAATTTATCAATAACTTGGCTTCCTGCAAAGAAAACATCCAGTAATCCGTCATTATTAATATCCCCAATTGCAACGCCTGAACCTATGTATATTTGACCATAGAAATAATGATTAAAATACTTTGATTCTCTAATACCATTATTAAAATCAATACCTGTTTTTTCTGCTGATAATAATTTAAAACCACCAATTAAATCTTCAGGATATAAATCTCTTTTCGAGTTTTGACAAGAAACCATCAACAAACATACTGCAAATAATGCTTTTAGAATAAAAAAATTTATTTTCATAATCGGAAATATTTAAAGAGTAAATATAAAAATATTTTAGCTGTTTTTTATTACAAAACAAGCATATTTAACACTGTTTTTTTTTTAGTATTCCATGCACCTTATATAACAAAAGTAAGTTTTCTAGAAATTAGAAAACTTACTTTATACAATTTTTAAAAAAACTTACTAATTAAAACTTCAAGTTTTCATACTTATCCCATAAGCCCCAGTAAGCTCCCACAACTCCTTCTGCACCTACTTTCCATGACTCGTCAAAAGAAGAGAAATAAAAGAGTTCTATATTTTCTTGTGCAGACCACGCTTGTGCATTAATAAAATACTTCATCGCATTTTCTTCTGAAGAATGTGCACCTTTTAAACTTTCTCCTTTACTTGGCCAGCCAGACTCTGTAATAATTACTTTTTTACCTTGTGCTGCATGGCTCGCTTGTCCAAACATTTGTTGCATGTGGTTTAGAGAATGGTCAATATTACAGCCTTCCCAGTATGGGTAGCAGTTTGCTAAAATCACATCAGAAGCTTCCACTAATGCTGGATGACTTGAGAATTCGTAATATGCATCTACATACCCTACTTGAACGTTAGGCAATGCTTCTTTTACACGTTTCAAATACCCTAACAATTGCTCAAGTGTTAACTCTTTTCTATACAATACTTCGTTTCCTACAGCCGCAATGTCTACACAACCTTCTTTTCCTAGTTGAATTAAAGAAATAATCTCTTCTTCATTTTTTTCTAAATCATCACTTAACCAAGCACCCACCATATTTTTCATACCGTGCTTATGCGCAATACGTGGTATGTGTTCATTACCTTCTATACAAGAAAATGAACGCACCCATTTGGCATAGGGCTTTATAATTTTAATCCTTCTTTCTACCTGTTCTTCCGTAATAACATCGCCAGGCCTCTGACCATCTTCATACATGCTAAAACAAAGACCGTGCATGCCTTTTTTTAATGTATCTCTCCAGAGCTTTATTAACTCTTTATTCGAATAATCTGTATAATCGACTCCTTCATGCGTACTAAATTCAATTCCTAATTCTGCAAAACGCTCTTGACTTTTCGAAAAATATTGCTCTTCTCTGTAAGACATTATTTATATTTTATTTAAATGATTAAAATGTTAAAAATTAGTTTTTGTTTTCTAATTTTCGGCGATCTTTTTTTTATTGTATTAACTATATTTTAATTTCTCATTTTTATCCCAAATTCCCCAACGAGCACCTAGTTCTCCTTCTACTCTTGCCTTCCAAGATTCGTCAAAAGAAGAGAAGTGCATCATTTCAATTTCTGATGTATTTGCCCATTCTTGGGTTTGAATAAAATATTTCATGGCGTTTAATTGAGAAGGATGCGCATCTCCAACACTTTCACCTTGACTTGGCCAACCTGTTTCTGTAATAATTACTTTTTTACTATCGGCAACTTGCTTTGTAATTGAATACATTTGTCTTAAATCTGTTAAAGACTCTTCAATGCTAGAACCTTCCCAAAATGGATAACAGTTTACCAATATAACATCTGATATTGCTACTAAATTAGGTCTTAGATAAAATTCATAATAGGTATCTACATAACCAACAGAGATTTCTAACCCTTTTAAGGCTTCTTTTACTCTTGTAATGTAAGTTAATAATTCTTGTTCAGAAATGTCATTTCTTAATAGCACTTCGTTCCCAACTGCCGCAATATCTACCACTCCAGATTTTGCAAGTGCAATCAATGCTGCTATTTCTTTTTCATTTCTCTCTTTATCATTACTAATCCAAGCACCAACTATTGTTTTCAAACCTTTTTCTTTGGCTATTTTTGGAATCATCTCATTCCCTTCTGTACAAGCAAAAGAACGTACTGTTTTTGTATAAGAAGAGATAACGTCCATTCTTTTGCGAATTTGACTCTCTGTTAAGATATCACCAGCAACTTGTCCCTCAATATACGGACTAAAACAAAGTCCATTTAAAGTTTTATTTAAGGTAATTGCAAACATTTTCTTGGTTGCTTCTAAATCTTTATTGCTAAAAGCTATTTGTTGAAAAGCTGGCAATAATGCAGCATTTTCAAGCAGTCCAGCCAATCTGCCCCCACCATATCCTGAAGTGACCTCTTCTAGTGCTTTTCTTCTTTGAAGCTCTGCGCTAATTTTTAATGCTTTTTCTTCCGTGTGATCATAATTACGCATAATCCACATAGCACCAAGTGTGCCCAATATTGGTAAACCTGAGTAGAAAAAGCGTATTCCTGTTATAGAGGCTTCTGAATTTACGGTATCTGGCACAAACCCTACGAATGCCATAATAGCACCTGTTGCCAATCCTGCAAATGCAAAACCAAACTTTACCATCAACCAATAAATTGCACCAAAAACACCCTCTCTTCGTTTTCCTGTATTCAATTCATCAATATCTATAATATCTGAAGTCATAGACATCATTATGGTAAACAAACCTCCAATACCAAAAGAGAAAAAAGGCAATGCAAATAAAAACATGTAGGGCTTACCCGGAATAAATAAAAACCAAAGCATAATATACCCTAAAACAGAAATACCTTGTGAAACTAAAAATGCTTTCTTTTTACCAATAGCCTTCGACATCTTAGCCACAATAGGTATAACCAAAAAAGTAGTAGCTAATGCACCTACACTTCCCAACAAGGTAGGCCAAAGTCCTGCTGCTCCTGCATCACCATTAAATAAATAATAAACTACTATAAAAAAAGAAAAACCGGCAACTACATTAAAAGCATTAAAGATTAAAAATGTTGAATAACACAATTTTCTAAAAGCTGAAATCTTAAAAGCTTCTATAAAATTATTTACAATTAGTTTTAAACTTCCCTTAATTGTTTTTAATGTTAACGGCGTTAAACTTACATCCTCTTTCGTTGATTTACTTTTTATGAACAACGCAGGTACCATCGCCAAAAGAGCACAGAAAATAGCAACCCAGATACCTAAAGTTCGCGTTGTTTCAGTTGTGGTTCCAAACCAATCATCATCGTACATTACTACCCAAAACCAAGGAGCTATAACCCAAGCCCATTGACCAATTGACTGTGCAATTGCCATAATATTTGTACGCTCATGAAAGTCATCACTCATCTCATAACCCATTGCTACATATGGGACAGAGAAAATAGTGAGCCCTAAATAAAAGACTAAAGACCATATCAAGAAATAAGCAAAATTATAATTTAAACCATCTGCTACATACATTTGCCACATAAGCGAAAAAGCAACTCCCATAATGATAGCTCCTAAAAGAACATATTGTCTTCGCCTACCCCAGACAGACCTAGTATTATCTGAGATAAAACCCATAATTGGATCTGTAAAGGAATCAAAAAGACGAGGAATAAAAAATAAAATTCCCCACAAAAAAGTCGAAAAACCATAATCTTGGACTAAAACAACCATGAAAATTTGCAATGCAGCAGGAAACATCTGATTAGCCAACATTCCGAGGCCGAAAGCTATTTTTTGGCCCATAGGAACGCTACTCTTTTTGGCTGTATTTTGATTTGACATATTTTTGTAATCTTTTAGTTAATTAATTTCATTAATTATTGAATAATAATCGTTTGAATTGCTTGTTCAGATATAGAGATAGCAACACTTTTGCTATCAATGATTAATTTCATGTTTTTCTTTACTTTGCCTTCATTAAATACAACTACTGCTATTGTTCCGTCTACATTTTTTGCGGCAGTTATTAATAAATCTTTGTCAGGATTATGAATACCAATACGCACGGCATTGGGTCTAATAAATCTACTAAAGTGAGACAGTGTATAAAAGATAGGTGTAAAATAAACTTCGTCTTTTTCTGGATCTACAATTACTGGAGCCACACACCAGTTTTTAAACCAGTTTGGGCCACCTTGCGTGTCTAAAACCATATTCCAATCAATCCATCCATCTACATAATTATTTAGACAACCAATAATATCTCTCGCATATCTATTTACAGGTGCGTACTTTGGATGCAAGTATTTGTCTTTTTCTGGTGCCCAATCCCAACCCCAATCGGTTGCTTCTTTTTTCCAATACCAAGCATCATCTTGCCATTTTGGAATTTCTGAATCTACACAGGCTTCCGACTGAATTAAATATTTATTCGGTGCTTTTTTGTGTGCATATTGCAACTCCTTAGAAAAATAATCATAAGTACTAGCATACCAGTGAATTGCAGTACCGTCAAAATATTTTGAAGTGGCTTCATTTTTAAACTGAGAATCTACCCATTCTTTTAAATGCTCTCTGTTTTGATCGTATCCTAAAATCTTTGCAGTATGCCCATCTGCTTCTAATTTTGGTCCTAAATGGTGCTGCACAAAATTTGTCATTTCATCAGGAGAATAATGCATACTTTCCCAATTATTACCATTCCCTAAAGGTTCATTTTCTACGGTAAATCCCCAAATATCTATCCCTTCTTTTTTGTAAGCGTCTATGTATTTAGAGAAAAATAATGCCCAAGTATCATAATATTTTGGTAATAATTTACCTCCTACCCAAGCGTTGTTGTCTTTCATCCAAGGAGCAGCTGTCCATGGAGAAGATAAAATTTTAAATCCGTCTTTAGAAACTGCCATCGCGTCTTTAATCATCGGAATAATGTCATCTTTATCTTTTTGAATAGAAAAGTGTTTCAACTCCATATCGCCTACAACTGGAGCGTATGAATATTGACTTAATGAAAAATCACAAGAATTCATGTGTGTTCTTGTTAAAGAATATTTAGCACCAGATTCTCCGAAATATGCTTCTATAATAGTATCTCTATTTTTCTTACTTATTTGATTTAACAAGTACGCGGAAGACTCTGTAAATGAGCCTCCAAAACCGGTAATCGTTTGAAACTTCTCTTCAGGCAAAACAGTAACAATAATTGGGTTATCAACACTAGAAAAGTCAGTTATTTTTGTTAATTTATTTCCACTTTCTGATGTTTCATAAACAGTAATCTGCAGTGTCTCTATTGTTTTATTACAACCCATAAGGAGTACAATTAGTGTAGCGCTAAAAATTAATTTTATTCGTTTTAACTGCATGCTATTTTCTATTTTGGTGATTTTACAAAACTCATTAAAGTTTTTTTGTTTCCTTTAAAAGTTTTGGTAATTGACTTCCCATCTCTTGATAAACCTTCAAAAACTCCTTGATCCACCAAGTCCCATAAAGCGAACTTTGCCTCACCTTTTAAATTGATTAATCCGAAATGATTTTCTGAACCTTTTGGGTTATTAGCATCTTTCCATTGTTCATCAAATGCTTCAAAATAAAAACACGAAACATTATTTTCTTTAGACCATTCTCTTAAATGGTTGTGATACAATGCTTCTTTATATTCATCTGATGCTCTAGAACCTTCATCACTATAAAATCCGTTTGAATACGTAGCCCAACCTGTTTCACCAATATGAACCGGTTTGTCTTTGGCAACACTTTCTACATATTTTTGTACTTCGTAAAATTGATCTGTTGCAAATTTCTTCGCCCGCAGCATTGCTGCATCTATTTTTTCTAGTTCTGTAAGATCGTTTTCTGAGGCAGGAACTCTCCAAAAACTTGGATTATAGTGTGTATTATGATACGGGTAGGTATGCATGGATACATAATCTACTGCCTTAATCAATTTTTCTAAATCTGGTGTTCTGTAAGATGGGTCTCCTCCACCCCAAGAAGCAAAATCATCTGAACTGGTAATCCATAAATCAGAAGAGAGTTCTCCAGATTTTTTTAAATCTTGTAAATGCGTTACCCATTTTAAAATAACATTAGGTTGCACGTAATAACTAGCTGCCCAGCGCACCATCGCTTCATTTCCTACTGCAATTACTTTTACAATATCTGGGTATTGTTTTGCCAAAGCAACAGCTCTATCTATCTCTTCGTTATTTTGATCGCTTTCTATATGATGATTCGGTATTTTATTTGTCCAAGCATTCAAGCAATCTATCCAAGCACCTAACATTACGTACATTTCAAAAGAAGGGTCTTCTTTTTTAAGTTCGCTTATTGCTTTTAATAAATTAGGAGCCTGCTGTAATTGCACATTATAAGTACGTACAATTCTAATTCCCATGGCAAATAATATTTTCATACCCTCTTTTATTTCTACAATCGTAGGCTGTATTTCTCTTGATTTTTGCCTGTATCCTCCGTAGGAAATTGCTATATAGTCTGGGTTTCCTAATATTTTAGCTGCTGTCATTTCTTCTTTTATTGTCTTTTTATTTTTTTTTGAACTACATCCTAAACTAAAAATTAAAACTAAAATCGATATGCCTATTTTAAAATTTATTTTCATATTTAATTTATAATAAATACTTACCTCTTTAGAGAAACTTCAATTTCAGCTACTGTTCCCGTTCTTTCAAAAATTAATTTTGAAGTACTTTCATCAAGAATTAGGTCTTTTATTTCTTTTACACTTCTATCAGTATAAAATACTTTAACACCTTGTACTGAGCTGTTTTTATAAACTACGGGGACTTGGCAATAAGTAAAACCAAGAGAACCTTTGGTTAACTCAATTGTTTTATCTTCTTTACTAATTGCTGTATATTTGAAATTTTTAGGGGTCTTTAAAAACTCAGATGTCCTTAATAATTTTGGATTAAAAATAATTTTACCTGCACTTACAAAAACACCAAGCTCTCCTATTCTGCTTAACACATCTTCTTTCACTTGACCTGTCATCCCTGGCTGCTGTGCACCCTTTCCTCCTGGTGTATGTGAATATGGATCTGTTGGAAACGCACCATATAATTCTGGAGACTTATGCACTCCAACACCCGCCTGAATCTCATAATAATGATCAAAAAGTTTTCCTATTAGAACGTCACTTTCATTATTCTGAACCGCTATTAAACAGTTTTCTTGCACTGCTAATAATAACTTTGAAACCATGTGCCAGTAAATAGAGCCTAAACCTTCATAACCAAAGAAAGTTCCAGAACGCCCTGTAAATGCCTTATGATTAAAAACCTCTTCAAAAATATTTAATACTAATTTTGATTCCTCTTCTAACAAGTCTGAATATACTTCAGGTAATTCTTCAAAAGCTTCTTTTAAGCTATTTGCATTATTAAAATTGGCATTAAAGTGGTAGTTCCCTGAAACATCTTGATTGATAATTTGAGTATTATCATCACTTATGAACTTTGTTAATAATTTGGAGTGTGCTACTGCCGTTTTAGAAATAACATTTTTCTCATCAAAACGTGCCAATTCTTTATTTGGATATAAAATATAACTGTATTGATCTTCTCTAAATAAAGCACTTGCTTTCATTCCGTCTAAAACATCTAAAGCTTCTTTAGAAGATAAATAACCTGCACTTAAAACAGCCACTTGTCCTTCTAACATTTCAGGTAAATAAGAAACAGATACTTCCGTATCATTTTCTATAGTCATTAAATTATACGCATGGTATAAATTATCTGAACGTTTGTTTGCTTTAATTGTATGTTCTAAATACTCTTTTGTAATTGAAAAGAAGGCTAACAAGGCTGTTTTTGTAACAGTACTTCTTTCGCTAGAGAAACCATTTTCATAAATAGTAGATCTAAAAACACTTCCTGCTTCTCCCAAACCATCTAAAACTGTTTTTCTATCAATGTCTGAAACAGTACCTGAAAGAATATTTTTATTTTGATTAAAAGTTGCTACTACAGTATTAAAAAACGTTGCTAATTCTGATGAAATTTCAACTTCTTCAGTTGTAGATTTTTCAACCAAATTTTCAAAGAATTTTATAAAACGATTTAAATAATTAAGCGTTACCATAGAAACACCATTACCCACTAAAGCGTTGTTTGCATCGTTCCATTCCGGACGTTGCGTATTCATCCA
>ENA-OQVM01004137-OQVM01004137.1-marine-metagenome-genome-assembly--contig:-NODE-4137-length-15035-cov-15.012234_pt1 | contig 15035 bp, 10 predicted proteins | sample MGYA00237776_ERZ505498 | MGnify/ENA primary metagenome ERZ505498 (study PRJEB26159, sample SAMN06265151) | marine metagenome | isolation source: Helgoland LTER site | place: Germany:Helgoland, sampling... | reverse complement strand
GATTTATTTAATGTGAACCACTATAAAGAATTAGATATTTCTAAGGCCATTATGAATCCTAAGGGGGCTAACAAATCCTACAGTCCTGCGAACCCTAATCAAATAGAACACGTAATGAAAGGGGGGTCTTTTTTATGCCATGAATCTTATTGTGCTAGTTTTAGGATTTCCTCAAAAATGGGTGTTACCATAGATTCAGGCTCAGACCACATGGGCTTTAGAACCGTTGCAACTCCAGAAATGTTGTCTAAAAAATAAAAAAACCATGACCAAAGGAAATCCTTATTAAAATCATTTTCCGAGTGGTTTTTAAAACAACTCTCGTTTCTTAAATATCTAAAATTAGACGTAGAAGTAGTTGCCAAAAAATATAAAGCGTTTTTTTGAGTAATTAATGAAGGAGTTTTTCTTAGGTAAAGAGCGTACAATCCAACTATTATAGCAAGATTTTAATTGGATTAGCACACGTATAATTTATTATTTCTTCCAAGTACCTCCGTATATGTATGCAGTATTGTATTTTTTGAGGTGAGGCCTTTCTTAAATTGGCTAAAACTAGCAATTAATCAAAAAGAATAAAAGAGATAATTAATTACACACTCTGAAATAATATAATGAAATTAACGAATGTTATGTGTAATATATGATTATTATATATAATATATGATTAGAAAATAATAACTATATTTGAAAAAAGTATATCATGAAAAAATTATTTAAAGGAATATCTTTAGTGACAATCTTATTCATTGTTCATTCTTGTGGATCATTAAAAAATAAAGACATCACTGGAGAAAAAGAAATAAAACAAGTCTTTAAAACAAAACAATTCAAAGATTCTAATGATGTTTTTTATGCAATTGTTGTCGGGGAGCATGGTGACGAAATGGAAGCTAAGAATTTAGCATTAGCAGAAGCAAGACTTCAATTCACAACTAAAGGTACTAGTATGGTTGAATCGGCTGTAAAGAAAGCTGGAACAAGATCAATGAATGATCGTATTGGTTCGTTAGATGTAATAACCAAGAATGTAGTAATTTCAAAAGCAGTAAGTAGTTATATGAATGAAGTTGACTCAAAACTGTTTTACAGTGAAGTAAGGAGAACGTATATTTATCGAGCAGTTTACAAAATTGAAACTGATAATATTATTTCATTATTAAACCAAGCTAATAAATAATTTGAAAAAAATATCTTTTTACATTGTATTTCTTGCTTCGTTTTTTTTTAGCGAATATACTTCAGCACAGTGTGATAAAAACCTTACAAACGAATCTATAAACTATATTGCCACAAATATTTTTAAAAACGAAAAAGAGTTCTATTCTGAAAAATTTAGATTAGGATTAAAAAAACGACTTGTTCAGAAAATATCTTCATACGTACAAACTTCAACAAGTATGAAATCTTCTTTTTCCTTAAAAGGATTTAAAAGTAAAAAAAGTAATACTTCAAAAACAAGAATTAATGCGATTGCCTTAGTAGTTAACGTTCAGTTCACAAAATGTGGAAATATTGCTATTATAAGTGTTAATAAAAAAACATACAACCAATCTCAATACAATAACTTTATAAGACAATTAACGTTCCATTCTAGAAACCTAAATAATCTTTTAAAAGGAATGGATGAGTCTGTGTCCAGAAGATTCATTAGGAAAAAGGTTAAATTTTATACAAATATTCTCCAAGATCTTAGTTCTTTGTTACCATTAGTTAAACTTCCTAATGGAGATAAATTATTGATGAATCAATTTTCCATGGATGTTAGTAATTTAGAAAATAAATCAGACCAATTAAAGCAAAAGGATAATGCTAAAATAAAAAAAATAGGAACAGATATAAAAAAAGGTTTTAAAAATCTAATTGATAAGTTTTAATGAGTTTTTTTCATCCATATTCTGTTTCTCTAATATCATTAATATGTATTTTTAATTATAATAATTCTCTTGCACAAGATTCAATTTTTAAATCAATAGATAATCAATTCATTCTGTCTGCAGAAAGAATGGATAAGCTTTTTGATTACTATGAAATTGATTTTATTGAATGGAAAGATAAAGTTGATTTAACAAAAATTAACTTAAAACCAGAAAAAGCAAAGATTAATCGTTATTCTACTTCGCTTTCTGATCGTGAAAAAGTATTAAAAGAAAGCTATAAATATATTGGAATTCCTTATATCTGGGGAGGAAATAATCCTAAAGGATTTGATTGCAGCGGTCTAGTTCAGTGGATTTTAAAAAAAACTCATGATATTCTTATTGAAAGAACAACAAGACTTCAGTCTAACAAATGGAGAAGTGAGTTGAAGTTTGATCTATCACTCATTAAACCAGGAGATTTAATTTATTTTAAAACTAAAAAAAATCAAATCTCTCATGTTGGAGTTTATTCTGGAGATAATAAATTTATTCATGCTCCAAATAGAAAAACTAATGTCAAAGAATCAAAATTATCTGATTATTGGTTGAAAAAATTCGCAGGCTATCTTGATTTAGAGGTTTTAATAAAAAAATAATTTAAACCACCTTAGTAGTTTTAAATAAACAAGTTAAACTTCTATTACAAGCATCTCATAAATGAGATGCTTTTGCGGTCTGAACGGGACTTAGAAAAACACTTAATTCATTGACTATCAATATAATAAGTTTTTAAAATATTATTTTAAAGCATAAAAAATTATTCCCAAAAACACCACTTAACTACTTGAAGAACAATTAGTTATTTCCAAAAATAATATTTTCACAAAAGTTGCTAAGCAAAAACAGTCCCCGGTTTAGTCCCCCGATTTTTTTGTACTTTTGTACTTATAAAACCATATGCTATGCGGAAAACGAGCTTCTATCTTAGAGACCCACATGCTAATTATGCTACGAGCATCCAATTAGTTTGTCGTTTTAACAACCTGCGTATTAAGATGGCAACTGGTCTTACCGTTAAACCAAGTATGTGGATTCAAAAGCAAATGAGAGCCAGAGTTCATAGCTCTTTTCCCGAGGCAAAAAAAATGAATGAGCGACTCCAGGACTTTGAAGCTTCCTTTCAAAAAATTACTTATGAGCTAATTGATAAAAAGACAACAATTAGTGTAAAAGAATTTAAAGAACGTATTAAAAAAGAAGCACAACTTCCCTCCTACGTGAAAGACGGAAAACCTTTCTGGTATTATTTTGATGCATTTGTAGCCTTTAAAAAAAAGAGTCAGTCTAGTTATGTGTATAGAGACTATCATTACTCACTCCGTAAGCACTTAAAAGCAACAGAGGCAATGTATGGGCGTTTAGCAGAGTTTTCTTGCTTAAAACAAGAAAGTGATAGTTTTTACGACCTGTTTTATGAATACCTAAGTTATGAAGCCATTAACCAGGAAGGCAATAAAGGACTTTCTGTGAATACCGTAGGGAAAAATGTAAAAAACCTAAAAGCATTTTTACATTGGTGTTTTGACAAAGAGGTATGTACCCGTTTTCCTCTAAAACATATGGTTGTAGAACAAGTAGAAGCTGATAAAATTTATTTAACCGAAGAGGAGATACAGAGACTATATGCACTTCACGATTTATCAACTAAAGAAAAGGAAACCCGTGATTTATTTTTAATTGCTTGTGAAACCGGAATGCGTTTTAAAAATTTAACTCAAATTAAAAAAGCAAACTACCAAGATGACCAATTAATTTTCTTTCAAGTAAAGTCTTCGGGAATCAAAGCAAAACTCATCATTCCTTTAAGCGATTTGCATCGAGAGATTGCCAGCTCTTACAATTACGAACTCCCAAAAATCACCTACAATGCGTTTGTTTTCAATCAAACCCTGCGTCCGTTGTGCGAAAAAGCGGGCATAGACCAAGAGGTTTTAGTGCAGAAAGTAAGCAAATATGGAACTCGTGAGCTCGTTTCAAAAAAATATGAACTGGTAAGTTCACATACAGCGCGTAGATCTTTTTGTACTAATAAATTTCTAAAGGGACTCCCCGCTTCTGTAATTATGAAATTCTCTGGTCATAGCAGTGAGCGCTCGTTTCTTAAATATCTAAAATTAGATGCGGAAGTAGTTGCCAAAAAATACAAAGCGTTTTTTTGATTAATTATTGTAGGTTTTTAATTATGAAGGAGAGGGTAGTAAAATCAAACTGATTTAAAATATTAGTTCTAATTAAATATTAATTATTTAAATTTTATTATATTTAAATAAATTAAATGATTATGAAGAACTTACTATTTACATTCGCTTTACTTGTTTCTTTTAGTTTATTTGGGCAAATTCAAACGGAAGAATTTAAAATGGGATATAAAAAAGGATATCAAGATGGATATCTTAAATCAAAAGGAACTAGTTATAATGGGGTTATAGATTTTAGTAAAGTTATGACCTGGATTGAAATTACTAATACTTTAATGGGGGATTCATACACTAAAGAAGAAAAAAATAAAAATTACAAAAGAGGTTATTATAGCGGTTATTATGACATATGTGGATGTATTTGCAGCGGGCAGATGGCTTCAGGAAATTTAAGGGTAGATATAAGGAGGATTAAAAAAATTAATGGTAATATTTATAAATATCATACAAAGATAGACCGCTTAAAAAGAAAATTGGAAAAAGTAAAGAAGCAATCAAAAAAAAATAAAATATTAAGAGATATAGATTCTAATCAAGAAATGGTAATGCTAATAAAGTCATCTTGTAATTGGTTCTTATAGTAAAATCATTAGTATCTGTAATTATTTGAGTTTTTAATTTCTGATATAATGATTCATGACTTAAATTCTTACCAAGGATTAATATTTTCCCCAGATCTGTAAACTATACTAAATCCATAAATAGTTGCAACTTTTTTAAGTTTACGCTCATGATTTTTAGTAACAAATTTAAGCTCAAGATTATGAAGCGCAGATTCAAAAGTTTCTATTATATGAAAATCTTAATTCTAAATCTGAGTTAAGTTTTGCAAAACTTGTGAAACCATCTAAAATTAGAAGCGGAAGTAGTTGTCAAAAAATACAAAGCGTTTTTTAAAGTAATTAACCATGATGTTAAGAATATGAAAACAATTTAATTGACTGATTTATGAAAATAAATAAACACCAAGTATTATAGTTTTATTTTATTTTGTAATAAAACAAAAGGGCCCCAATAGTTAGGGTTTTTATATTGGTTTTTTATTACTTGTTTAGCGTTTCTTAATGAAGTATTTATCTTATTACTTTTTAATAGTTCTTGGTAAAATAAAAGCATAAATTCTTGTGTAATTTTGTCATCAACAGGCCAAAGAGTCGAAATAATATTTTTGGCTCCAGCTCTTAAAAATGAATTAGCTAAGTTTTCACCACCCATAAATGTACTGTTCCCAAACCCTGTTTCACATGCACTTAATACCACTAATTCTGTTCGTGTAAAATCTTTGAGAATAATTTCTGAACCAAAGATAATTCCATCATTACGTATTTTCTTTTGAAAATCATTTTGAAGACTTATCTTAGAGTTTGCTCCCAGCAACCCCCAATTAAAACGATCATACTTACTTCCGTCAACAAAAAATCCGTGTGTAGCTAAATGAATAATACTCGACTTAGTATTGGCGTAGAGTGATTCTTCTGTAGAAGATTCTAAATTTGTAGTAACCGTTTTAATATTCTGTGCTGTTAATAGAATATTTAATGCATTAATTTCCTTTTCTGTGTATGGTAATGGATTAATACCCGCACGTACTTTTGAGTTTATAGTTTCTAATGAGGTACTTCCATTTGAAAAATTGGGATTCCCAAATAAAAAGGCAGATTCAAATTCACTGGTAATATCAATATTAAAAACAGCTGCGGGCCGTTCCACATAGTTTATTTCATAGATATCAAAAAGGAATTTATTTTTTTCTGGATTCCAAAGAGCTTCAAGGTTTACATTATTAAAGAGTCCTTCGTTTTTTATAAAGAGTTCTGTTATTGTGGACGGAATCTTATCAGCGATTGGTTTGAATAATAAATTATATGAATAAATATCTTTTAAATTTTTAGTAATTCTTGAGGTATAGTAATCAATCAATTTTGTTAAGTCGGTTTCACTTATGGTTATTATTTCTGTCTGATTTTTTGTTATTAAATGTGCAACAAATACAAGTTTGTTTAACTTTGAAAATCTAATATAAGCCTGGTTAGATTTTAGTTTATTTTGAAAAGATTGTAATTCAATTTCTTCATTTTTATTAAGTACGGTTTTTATGTTTTGTTGAAAGATATCAAACTCACTCTTAATTAGTTGTAATTTATCATAGTTTTTTTCATAAGATCTTTTATTTAAAAGCTTAAAATACATATCAGAATTCTCTGCACTTACATTTAACAAGATTGTATTGTATCTATCTAAATCATCTACTTTTAACTTGTAATTTACAACTTCACTGGTTTGTTTTGAATCAATTGTATGAGAATGAATTTCATTTTCTATAACGGACATTTTTAATCCAATATCATACAACATATTAATTTGGTTTTCATAGCTTAATTCATTGATAATATCGATGTTTTTTAGTTCTGTTTTTAATGCTATTAACTTAGAATCAAGATATTGTTGAGAGAATTCTCCTAAATCTTTCTTGAAACCATAATATTGTGAATCAAATTCTTTATTGAATATATGGTATAATGAATCTAATTTTTTTAAAAAGATATCATTGCTATATTTTTTTTGCATAAATTGAGAACCGAATTTCAACATTGACAAATTGAACTTTCCATAGTAAGGTTTTTTCTCCTCTAGGGAAATCATTTCATCAATAATCAATTCAGATTTTTCATGTTTAGATTCAGAAAAGAGAAGGCGCCTCTTCATATCAAGTGACTTTCTTTTAATTTCTATAAACATGTCTTTATCAAAGCGAACGAATGACTTATTATTTTTTAGACCCTCTTCAAGGTTTTCATATTGCCTTATGTAGGTATCTAGGTAATCTCTGGCTTTTTTATTATTTTTCTTTAACAAATAAATTTCAAAAATTTCATATAAAAGATCATGATCTTGAACCATATCATCATAGCTGGCAATCTCTCTAGACCAGTGATAAGGATTTGAACGTGCATTTACAAATCTCATCAATGCTCTGTCATTCTTTTTAATATATCTATAAAAATGGCCAGACATGACCAGGAAGGCATATTTATTAAATTCTGATTGATTTTTATAAAATTTATCATGGTTTTTCATTAAATAATTAGAAAGTTCTACCAGTTTGTAGTTAAACTTAAAAGCCCTCGCATAGCCTATTGCCGGCCAAATTGACGTTTCAAAACCTTTTACATCAATATTATCTATAATATACTTATAATATGCAAACCTAGATTCATAAGTGTTTTCAAGATTGTCCTTACGTTTTAAAATATTTAAATTTAAATTTTTAAATCTAGTTTCATTAATTATTTTTTGTTTGTGTAAAACTTCTATGGTATTCTTTAATGCTTTAAGTTCCTCTAAATTAGAGAGTGAGGTTCTTAAATCTAAATCTTTGTCAGATACTTTAGCATTTAGCTCATTTATAATAAATACTTTTGTTTCATTAAGAATAACATCAGTTTGTGTACCTTCTATTTTGTAGTTTTTTATATTGGAGACAAGTTCCCAATAAAGTTCTAAAGTCCAAACTAAATTTTCGTAAGTAATTGTTTTCTTATAAGAACTAAATAAAGCTACTATATCTTCTTCAATTTCTTTTTCTGACCAATCTGGGTAATGAATTAGAGAAGACCTAGTCTTAATCATACTAATAAATTGATTGGGTGTAATTACATCAACTCCAATTTCTGAATTTGTTTTTTCATTTATAATTATGTTATAAATTAAATTATGTTCCTCTAATTTTAGGGCCTCAATATCAAAGTCAAGTGAATCTCCATATTCTGTTCTTAATTGAAAAATATTACCAATAGAAAAAATTAAATCAAATTTACTACCATATACTTTGTGGAAATTATATCTTAATTTAAAAACATCAGACCAAAAAATTAAATCTGGATTTAATAACTTCTTCTGTAATTTTTTTTTAATTTTTAAATAAAACTCCCCAAAAACAAACTTAATGTCTAAAACTTCGTCAGCATTAAAAGTAATGTTTTCATCTAGAAATTTATTAATTTCATATTTCAGTCCTTTAAAACTAGATATAGAGTAATTTTCTACATAACACCTATTTATATAGAATTCTATAGGTGAAATAAATTCTTTATAGTTTTCATTTATATACTTCAAAAAAATAAAGTTTTTATTTTTTTGAACTCTTAAACTTAACAACAATCTTCTAAAGCTATAACCCTCTGGAAGAAGTTCAAGTTGTTTACCATAATCAAATGTTTTTTTAAGTGCACTAAAACGAAATTCCTTATCTAAGAATTTAGATTTTGAGGCACTATAATAGTTTTTAAAAATTTGTTTTTTACCAAATAAATTTGATAAATCTTCATTTTTCTCATAATGTAAAATCAATAATTTTAAATCTTCATCCTCATAATCAAGATCATCAACAGCTCTTATTCTATTTTTCCAATCGTATGCATTAAATAGATTTAGTACACTTTTTACATGGCTTTTATTTAGCCCTTTTTTCTCTACCTCAATACTCTTATTTAAATATTTTAAGCAAGAAGAAGAATTTTTTCCTTCGTATGCATAAGTATATGAATAATGAATCATAAAATAAGGAAGGTAATCTTCTAAACCTTTTTTAATTAAGTAATTTAAATGGCTTTTATAGTTCGTATTTACAACGCTATCTTTCCTTAATTTTTCTATAGCTGTAGATTGAAATTTAATTAATTTGTAAAGAGAAAACCGAATAGAATCATTTTCAGAATATAGAAAAATGTTGTTTTCATTAATACTTGTTAAAGTCTTCTTAACCTCATCATTATCATACCTATCAAATGCATTAAAAAGCTTATCCAGTTGAGCTGTTTGACAAAATAATTGACAGGCAAAAAATAAAAACAGGATTTGTAATCTCATTTCTAAGAGTTTTTATAAAAGTAATAAAAGTTATCTTAAAATTACAATTGTTAACTTCATAAGTTAAAATTATTTATATTAGTGGCACGAAGTAATTTAGTTATCAAACTATCTAATTAAAAACTAAAGAATTATGATCATCAATATAGTCCTTTATATTATCTATATATTTTTAATTGGATTATGGCTTTACTGTTTATATTATGCAATAAAAAAAGATAGAAAATTTAAATCTATTCTTCTTCTAGTCTTATTAAATATTTTTTATATCCCAATTTATTTTGATCAAATAAAAAAGCAAAAGCAATATGATAAAAACTCATAAAGTTTATAAGATAAAAATTGTTTTTTTTAATTTGACAATGAAAAATTTATTTCTAGTTTTATTTCTCATTCATTTTTCATCTTATGCAAATAATTGCAACGATGCTGTAAAAGAAATTTATCAAAATATAATTACAAGCATCGGTAATAATAGTTTGTACCCTCCGGAACTTCATTTTTCTGATGAAACTAGGAGCGTTGCCTACATGTCTAGCAAAGGCATCACTATTGAACAAAAGACTATTGATTTATTTTGTGGTGAAGATAATTTTGAAGACAAAATAGCCTATATCATTGCCCATGAATTAGCACATTTTTACTTAGAACACTCATGGACTTCAAATACAGGTCTATCCTATGCAAGTTCTATAGGAGAATTTCTTGAAGGTAGCTCTATTGAAGATTTACTGAAAACAAAAAAAAGAGACGAAAGTCAAGCGGATCTCTATGCTGGATTTTACGGCCAAATTGCAGGTTATAATACCCTTGGTTTTGGAGAGATAGCTTTAACTGAGGTTTATGAATCCTATAAGTTACCGAAAGAACTTAATGGGTATCCTAGTTTTGATGAACGAATAGAAATTCTTAATTCGAGAATAAGAAAAGCCAATGATTTAGCATTATTATTTGAATTAGGAAATGTGTTTTTAAAAAATAAAAATTACAACAGTGCTAAATATTGTTTTCTATTTATTCTTAAAAGTAAATTTAACTCTCGTGAAATTTATAATAATCTAGGACTTAGTTTTTTATTGTTTGGAGTTAGTATATCCGATAAACCTATTTCTAACTTAGTATATCCACTATTCATAGACCAACAAACTAGGGCAGAAGTTAACTCAACTAGATCGGGAAGTTTTTCATACAATCCACAAGAAATGATTTTAGAGGCTCAAAAATTATTTAATAGAGCATTGGCGCTAGATACTAGTTATAAACCGGCTAAACAAAATCTAATAGTTTCAGACTTTTTATTGGAAACCACCCAAAAAGGGCGTGGTAATTTTGTGAAATCTTTAGAAGCTTCAAATATTGACTCTGAGTTTATTACAGACTTTAAAGTTATAAATGCAGTTCTTGAAAAACGAAAACCCAAGAAAATAAATAAACTAGCTCTCAAAGGCAGTTATATAAGCCGCATGAATGCTTCAAACTATAATTCAACACAAGTATCTATTATCAGCTCTGATGAAGTCTTAAAGCGGCTTAATATTGATTTAATGGAGTTGCTAATGGGTTCTGGAGGTAAGAAAATAAAGGGTACTCATTACAATGTAAAAATGATGGGTAAAATCCAAGTCATAGAAGGTAAAAAAATAACCGTATTTAAAATTCCGAGAAAACTTATAGAGGCTTCATTTACTGCACAAGAACAAGTTGTTTTTCATAGAACAGCAAAAGGGATTTACTATGTCTACAATAATTAAGTAAGACTTAGTTGTTGCAATTAGTAGAAATTTTATTTTCGATTTCGATTTTTAAATCTTCGTCTTTTACGAAAGCTAATGCAAGATTGTAGTCTTCACACATCAACTCAAATTCATTATATTTTTTATAAACTTGAGCTCTTTTCATAAAAACTTCAGAAAAATCTAACTTTTTTCCACCAGTGTCACTTATGTAAAAGCCTTCAGCGGAGTATTTTATTATTTTATCTATTGATGAAGATAAACTTATTAATGCTTTCATTGAATGGTCAATTTTTAGATATGACAAAGCTGTAAGATAATCTCCTTGAGGATCTTTAGGCTCCTTTTTAATTACTTTTTTGGATAATTTTATGACCTCTTCGTAATTCTTATTTAAGTATTTGTAATTAATAAAACTCAAGTTTAAATTATTGTTTTCTGGATTCAATTCTAAAGCTTTTTTATAATTAAATTCTGCCAGTTTATTATTTTTACTAAAAAAATAATATTCTGCAAGTTTTAAATAACCATAATAAGATTCAGGACTTCTCTTAACTTCTTTCTTATAAAATAAGAATGATTTCTCAAGATCTTTAAACTTAAAGAAATAGATGTCAGCTATTTTTATATAAAGGTATGAGTTATCAAGTATTTTTTCTATTGCCTCAAAATTCAATAAATTTAGAAAGGTTTCTAACGCCAAGTCTGGATCCTCTAAATAGTTATTATACACATATGCCTTACTAAAATGTAAGCCAAAATCTGTTGGGTTTAACTCAATGCCTGTATTATAATCTGCCAGAGCCTTCTCATAATCTTTTAGATAGTTTTGGTAAAAACCCCCTCTCATTTCATAGTTATAGGAATTTTCAGGGTCCACTTCCACCGCTTTGTTATAGTCTTCAAGAGCTTTTTCTAGGTCCTCTAATTTTGCATAACAGATAGCTTTTTCTATCAAATATAAAGAATTGGTTGGATTAAGCTCAATTACCTTTTCGTAGACTGCTAGTGCTTTTGAGAAATTTTCTAAAGCTACATAAGTTTGCGCATTTAAGTGCAGTGCTCGTATATTTTTCGGCCTATCGTTAATAATAGGGGCAAGAATGTTTAAGGCGTCTGTTAACTCTGTTTTTTCTTCTAATATTCCCTCGATTGCTTTGAATTCATCATCGTAATTTCCAGGATTTAAATAAAAGGTTTGTCCGGTTAGCTGAGTCATTTCTACGGGACGTTGATTACCGTTTGTTAGTTTTAAAACATCTGTTCTAACATTTCTAAATACCTGATCCAAAGAAGTGTCTTCAAGTAGCATATTTTTGAATAAACTCAAAGTGTATACACTGTTTTCGTCTTTTCCATCAGCAGCCGTTTGTCCTGCATCTGTAGAAAAAGCAATTAAAGACCCAGTAGGAGGGGGTATTTTTGCTAATCCATCTCCTTTTAAAGAGCGGGTTGTATTCCATTCAGATTCAAAAGGATTGTCCCTACAAGCATCCAACACAAGAATATTAACTTGACTCGATTTACTCTTTAGTGCTCTAAGCACAGATTGCACGCTGACAGCATATTCTATTACTTCTGTTTGTGTTGTATATATTTCTTCAGTTGGAAGCAAGTAGTTTTCATTATTTACTTGCACACCGTGGCCAGCGTAATACACAAATCCTACATTCGCACTGTCTCTTTTAACTCCAAATTCTAATATGGCTTTTTTAAGTTCTCTTTGGGTGTTAAGATTATAGTGTTCTAAAACCTCAAAACCAAGTGAATCTAATGCTTTTGCGATTAATTTAGCATCGTTAACTGGGTTTTTTAAGGCGCCTTTTTCGTAATCTGCATTACCAATAACTAGTGCTAGTCTTTTTTCTTTTTCTTGGCTGAAAAGGAAAAATGGAAGCAATAAAAAAAGAAAAAGTTTAGTATTTTTCATAGCGTATGATTTAACTATTTGTTTTATTTAGATAAAATGCATCTCCTGTAAGTTTGGACTCTTCTACAGGGCTTTGTGTATCTCCGGAAAGCCTTAAAACCTCTGTTCTAACATTTTTAAAGACTTGCTCAATACTTACATTTTCTTCTAATAGTTTTTCTGCGAGTGCTTGAGAGTATAAACTATTGCCACGATCTCCATCTGCAGCTGTTTGACCGTGGTCAGTAGAGAAAGCAATTAATGATCCCGTAGGAGGGGGTGTTTTAGCCAACCCTGCCCCTTTTAAAGATCTTGTCTTATTCCAATTTGATTCAAAAGGATTGTCTCTACAAGCGTCTAGTACAATAAAGTTTAATTGGTTTTCTCTTGTTGACTCTAAATATCGAAGTACTCGTTGCATACTAACTGCGTTATCCTCTACATCGTCCTCATATTCAAACTCTTCATTTACTGGTAATAAGTAATTTTCATTGTTTAATTGTATTCCGTGACCAGCATAATAAACAAAGCCTATTTCATAGTTAGATCTCTTTCTGCCAAATTCTTTGATTGCATCCAGCATTTCATCTTCAGTAGCTAAATCGGTATGTAAAAAAACTTCAAAATCTAATTTCTCTAAGGACTCTGCTATTAAATTAGCATCATTTACAGGGTTTTCTAAAACTCCTTTTTCATAAGCTGCGTTTCCAATAACAAGAGCTATTCGTCTTTCTTTAAGCTCGTCATCAATATATAATTTAGTGTAATCTATTTCACCTGGAATATATAATCCAGATATAGCATCTTTTGTTTGACCTGTTTTATAAAAGATTTGCTCTCCTTGTTTTAAATTATCTTTCCAGTTTCTTGTAAATTCTACCTGACCAGATTCGTAGTAAGCTATTTGTTGTCCTTGCGCTAAATCATCTACATAGTCTATGGTGTATTTTGTTAGGCCAGATTCATAAGAAAAGATTAGTTGTCCTTGTCTTAAATCATCTACAAAGTTTCTAATGTATTGTGTTTCTCCTGATTCATAGTAACCGATTTGTTGTCCTTGTCTTAAATCATCTACATAGTTTACGGTGTGTTTTGTTTCTCCAGACTTATAGTAACCGATTTGTTGTCCTTGTTGTAAACCATCTACAAAGTTTCTTGTAAATTCTACTTCTCCAGATTTGTAATAACTGGTGTATTGTCCTTGAGCTAAATTATCTACATAGTTTTGGGTGTATTTTGTTTCTCCAGATTCATAATAACCGATTTGTTGTCCTTGAGCTAAATCATCTATATAATCTTGCGAGGATTTAATTTTTCCAGATTCATGATAAGATGTTTGTACCCCCTCTCTTGAATTATTTAAATAAAATGTAGTAAGAGAAATATTACCATTTTTATAGTAATAATTAGATACCCCGTTATTAATTACTGAATCTATTCCTATTGAACTTAATCCAATAAAAGAAGAATAAAATGTCATTTGTTTTTCACTTGTAATATGAAAATCGGTAACTCTTCCTAATGGAATATTCTTTTCTTTAAATTTTATTAACCTATAGTATAATGCTGAATCAATATTAATGATTGGTCTCCAATCTTTATCAAAATATATTTTTACTTTCTCACCTATGGGGTACTCACCTGATGCAAAATCAATAACAGGAATTTCCTCTTGAGAAAAAGAAAAAAATGAGATAAAAAATAAAAGACAAATCAGGTTTTTCATACCCTCAATTTACAAAATTTAGTTTTTTACTTAAAATAAATTCAAAAAATTAATTAATCCTTGTTAAATAATTCGACGAAATAATTATTTGGGGATAGCAACTAAAATTATACATAATATTTAATTAGTTCTGTTAAAATACTGGCTTATGCCTACAGAATCAAATTTATGAGCGTTGTTGTTTTCCGATTTATCTAGTTTGTTGTTAATGGTTAATCCCCAAAGAACGAGTTCCATGCAAAAGTCTTGGTCTTGGGTATTTAATTTACCAGCATAATCCTCAATAAGTGCGGTTAGAGGTTTTATAGATCGAAGACTTGAAAAGAATTCATCATCTGTATCTGTATAGTTTAGCTCGATAAAGTTGTTGTCAAACCACTGAATCAAGTCTGTGTAAGGGGTCTTCACTCCTTCTTTTTCAAGTTTAGAAATGCGAGGAAAGAGACTTTCAAACTGCACCATTACAGCACTGTCAATAAGTAATTTAGCAACTTCATCAGCCCCTTCTTGTTCGCCTTCGTACACAAGTTCAATTTTACCCGTTATCGAAGGAATTATTGACATAAAGTCTACTAAACGAATGGTTGTTTTCTCTGAATCAGTTTCAATTAAACGTAATTTTGCAGCAGCCATAAGATTTTCCATTGCACTGATTGTAAGTCGTGCACTCACCCCACT
>ENA-OQVM01004135-OQVM01004135.1-marine-metagenome-genome-assembly--contig:-NODE-4135-length-15043-cov-4.296071_pt1 | contig 15043 bp, 11 predicted proteins | sample MGYA00237776_ERZ505498 | MGnify/ENA primary metagenome ERZ505498 (study PRJEB26159, sample SAMN06265151) | marine metagenome | isolation source: Helgoland LTER site | place: Germany:Helgoland, sampling... | reverse complement strand
CATTACATTGTTAAACATCGTAAGTCAGACATCAACCGCGTGGTGGGATACAATGCTCGCATGTCCCGTAACCTTGGTTGGATCAATGGAACTTACCTAGGAACACTTCCTAACATTATTGAGCTATATTCTTTACTAAAAGGCAGAAAAACAAATCAGGTAGGCCTTGTTCTTAAAGACTATTTCGAGGGCATAAGAGCAAGAAAGATTGCCAATAAACTGACATTTTCTCAATACTGGAAGTGGAAGAGAAAAAAGACTCCAACCGTGGCTTAACTTAGCTGACAGGATACGGCTGAGCGCTGGAGTATTTATTTTTTTAGTAGAAGGCGCCAGTTTCACCTCCGGGCAGTATTTGTTAGGAAAAGTGTATGTTGAAGATTAAAAACTCAAAATACGCATTGAGACAGGCCGCCTAGATGAGGCTCAAAGCCAATCAACTATCAGGCCGTAGATTTTCTGTCTGCCTAGCGTATTATTAAAGTTATTTAGTTATGGAAAAAAAATCTGTCCGTAAACCCATTTGGATGGTTATAGAGCCATTCTTTTATCCACACAGCGAAGGCTATCTGCGGGCTATTTTTCAAGACAAAAGCATTCTTGAGACTTTTGATATTGTTTATGTTTATGGTTCAGAGACTTCTCAACGAAAACTGATGTGCGCATTGGGGGAGGCACTGGGTAGCAGTTTTAGATCAATACGAGTAGATTATGGCCAAAGAGAAATTTTTGGATTTGGTATTACAGCATTGTTCAGAAACTGGAAAGTAATCCGAGCAGCTCAAAAATTAGCGGTCAAAGAGGGCGCAGAGCTCATCTCAATCCTTCGGGCAGATGATCTAATTAGGCTTCTGATTATTCCCGGAATGCATGTTTTTTTTAGATACATTCGAGGCCGGAGCACAGGTGTATTTTTTAATTCACGATGCTTTAGAGAAAGTTCATTCACTCTGAATATTTTATCACGCGGAGTCTGCAGAGTACTGAAATCTGGCTTCTTTAAAAAGTTGCTGGTTCTAGATCACGGCACTTGTAAGCCGATACAAAAACGTTTAGGCCCATCATACGATAATGTCATTGGTGAAGCTGTTGATCCATGGACTGAAGCCGATCATGTTTTATCCCGTGATCAAGTGGTAGTTGAAGATAAGAGGACGATACTCACTTTAGGCGCACACAGTATACGTAAGGGTACAGTATGTCTTCTTAGAATGTTCAGAGATTATCCTGAAAAGCTGGCAAACTATAAACTACTTGTTGTTGGGCCGGTTCGTGATGATATCCGTGAAGAGTTTGATGAGTTGCTCAGTGAGATAAAAAACAGCTCGGATAATGTGGAGTGTATCGATAGGTATGTTTCTGATAGCGATTCGTGGAGCTACTTTCAGCGAAGTGATATTGTTGTTTGCCCCTATGTTAATTTCCACGGGTCGAGTAACGTGGTGATACGTGCAGCCGCAGCTGGCGTCCCGGTAATCACTCCTGTATTTGGTTTCTTAGGGGAGGTGGCAGAGCATTGTGGATTGGGAGTGACATATGAAAACCAGCAGCCAGCTGAAATACTCCAAGCAATTTTTGAAGTTGAAAACTTATTGTTGGAGAATGCTGCCGAGATAAGGAGTAACTGCAAAAAATATGCGCAACGCCATCACGCTTCGTTATACGCAGCTAGCCTATTGTTGCCACTAACTGATCATGTCCAAGGCATATCGAGAGCGTAATATCCAATGCAGTCCAGTCAAAGGTAGTGAGCCAATTTGGCAGTAGAGGGTTACTTTAATTAAGTCGTCTATAAATCGAGTTTTACCAGTGGTAGTTTCGTAAGATACGTAGATTAGATTAGCGAAATAAAAGTAGCAGTGAAGGCATGTAACGCTACTTGTTGTTTTAGGGCGTAATAAAGCAAAAGCTAAAATAAAAACTAAAACCAGTAATGCAAAATAATAAAATCATACAACTAGCGCTGATAGCGGTGATGATACTATTATCGATGGTAGCAATATCGTCTCTTCTGGAGGTTAGAGATGGTACTAGGAATGTGATTTTGGGGACTGGGGGATTTTTGATTTTATTATTTCTTTTGTGGAGAAGCATTGCTCTTGATGCAAAATTACTTTTTATAATTATTTTAGGGTATGCATTAGGAGGTAAAGGATTTGCTTATGTGAGTCCATTCGAGCCTATCTATATCGGCGAGATATCGCTAAGCCTTTGTATGCTGGGGCTCCTTGCTAGGCCTCGTCAATTACGCCTTTTTGAAACTCCAATTCACAGGTGGATATGGGCCTATGTTCTTTATGCAGGACTTCACCTCATTGTTGATTATACGGACTACAGATTACTTGCTCTAAGGGATAGTTCTATGGCTTACTACGCGCTATTCTTCATTGCATCATATAGCCTATTTCAAAATGAAAAAATAACGAATGCATTTGAGCGCGTTATTAAGACGGCAATGATTTTTGCTGCTATATCTGTGGCATTTTCAACATTGTACTTTGAGTTTAGGTTCCCTGGATTTTCACCTCACGTAGATGCTTACATGCCATTATGCGCAGGGTTAATCCTGTATTTGTTAGTCATAGGAATTGAACAGGCAAAAGTGCATTATATTATCTTTGCTTGTTTAATACTTGTAGGGCTTGCCAGCTCAAAGACTGCGGCACTAATAGCCCTTGTTGCCGTTGTTTCATGTGCAATTTTAGTTGGAGGATTGCGCAAGTTAATTATGCCTTCACTGAGCTTTGCTGCATTAGGATTAGTTGCCGTATCAACAATAGCATTTATTGATACTGACCTTGCGATTGAATTATTATTAGGTGGGGAAACAGGCGCGGCCTTTGGACTAGATGGCGGTGAATTTGTAGGTTTTTCAGGCACATCAGAATGGCGATTGCTGTGGTGGACAACAGTTTCTGTGGATACTATGAGGGAGGCGCCATTTTGGGGGCAGGGTTTCGGCGCCGATATAACAGGACCATTTCTTGAGGCTTGGCTTGGTCCCGCATATTCTGATCCTACAGGCTATGCCCGTTATCCCCACAATGTGATGATTACTAATTTTGGCAGACTGGGTTTTATAGGGCTGGCAATATTTAGTATGCTTTATGTGAGCATGGGCATTTTTGTATTAAAGTTTTGTCGAAAATACTTTTCTAGTCCTGAACGAAGGGACGCGGACCTAATATGCTTTAGTATTGTTGTTGCTGGAATGGTCAACGGCGTATTGCAATCAACATACGAAGTTCCTTATGCTGCCATTACCCATTGGGTGTGCTTAGGTTATATGGCGGCAAGATTTTATTCGTTTGACTCGAAGACTAACACGAGGTGAGAAATACAAGATATAGAAGATTAGGCAGCTAGTGCGGGTTTAAACTTAATAAAATGTTAGAGTCAAAAATAACAAACAAAAAAATCTCGGTAATTATCGCCAGTTATAAACCGCAGAGCTATGTATGGAAGTGCATCGACTCGCTAGCCTCGCAAACGCTTGATGCTGATCTTTATGAGGTGATTATTGTACTCAATGGGCCTAAGGATCCTTACTTTGATGAGATTGCTGACTACGTTGCAAAAAAAGGAATTCAAAATTTGAACTTAATATATACCGATAAGCGAGGTGTTTCTGAAGCCAGAAATATAGGTTTAGAAATATCAGTTGGTAATTACCTAGTCTTTATAGATGATGATGACTACATAAGTGAAAATTATTTAGAAAGCCTTCTAGGCAATGCAGAAAAAGATACGATAGTGTTGTCTGATAATGAATTTTTTGAAGATATGACTAACAAGGTGTTGAGCAATCCGCGTTCTGATAGCTTTAAACCAAATTATGAGACCACAAATATACTGAAGTTTAGGAAGTTCTATCGCGTTGCTTGGGGGAAGCTCATTCCCAGAAATTTGATAGGTAATATTAAATTCGACACAAACATACAGCCGGGAGAAGACACATTATTTATAATGGAAGTGCTCTCTAAAGCCCGAACAATCAGAACAATTCAAGATGGAAGTTTCTATCACCGAAGAATTCGGAAAAACTCATTGATTAGCCCAAAAACAGGGCTGATCGACCATTGGAAGTTACATAGCCATCAGATACTCAAGCACATAATGATTTTACCCAGAAAATCTAGCTTAGCCCATAAAATTATCGTCACTGCTAGTGCGCTAGGCATTTTACGATATTTCTTAAAACGCAGTTTTAGTCTAATACTTAACAAACCTGCTTAAATACAGAATAAGGCAATCAGCGATCAGTTCGTAGTTAGGGAAACTACAATAATAAAGATCAAGTGCTTGGTGATAGAAATAAGTTTGAGTCTTGAACATCTGGGGCAGAACATAAAAATAGCACTAATCTAAAAATGGCAGAAACTGATAGCCCCGAAGCTAAGCTACTCAATAAGCTGTTTCATGACCTTAATGACTCTGGATTAAGTTATGCAGTGATGCGTAATTATGAATTACTGCCCAGAAGTGCCGGTGGTAGTGATCTGGATCTATTGATTGATCCGAAACAGGAGCAGCTGATCATGGATTGCATTTCAGCTTCGATAAGAAGCGCGGATGGGGTATCTATAGGCCGCGTTGACACAGTTGGGCTCACCAAAATTTTTGCTTTTGGGCAACCCGACAACAAAGATGATCCATGGTGGGGTTTGCGATTAGATATTTGTAAAGGGGTAGTTTATCGAGGCTCGCATAACCTAATTGAAGAAACAGTGTACTCTGAGCACGTTAAAGATCACCACGGCATTAAAGTTTTATCATCAGACCTGGCGGCTGTACTTGGAGTGATGAAGGAGGTGTTGCATAACGGGGAGATAGGCGATCGATATATAATTGAGGCCTCTGATGCTGTCTCTAAGAGGTGGCATGGCATATCTAAAGTAATATCTCCTATTGGCGAAGATGGGCTCAATAGCCTGTATAAGATCTGCTCTAGCGAGCCGAATGAAATATCATTAACTTCAGAGGCGAAGCATATGCGTCGCAATATTGAAAGGAGATCATTTTTAGATTGTCCCGTCTCGCACGTGTCAAAAAAAATACAGTATTATGGCTCTAGAATATTAAGAATCGTAAAGCCGCCTGGGAAAATGATCGTCTTGCTAGGAACAGATGGCGCCGGAAAATCGACCGTTATTGAAGCGATTAAGCCCGCATTGATGGACGCGACTCATAAGGCATTGTTAGTGAAGCATCTTAGACCAAGACTTTTTCCGCCACTGGGGCGCATTAAAGAAAAAACGCGTGATGACAATGAGGTGGTAACAGACCCACATGGAGCTGTTGCCTCAGGCTATTTTTTATCATTGGTAAGGCTCGCATACTACTTTTTGGATTATACGATCGGTTATTGGTTACTGATAAGGCCGGCGCTTTCTAAGAGCCCTAATATCGTTTTGTTTGATAGGTACGCCTATGATATATTGTTAGATCCTAAGAGGCTAAGAATAAATTTGCCGCAATGGGCATTACGCATATTTGTAAACATAGTGCCGAAGCCTGACCTGACAATTTGTCTTTATGGTGACCCCGAAGTCTTGGCCCAAAGAAAAAATGAACTGCCCGTTGAAGAGGTCGAGCGACAAGTAAATGCCTTGGTATCATTTTCTGAAAAAGGGGAAGAGAGAATATTGATCAGTACGGAATCAACTATCGTTGAGACGCGTAACCATATTTTGAACAGCATTAAAGATGCCTGTGAGCAATAAGGAGAAGATGATTTGGCATCCGCAAGAACTTAGGTCCGTATACTCATTATCGATTCAAGAATTAACATAGAATGAATCAAGCCAGACGATATAAGGTTCTAATCTCAGCGTATGCGTGTGAGCCGGATAAGGGCTCGGAGCCAGAGGTGGGCTGGCAATGGGTTATGCATCTCTCCGAACACTGTGATGTGACAGTATTGACTCGATCGAATAACAGAAAGGGCATCGAAGAAAAATTAGCTGGCAGATTAGGTAAGTCGCCACAATTCATTTATACAGATTTATCAGCAGCAGCAAAAATAGCTAAGAAATGGATGAAGCCTCAATGCATAGCGGTTGCGTGGTATTATTCCGCGTGGCAAAAAAAGGCATATTGGAAGATAAAAGAGGTCCAGAAAAAAAATCATTATGATCTAGTTCATCATTTGACTTTTGCATCCTTCAGATTGCCGTTTGCTGTAACGGGTCATAATACGCCATCTATTGTTGGGCCTGTAGGAGGCTGCGAGGAGTTTCCCGAGGAATTGTTACCTGATAGAGGGTGGCAAATTAAAACCAAAGAGATATTCAGAAATTTAATGACCAGACTTTGTGCCGGCCTTGGTCTTGGTATGCGCAAATATTATTATGCTGATCAAGTCATTGCTTCGACTTTAGAAATGCAGCAAATTTTTTCTGATCATGGGATCAAAAGCCTTGTGATGCCTCAGATTGGAGTGAGCGGTAATCAGTTGGCAGTTGTAGCCAAGAAAAAAGTAGCAGCGGGGGAAATCAAACTATTATTTGTAGGCGGTATTCTCTACTGGAAAGGCCTTGAATTAGCTGTTCATGCATTGAGTTTGTTACCGCATACAGCATCGTTAACCATCATAGGCAGTGGTCCAGATGAAGGTTTGCTGAGGAAGGAAATTAAACGGCTCAAATTGACTGAGCGGATTCATTTCCTTGGCCGAAAGCCGCATGCTGAAGTCTTAGGCCTTTATAAGAATTACGATTTATTTTTGTATCCAAGTCTGCATGACTCTGGATCGTTCACTGTTTTGGAAGCTATGGCTGCTGGCTTGCCTATTGTTTGCTTGGACCGCGGCGGGCCGGCTTTATCCGTTGATGATAAATGCGGCAAGGTCGTTAAATCTCAATCGCGCGATGAGACGCTTGATTCGCTCAGCTCAGCGGTTAGATCTTATATCGATAAGCCTGATGAAATTGCTATTCATGGAGAGAACGCGCGACGTAGATTGTTAGGCTTGTATGACTGGGGGAAGAAGGCCGAAGTTATGTTTGGTATATATGATGATGTAATTAAGCGTAAGTAATTTTTATAAGCGGCATCATTTGTATTATGCAGACAAGCCAAGAAGGCATGATGTGAAGTGAAGCCATTAAATGTGCGAGATTAGATATAAGTAATGTGGTCGGAACCGGACATAGAAATCGTCAAGCAATTAGAGGGCGTTGGCAAACCGTATTGCAAAGTCAGATTCTATTGTATCTTTAAGAAAGGCAACCTTCTGCTTGCCCTTCCCAAAGAACGACGCATGGCTTTGAATACCCTCTCGCTTTATCAACCTCAATCATGGAAAGCTAGAAGACTAGCAGCTGGTATAAAGTTGTTAGTTAAATGTAATCTTCACAATCGGTGCCTGCCTTCTGGATCATTCACCTTTAGAGTCGAAGGGCCCATTGCAGCACTAAAAGTTGATGATTCAGGTTTTGGTCTTTTGTTGGGAAATCCCGAGTCTAAAGAAAGGAGCGTTATCATGGCTCGCAAAACAGCGAGTGAGGTAGTTATAGATAAGGTAGGCTTGTCCGTGCCCGCTAGAGATTCCGTGAGTAATGAAGTTTCCATCATGCGTAGCCTGCCCGATGGCCTAGTTGGTCTTGCTGACTTGAGGCAGTCTGAGGCCAATGAGCACTGGTCTTTTTACAGTTGCCCTTTGGTCGAAGGAAGATCACCAGCAAGGCGACACGATGCTTTAGTGTTAAGTGTATTACAGAGCTGGTTTAAGTTCGCCCAGAAGAAACCACTTATAGAGACACGGCAATGGGCTAAGATCAGTGAATATATCGATACCCATCAGATGCACAGAGGGAACATGCTTCTGGATGGGGCTGAGAATTTAGACGTTATGGTGGGTATCTGTCATGGTGATTTTGCCCCATGGAATATAAAAGTAGCAGTTGGGGGAAATGTTGTGGTGATGGATTGGGAGTATGGATCTTGTAGCGCTCCCTCGGCCTGGGATTGGATGCATTATCTAATTCAGAGAGCGAGTCTAGTAGATCAGTTGCCAGCTGCAGATACACTGCAAGTTTGTAGAGACTGGGCTCATACAGCAAAAGGGAAAGTTTTCATGGATGAGTCCGGATGGGGTGAAAACATTGAATTGTGCCTTGGCAGTTACCTCGTTTATTCAAACGCGTTAGGGCATTTTGAGCACTTAAGCTTACTTGAAGAATGGACAAAGGAATGAATACCGGTTCTGACATATTGATAGTAGGCCAAACTCCGCCGCCATATCATGGGCAGGCTGTGGTTACCTCTATGCTATTTGATCATGATTGGGGGGATCTTAAAGTTGAGAGCCTGAGGATGTCATATAGTGATAGTATTGATGCCGTAGGGAAACTTGCTCCAGGTAAGCTCCTGCACCTGTTGAGTCTCATCCTAAAAACGTGGTGGATTGCTCTTACAAAAAAACCTGAGATTTTCTATTACTTGCCGGCTAGTGCAAACAAAGCCCCCGTGATTCGTGATATTCTTTATTTGAATGCAGTGAGGTGGTGCTTTCCAAAAACCATTTTTCACTACCATGCTGGAGGACTTCCCCTGTATTTGAATTCGCTCGGAAAACTAGGGGAGATCGCAAAAAAAACCTATGCTGATGCAGATGTATCCATTGATGTGATAGAAACCGAACCTCCCAGCGGCTCATTTTTTGCGTCTAAGGAAAATGTTGTCGTCAGGAATGGAATTGATGCAATGAGCGCGCGGCCTAATCGAGATGATAACGGCATTTTCCAAATAATTTTTGTGGGCCTTTTAAGTGAAGGGAAGGGGGTTATGCAAATTGTAGAAACGGCTAAAATTCTTAGGGATCGAAACTGCCAATTTCATTGTAAGATGGTTGGAGACTGGTCTTCGGAGGCTTTCCATAACGAGGTAGAGGCTAAAATTAAAAATGATCATTTGGAGGGCTCTTTTCAATTCACAGGACCATTAAGTGGAGCAGACAAATGGCAGGCTTATGCTGATGCGGATTGTTTTTTCTTTCCGTCTCATTACGAGGCCGAAACGTTTGGCATAGTTTTGGTAGAGGCCATGGCATACAACTTGCCTTTGGTGACGTCACGTTGGCGCGGCATTCCCCGCGTTGTTGAGGGCGGAAACTGTGCAATTTTGTGTGATATTAAATCGCCCAATCTTTTTGCCGACGCGCTCGAAGAGCTCTCTAAGGATGCAGATAAAAGAAAAGAAATGGGGAAGGCTGCTAGAAAGCACTATGAGGCCTGCTATACTCGAGAGAGATTTATCAACAGCATGGAAAAAGTATTTGTAGATTTGCTCAAAGTTTGATGTGTGAGCATTCTGAATAATCGAATAGTTGTTCTTTTCGCTGCGATTAAAACAACATTATAAAAGTAGATTTGATAACATTTTTAATAAGCGCTAGCATGATGCTGGCTGGGTTATTCGGTATTACGCTAAGCGTAGTGCCGCAGACGCCAGCTGTCGTAGTTGCCGGAATTTCGGCTGTTGTAGCATCTATTTATTTGATGAGTCAACACGCTCGAGGCATTGCTGGTTTCTCTCGTGAAAAGTCGCCTTATGCCTGGCTTCCCATTTTCGCGGTTTTGGCAATATGTTACTTTGTAGCAAGGGCATGGTTTTCGCCGGTAAAAGATCTCGGAGTTGAGGACCTCATGCTGATTATCCCGGCTGGTATATTTTATTTGCTTGCAGGGCATGCCCTCACTGGAAAACAAGCAATCAAGGTTAGGCTCGGGCTAGCTTGGGTTGTCATTCTTTTGTTGGTTCTGCATGTGATTTCTGGGCTAATGCAAGTATACGGAGGGGAGGGCTTTTCGATTGTTTTTCAATTCTTGGGCGCAACACGTGTTAGTGAAGGCCATGTGACTGGCATGTATGGATATTATGGAAGCTTTGCTAACTACGCAGTCATGGCTGGGCTCTTGTGTTTGAGTCTTGGTGTGTGGGGGCGTTTTGTATTTTCCGTCAGAAGTTTGTTTTTCATACTAGGCTTAGGCTCTCTATTTTTGGCGGTAATATCGCAATCACGATCAGCTGTGCTTAGTATGTTTGTTGGATTAGGGGTGTTGAGTGCGCTCATCCTATTGTCCTTAGTTCATCAAAACGCCCAAACGAAAAAATGGGCTATACGTGTGATTGGGGTAACGATGTTACTCACACTCGTTGGTGCAGTTGCGGCTTGTTTCTGGGTTTTGAAAATCCGCACAACTGGAGATGCTGAGGGAGGTCTCAACCCTATCTTTGATTCCGTTGCACGGCTTAATTTTTGGCCAATGGCCTATGACCAATGGATAGACTACCCGTTTTTTGGGGCGGGCGCGCGCAGTTTTTCCTACGAATGTTTTGTTTACTGGAATCCTAATTTATCCGGTGCGCATGCAAATCCTGAGTTCGTACATAACGAATACCTGCAATTACTGACTGATTACGGCCTGGTCGGATTTCTTATCATAATAACTGCACTAGTTGTTCATTGTCATATTGGTTGGAGCCAAGCACGTAAATTGGCAGTTAAGATTGGAGGTGACGGCTTTAAAAAAGGATCAAACGCCATGGCTTTGACCTTAGCGGGCGCAAGCGGCATGGCAGCTATGGGGGTGCACATATGTCTTGATTTCCCGACCCATTTATTAGCTAATTTGCTGCTATTTATATGTAGTGCGATATGGGTTCTTCCGATTGTTCGGACGAGGTTGCCAGGACAAGCTCATGTGAGCGCAGGTTGGCTCAGGCACGACTTCAAATCACTGACTGTCATACTCTGTTTATTTGTTTTGGGTGTGGGCGCTATTGGCATCGGAGGGCATCAGCTGTGGGCGGGCGCGCCTTTAATTGAGCAAAGAATGGTAAAAGAAGATGGGGCATGGAAACCCTATCAAGTGGATAGATCAGCGGTGATTGATATGTTAGAGGAATCGCTTTCGAGAGCGCCTAGATGGCAACGCGCTAAACGCCTTGCAATAATGTACAAGATAGAGGCGGATGAGGCAGCGCAACCTCAAGCAAAAGAGAAGCTATATGCAATGGCTGAAGCAGCGTGCCTTGCTTCAATAAAACGCAATGAGTATGACCTAATACCCAAAATTAATCTGGCGGCGATTTATACAAGTCAGTTTAGATATGCAGAGGCAGATAATGCGTATGCAGAAATCTCACAAAGGGCTAAGGTGAGAGAGCCGCGCCTAATGATGCATACTCATTGGGCATCACTCCGGCATCGCATGGCGATAATGAGTGCGGGGAAAGGTGAAAGCGAAGCTGCTGAAATGCATTTTCAAAAAGCCTCAAACTTGTTTGAATTTAGTAAGGATGCAGGAGGAACGATGCGCCGAAATAATTGGAAACAAGAATACTCACTGTGCTTATTGAGCTATGCAATTTTCTTAGATGAACAATCACGTTTTGAAGATGCGCACAACATTTACGTAAGAGCAGAAGAGGTGCAAAAAGAATCACGTTTATTGGCAGAAGCTGAATTTTATTATTACCGAGCACGACATTACTATGGTCATGGGCTTGCATTATGGCATGATAGGCAGCCAGAAAAAGCCTGCCAAATGATGTCTTTAGCTGAGCAGTCAATGCAAAGAAATCGCCAATACAGTAGTGATAAAGAGTGGTCGTCATGGGGCGAGCAGATGAAACAAATTCAAAAATTTATCGGATTCTTCAAGATGACGGGCATAGCCAAGTAGGCGAATCATCAATACCAATATGGGGGAAAAAAATCATACATACACGGATTTCTGGCAAATGCGTGGCAGGCAATCTATATGGGTGACGAGAAATCTCAGTTACCGCGTTGGTGCCATCATTGCCACGGCAGCATGCAGGTTGGGCATATCGCCTAATATGCTGTCGCTACTTTCGGCGGTCATAACATTCTGCTCATGTGCTTTAGCTGTTTATTTGGGACAAGGAACCTGGCTAGCTGCTCTTGTAGTCATATTTGGTCTACAGCTCGGCTATGCATTTGATTGTGCGGACGGGCCATTGGCTAGGGTCACAGGTAAGCAGAGCAGCTTCGGTTCATTGCTTGATAAGATATGTGATTTGAGCTCTGGAATGGTGTTCCCATGCGTATTGGCATATGGGGCGGGGCACTACTACTATCAGGGGGTTGTTGAGGCAGAGATGGATTATACCTTGAGGGTTCTTTTGGCTGTCATCATCCTGAGGTCTATTCTTAATGTTTTATTATGGCTTAAGGAACTGGTAGTCCATCAGGCAAGTCGACTGGAAGAGGACACAAGAGAACGCAACCTTTGGTGGCGCACCAAAAAAATAACAAGTCTCTATATTGATGAGCCGGTTTACCGCTTGAGCATCGGCCTAGCTTGGTCTCTTGATTGGTTTTGGGAATTTGTCATTATCTATTCTATCGGTATATTGATCATCACCTTCATTTACCTCTTATCTTCGAAGCGGGAAATGGACCTTGCCGACAAGGCGGCAGAGTAAAGATGGAGTTAATTTTATCCCATGGTATAAAAGCTTCGAGATAGATTAGCAGGCATTCATTAAACGCAGAAAAACATAACATGTTAGAAACTCTAAAAAAACATACCTATCTATTACCATTAGCGGCGCTGACGCTGGTGCTATTAGTGTTTTGGCTGTTTATTCCCATTTATCCAAATTCCTCTACCTCTGAAGAGCGGCTGATATTATGGATTGCTGATGCCTGGCGTAAGGATTTTGCGCATGGATGGGCGGTGCCGTTTCTGTTTGTGTATTTCATCTATCGTATATGGCCTACCATGAAGTTGGAGCCTGTTCGGGGATCCAGATGGGGTCTGCTGGGTGTCGCCTTTGTTATTTTACTCTACATTGTTTCGGTGAGAACGCTGCAGCCAAGACTACCGCTCATCGGATTGCCTTTTTTAATCGTTGGTGGAACAATGTATGTTTGCGGCTGGAAGGTTGCTCGGCATGTGCTTTTCCCCGCTTTTTTCTGGTGGTTTGCCGTTTCTGTTCCAGGCCTCCAGCAGGCGACTAATATTTTGCAGATTGCGGTAACCAAGTCCTGCTACGAGGTGGGTACTTTCATGGGTATGGATTTGATCAATGCGGGCACCGAGATCAAATCTGGAAATGACAGTTGGGACGGCATGGACATTGCAGAGGGATGCAGTGGCATTCGTTCACTGATGGCACTGGTCATGATATCCGCTATCTACTCTTACTTTACACAAACCAAATTGTGGAAAATGGCATTCTTATTTGGTTGTGCGCTGCCACTAGCATTGGTGGCAAACTTCTTCAGGATCTTCACAATTATTGTGCTGGCGGAAATGGGATTTAGTGAATTTGCCGCTGGAGTGTATCATGATTGGGCGGGCTTACTCTTCTTCTTCCCGATCGCACTAGCCGGACTCTTTTTAATCGATAAAATCCTCAACTGGAATGAAAACAAAAAAGTGGTGAGGAAAAGAGTCCAAACCTGATTAAGCGAGCTGCATGATGGCGTTATTAGCAGCTAATAAAATATCCAATTGATACGAGAATGACTTTGAAAGAGGAAAACAATACGGAGGAGACTCCCCATGAGCTGGCACAGGATAGCTCAAAGACGATCATTAGACGCATTTATAGCTTAACACTGATCTTAGCCATTGGCTTTTCGGTCATTTGGGTGCTGCCAAAGTCAGAATCCATGAAGCTATCCTGCTTATCTCGACATCTGCCTATGCAGTTTGATACGATGATTGGTAAACGAGTAGAAGTTACCGGCAAGGAGTTACAAATTTTAGCTAAAGACACTGAATTTGAGCGCACACAATTTGCCAATACCGCATCCCCTTATCATCCCGCGGTTGAGGTGTCTGTGGTATTTTCAGGTAAGGACCTCAATAATAGCATTCACAGACCCGAGCGTTGCCTGCGTTCCCAGGGTTGGAACTTTGTTAAAGAGCGAACTGTGGTTCTCTCTGGAGTGTTTCCTGATGGCTCTGATCTGCCGGTACGAGAGATCGTTTGTAAAAAACCAGTGATACGTGAGGACGGGTCTAGCTTTGAAGCAATGCGGGTTCAGTATTATACGTTTTTTGGGCATACAGGAATAACCGAGAGCCATTATGGACGAACCTTTCAGGATATGAAGGATCGCCTATTTAAAGGTTTTGATCAGCAATGGGCATACGCAACGTTTTCCATCCCGGTTACAAAAATCTATGCAGATCAAGGCCTCATGAAAGACGGGCCCGGGGTATTTACCCTCGAGCAGTCAGAAGAAATTTTAGAAAACTTTATCCGTAAGTTAGGACCCTTGGTGGTTGATCGAACGGTTAAAGATTGAAATGACGCATCCAGCAAATCACCCCCTCCCCCCCTCATAAATCATGTTAGGATCTAGAAATAGAGAGCAGTTTTCCATTCAGGCCTTATTGCTGTGTGACGCCTTTTTAGTTTTTCAAGGGTTTTATATCGGAGATAAACTACGTCCTTTTTTAAGGCCCTTACTCGGTTTGAGTGACGACGGCCAGATTGGGCTCGCTCAGATTTCTTGGCTCTTATTTATTGTGGTTCCATTCACGCCACTTGTTTTAGAGAAGTTCGGTTTCTACCAAAACATGATGCGCAAGACGCCGTTTAAGTCACTGACGCAGATGATTCAGGCGCTATTGGTGATCAGTGCGGCCATAGCTGCCATAGTGCTCTTGTTTAAGATGGAATCCTTGAGTCGTTTGGTGCTGGTGGTAGCCATGGTGTTATCTGCCACCTTTCTACTGCTCAGGGATACTTTCGTGAGGGCAAGCCTTAGGAAAGCCGCCCTTAAAGAAGGTCAGAAAGAGCGAGTTGTTCTGGCCGGTTGTAAAGAGGATACAAAAGATCTCGTCGAGTCGATGCCGGATGAAGTGACTGACTACTGGCAGGTTGTCTGTCAGTTTGATTTTTCCGAACGAGACGTCATTGAGCTTGAAGGTATTGTAACCAGAGAGTCCGTTGAGCGTGTCATTATTGCCTCACGCAATGCTGTGTTCCAAAAGATTTCAGAAACCGTTGAAATGTGTGAAAAGCAAGGCATCGAATCTTGGGTATCAGCTGA
>ENA-OQVM01004131-OQVM01004131.1-marine-metagenome-genome-assembly--contig:-NODE-4131-length-15045-cov-7.588389_pt1 | contig 15045 bp, 15 predicted proteins | sample MGYA00237776_ERZ505498 | MGnify/ENA primary metagenome ERZ505498 (study PRJEB26159, sample SAMN06265151) | marine metagenome | isolation source: Helgoland LTER site | place: Germany:Helgoland, sampling... | reverse complement strand
TAGCCATGTGGCGTCGTTTTCCTAACGTTTGGTTTTATACGGGCCGTGCGGTTGTCTCCGCCGGTCTTTGGGTTTCAGTTGGTCGCAAGCGCCACAGCGGAACATAAAACAACAGGGCCGGTTACTCACCGACCCCGCTCAAGTCTCACGTCCGCGCCTGTCTCGACACTTCGACAGGGCGGCGTATAGGCCGGAATGGGTATGTTTGCAAGGGGGTTTGGTCCGGCGCATGACATCGCATAACGCCCGGGCCCAAGCGCTACGACGTCCGGCGCACGCCCGTTTCGATGTCAAACACATGTGCCTTGCCCGGCTGAACCCGAAAGCGCTTATCTGTTCGGTTGTCATCCATCAGATGCACACCTTGCAAGCTGACGGTAAAGCTATCACGCGGACCGGCCAGCTTGCCGTGCAGAAGCGTATTCGCGCCTAACGGTTCGGCTATTTGGATGCTGACAACGATAGGGCCTGCATCATCCGGGTCCAAATGCTCTGGCCTGACACCAAATTTAACTGGGCCATTTTTGCCAATGGCATCGCATACAGGCTGACCATCAACAAAGACTTTTCCGTCACGCACCTGTGCATCAACGATGTTCATCGCAGGGCTGCCGATGAACTGCGCCGCAAAGAGCGTGCGCGGGGTCTCATACACCTCAAGTGGTGTGCCGATCTGTTCCGCGACACCGCCGTTCATTACGATCATCCGATCCGCCATTGTCATGGCCTCGACCTGATCGTGGGTCACATAAAGAGAGGTAATGCCCAGTTTTGACTGCAATTCTTTGATCTCGAGGCGCATTTGCACGCGCAGCTTGGCATCGAGGTTTGAGAGTGGTTCATCAAAGAGAAACACGGCGGGTTCCCGTACAATCGCACGGCCCATCGCAACACGCTGCCGTTGGCCGCCAGACAATTGTTTTGGTTTACGGTCTAGCAATGCCTCAAGCTGCAATAGACGTGCCGCTTCATCAACTTTCGCGTCGATCACATCCTTGGGCAGTTTCGCGATTTTCAGCCCGTACCCCATGTTCTGGCGCACGGACATATGCGGATAAAGAGCGTAGTTCTGGAACACCATCGCGATATCGCGGTCCATCGGTTCCTTGTCATTGGCGCGGTCGCCACCAATCAACACATCGCCAGATGATACAGTTTCAAGACCCGCCACCATGCGCAACAAGGTGGATTTTCCGCAGCCCGACGGGCCGACGATCACGATGAACTCGCCATCGGCAATCTCGGTGCTGATCCCGTGAATCACATCCGTTGGGCCAAAGCTCTTTTTGATGTCTTTGAGGGTTACAGTCGCCATGATTTATTTCTCACTATCGACAAGGCCGCGAATGAACAGCCGTTGCATGCTTACGACGACGATCACCGGAGGGATCATTGCCAGAATGGAAGTCGCCATGATCACCGGCCAGTCCGCGACATCATCACCAGACGGGAACATCTGTTTGATGCCCATCACAATGGTATTCATTTCCGGATCAGTGGTGATCAGCAACGGCCATAGGTACTGGTTCCAGCCGTAAATGAAGAGGATGACAAAGAGCGCTGCCACATTGGTACGGCTCATCGGTACCACGACATCCCAGAAAAACCGCATCGCCCCTGCCCCGTCAACACGTGCAGCTTCGGCCAGCTCGTCCGGGATGGTTAGGAAAAACTGGCGGAACAGAAATGTCGCTGTCGCCGATGCAATCAACGGGAAGATCAGGCCGCCATAGCTGTTAAGCATCCCAAAGCCTGCGACGACTTCGTAAGTTGGCACAATCCTCACTTCAACAGGCAACATCAGTGTCAGGAAGATCATCCAGAAAAAGATGTTTCGCCCCGGAAACCGAAAATAGACAATCGCGAAGGCTGACAGCAACGAGATGATGATCTTACCAACCGCAATACCAATTGCCATGATCAGACTGTTGATCAGCATCGTCGTCACAGGAACGTTGACGCCCGAGAATAACGCCTTGGAATAGTTTTCCCAAAGCTGGTCACCGGGCCAAAGCGGCATCGGCGGTTTGACGATTTCGGGCTGTGTCACTGTGGACGCCACGAAGGCCAACCAAATCGGGAAGAAAATAACCAAGACCCCCAGAATCATGAAGACATGGGTCAGCCAAAGGCCTGCACCACGTTTTTCGACCATGCCGTGAATTTCGCGCGCCATCAGTAGTGCACCCTTTTTTCAACGAACTTGAACTGGACGATGGTCAACAGACCGACAACGAAGAGCAGGATTACGGATTGCGCAGACGACGATCCAAGGTCCTGCCCAACAAAGCCGTCCGAGAACACCTTGTAGACCAACACTGTGGTCGATTGCTGGGGCCCGCCGGACGTGATCGTGTGGATGACCCCAAAGGTTTCAAAGAACGAATAGACGATATTGACGACGAGCAAAAAGAAGGTGGTCGGCGACAGCAGAGGCAAAACAATCGTCCAGAACCGGCGCCAGAAACGCGCGCCATCTATGGCGGCGGCCTCGATCACCGAACGCGGCACGGCTTGCAATGCGGCAAAGAAAAACAAGAAGTTATAGCTGATCCGTCCCCAGGCAGAGGCAACAACGACAAGGCCCATCGCCTCGCCACCGTTCAGCACATGGTTCCAGTCATAGCCAAGCTGGCCCAGATACCATGACACCACGCCCACGCGGGTGTTGAACATAAAGAGCCACAGCACACCAGCGATCGCAGGCGCGACGGCATAAGGCCAGATCAGCAGGGTGCGGTACACGCCAGAGCCTTTGATCAACCTATCCGCCATAACAGCCAGAAATAGCGCAGGGATCATCGAGCAAAGTGTCACGAGAATAGAGAATACGGCGGTCGTTACAAAAGACGCGCGGTAAAATTTGTCGCTTAAGAGAAATTCAAAGTTGGCCAAGCCAACATATTGGGACGATAGCCCGAAGGGATCAGGAATAAACAGCGATTGCCAAACGGCCTGACCTGCTGGGTAGAAGAAGAAGACCGCAGATATGAAAACTTGCGGCGCAATGAGCAATGCAGGCAGCCACCAGCCGCGAAAAATTACGCGTTTTTCCAAATCTCTGCCCCTCTTCGACGTTGGCGGGCCCCCGAAAAAGGGCCCGCCTTTGTTTGCTAGACCTTAGCGGTTGGCCATCTCAAAGCGGCGCAGCAACGCATCACCGCGCTCTTTGGCGCTGTCCATCGCTTCTTGAGCTGTCTTGTCACCGGACCAGATACCCTCAAGCTCTTCGTCGATGATGCCGCGGATTTGGTCGAATGACCCAAGACGCAGACCTTTTGAATTTGATGTTGGCTCGTTCATGGTCATCTGGATCACGGCAACATCAGTCCCTGGGTTCGCTTCATAGAACCCTGCTGCACGGGTTGCTTCGCCTGCCTCGGAGGTGATTGGCAGATAGCCCGTATTCTGGTGCCAAGCAGCCTGAACATCGGAAGAAGACAAGAAGCTCAGGAATTCGCCTGCACCTTTGTATTCATCTGCCTCATGGCCTTCCATGACCCACAAGGATGCACCACCGATGATGGTGTTCTGCGGGGCGTTGCCGACGCCTTCCCAATAAGGAAGCGGACGCACGTCAAAATCGAACTCGGCTTCAGAGCTGATACCAGCGTAACCAGCAGAGCTTTCAGTAAACAGCGCACATTCGCCGGAACGGAAGTTCGCACCACCTTCGTTGCGACGACCGGTGTAGATGAACTTGCCGTCACGGGCCCATTCGCCCATCGCTGTGAGGTGCGCTACTTGCGCTTCACCGTTCAGCATCAGCTCTGTATCGAGCCCTGCAAAACCGTTGTCTTGCGATGCGAATGGCACATCGTGATAGGCCGAGAAGTTCTCGAGGTGGATCCAGCTTTGCCAAGCGGTCACCAGCGGGCACTCTTCTCCGCCAGCTTTCAGCGCATCCAAAGTAGCACCAACATTCTGCCATGTGGACAGATCCGTATCAGGATCAACGCCAGCGGCAGCCATTGCATCGCGGTTCACCCACAGCACAGGTGTGGAAGAGTTGAATGGCAGGGACAGCATGTCTCCATCTGTCGATGTGTAATACCCTTTCACAGCACCAATGTAGGCGTCTGAGTCAAAGGTAGCACCACTTTCGGCCATCACTTCGTGGACGGGGCGCACAGCGCCGCCTGCAGCCATCATTGACGCCGTTCCAACTTCGAACACCATCAGGATGTGGGGCTGCTCGCCCGCACGGAAAGCGGCGATGCCAGCGTTCAATGTCTCGGAATAGTTGCCCTTGTGGCTTTGCACCACAACATAGTCGCTTTGGCTTGCATTGAATTCTTCAACTTGTGCAGCCACCAGCTCGCCCAGACGGCCGGTAAAGGCATGCCAGAATTGGACTTCGGTTTGCGCCATCGCCGCGACTGGCGACAGCAGTGTGGACGCGGCAAGCGCGCCGATCAAAGATTTTTTCATGTTTCCTCCCATGCACCAAATAGGTGCTTTGTCATGTGATGCTCTCGGTCACTGACCCGCATCGGTTATTCGACTACGAAACGATACACCGCCCTAATTATAATTCAAGACCACAAAATCTTGAATAAATATAATGCTATGTTATGGACGAAACATTGCAAATTCAGGGCATATCATGGCCAAACAACTCCCGCGATTACGTCAGCTTGAGGCTCTTATGGCAGCCGCACAATACGGTTCTGTGACACGTGCCGCAAAAGAATTAGGGATCAGCCAGCCCGCTGTCAGTCGGCTTTTATCAGATCTTGGCCAAACATTTGGTTTTGCACTCTTCGATCGCAGAGACGGGCAGTTGGTCCCGACACAAGAAGTGCGATTCCTGCAATCCGATATCGAGCGGGTGCTTGAGCTCATGGATCAGATCGGAGAAGCCAGCCAAAACATAACCGAACGCAAGGCAGGCCACATCAGGATCGCTTGTTTACCGGGTTTTGCCACAAGTCATCTTCCGGCTGTTGTTGCAAAATTTCTAAAAGAACGGCCTGGCGTCAGTTTCACGATCGAACCGGACCGCCCAGAACGTATCCTTGAATGGATCATCGGCGAACAGTTTGATTTTGGGATCACCGATGGGTTTCAGGGGCATCCGGCAGTCGATAGCACAGATGTCGACGTGCGCTCTGTGTGCATCTTTCCAGCGGGGCATCGGCTCGAAGCGCTGAAAGTTATAACGCCTGCCGATTTGGCCGGTGAAGGGATCATTCACACGCGTCGGGACAGCGTTTTTTTTAAGAACCTGCTCGAAGCCTTCCATGAAAGCAGAACACAACTGTCAACTTTGGTCGAGGTGCGTCAGTTTACAGCAGCCTGTGAACTTGTGGCGCAGGGCATTGGTGTCGCGGTGGTTAGCGAACTGGATGCCAAGAAGTTCTTGGCCGACAAGGTAGAAACCCGGCCTTTCGCACCGTCGCTTCCGCACCGATTATCGCTGGTGCGTCCAACGCTCATGCGCCCCTCGATGGTTGTTCTGGAATTTATTCAAGCCTTCGAGGCCAGCTTGGAACCATTCCGCCAAGACGCTGCCAAACCCAGCAAAGCGACTAAGGCCAAGGGCCTCCACTGATTCTGTATGAAATCTGCGGTTTTTGTGTTGCCCCCAGCCAGCCTATGCTAACCTCGACCAAAGCCTTTCACCGGACCTCGATCATGACGCTTGAAGATATTGTCGATCTCGCCAACAATCCTATCGGGCAGAGCAGCTTTGCCGATGCCTGCCGCACCACATTAGACGATGACGGTGTGCTGGTGCTGTCAAACTTCATCCGTGCCGATGCGCTCGCGTCACTACGCGCAGAGAGCAAAGCAAGCCAAGACAATGCCTACTTTTGCACCCAGTCCCATTCCGTCTATTTGGGCCCGCCAGATCCATCCCTCCCCGACAGTCACGCCTTCAATCGTCAGGTTTGGTCATCAAAGGGCTGTATTTGCGATGACGATATCAGCGCTACCTCGCCCTTACGTATTCTTTACGATGATGGCAGTTTCCGCCATTTCATCGCCTCCGTGACCGGCCAAGGCGAACTACACCCCTATGCAGACAGCCTTTCGTCGATCAACATCCATTATGCGGGCCGCGGCCAAGAGCTTGGTTGGCACTTCGACAATTCAACTTTTGCGATCACGCTGTTGATCCAGAAACCCCCATCCGGCAGCCGCTTTGAATACATCAAGAATCTCAGAAATGCAGATGCAGGCGATATGAATTTTGACGGGGTCCAAGCGCTCTTGGACGGAAAAACGCAACCGCAGGTCCTTGCAATGAAAGAAGGGGACTTGGTCCTGTTTCGTGGCCGCAATTCAATCCACCGTGTGTCGCCCAATGAAAGCGACACGACACGCATGCTGGCGGTGCTGGCCTACAATGCGGAGGCGGGCGTACAGCTTTCCAAAAACGCGCGTATGACCTTTTATGGGCGGTTGGAATAAAGGCAATCGATAGCGGGCATAACTTAACCGCGCTAAATCCTGTCCAATGCCTCCTGCACCGCTGCAAAATAAGCGCCCACTTGTGCACCATCCACCAGTGCATGATGGACCTCCAGCGTCATCGCCATTTCCGAGCCCGCGCGCGTCTGGGCGAACTTGCCCCACGTCACCCTCGGAATACAGTCATCCGGTCCGGGCAAGGCATTGTTGATGGCGGTATAATCCAGCCATGGCATGCACGACAAATACGCCAAATCATCACGCTCGCCACTATTGGCTTGCAAGGCATCGCCCAGTGCTACTGCGTCAATCAAAGCCTTCGCCTGAGCATCGAAAGCCTCAAACTCCTCGACAAAAGGGACATATGCATAGCCAAAACTGCCTGCTGCAGTCGGTACAGTCATGGATAGCGTCACCATGTCATGAGCGACCACCACATTGCCACGAAAGCGCATGCACAGCTCTGGCACCGCATGAAGGCCTGCGCCAATTGCATAGAGACAGGCACGATAAGGTGACACACCATCGGCCTTTCGCCCCATCAAATGGGTGACATCCAAGCGCGTCGTCGTCGCATAATGCGGCTGCTGATAGGTGCGGAAAAAGTGAAACTGCGCGGCGCGCGGCCATGTTTCAAGGTCAACTATTCTGCTGGTCATATGCCAAGTGGTGTCAGATTTCCTCGCCTTGCTCCAGCAATCTTTCAATCAACTCTCGTTGCAGGTTGCCGCTGTCACCGCCACCGAACTGAACCCCCCCGCTGCTGTAAAGCGAGCCATAGGTTTTGGCCACATTGACCGTTTGGGCAACGCCAGAGATAAACTGATCACGCTCCAACTCCTTAAAGGGATGCAGAAAAACGCCCCATAACTGGCCCTGCGCCACAGCATAGCGGGCATCAAGCGCACTATCGAAATTCGCCTGCATCACGCGCTGCATCTCTTCTGGGGTCATGGTCTCTGCGGACCGTATTGGAACCATCGCGCGCATCCTGTTGGCGCGCACATCGGTCACAATCAGTACCGGGATATCGTCAATAGTCAGTGAAAAGGCAGCCGCCGAGAGCTGGGCATCAGGATCAAGCGCCACCACAATCTCAGCCATACGTGGCAAGGTCATGTGCGGCTCAGCGTCTTGGGCGTGAGCCATAGCAGGCAGCAAAAATGCAATCAGCGTGAAGATATGGATCATGTGGGCTACTCCTTTGGCCTCACATTAGAACAGCAAAAGGAACACTACCAAAGCAAGCTTTGGTGAGGCTTTGAAACCTAACCGCGCGCTTTGGCGACGATGTCTATGGCTGCGGCAATTGCCTGCGCAGCGGTCAAATCGGATGTATCCAGCAATACCGCATCATCTGCAGGGACCAAAGGGGCGGCTGCACGATTGCGATCGCGTGCGTCGCGCTCTTTGACATCGGCCAAGACAGTGGCAAAGGTCACATCCATGCCCTTACCTAGCAACTCCTGAAACCGCCGCTCTGCACGGCATTCGGGGCTTGCAGTCACAAACAGCTTCACATCAGCGTCCGGACAAATCACTGTCCCGATATCACGGCCATCTAAAACGGCCCCGCCTTCGCGTGTCGCAAAACTGCGTTGAAAGGCGACCAATGCAGCGCGGACCTCTGGCACCACAGCCACTTCACTTGCGGCTTGAGCGACCTGCGGTGTGCGCAAACTGTCGTCTTCCAAATCAACTGGGTCGAGCGCTTGCGCCGCCGCTACTGGTGCTGCACCAGCCAGAACCTTCGCGCCAACAGCACGATAGAGGAGGCCAGTATCAAGGTGTGCAAAGCAAAAATGCGCGGCAACCGCCTTTGAGATTGTCCCTTTGCCGGCAGCGGCTGGTCCATCAATGGCGATGGTCAAACGCATCAGTTGGTCCGTACCAATTGTGCGCCTAGACCACCCATCAGATCCTCGAATATCGGGAAGGACGTGGCAATCGGACTGCCATCATCGACGCTCATCGGCTTTTGCGTGGCCATGCCCATGACCATAAAGGCCATTGCGATACGGTGATCAAGCTCGCTGGCAACCGTCGCACCACCTGGCACATTGCCGTGACCCAAGCCGGTGACCTTCCACCAATCGGGGCCTTCATCGACGGTCACGCCCGCTGCGCGCAGGCCCTTGGCCATCGCATCAATCCGGTCGCTTTCCTTCACGCGAAGTTCTTTCACGCCCTGCATATCTGTCACACCTTGTGCAAATGACGCGACAACAGAAAGAACAGGGTATTCATCAATCATGCTTGCCGCGCGCGCAGGTGGCACAGAAATACCTTTAAGATCGGGCGAAAACTTTGCGCGCAAATCGGCAACGGGCTCACCACCCTCTTCGCGCATGTTCTCATAAACCAGATCTGCGCCCATTTCTTGCAAAGTCGTAAAAAGGCCCGCACGTGTTGGGTTCAAACCAATATTGGGCACCAACACATCAGACCCCGGCGTGATAATCGCGGCGCACACAGGGAAAGCCGCCGAGGACGGATCGCGCGGCACAACAATCGTCTGCGGCGTCAATTCGGGCTGACCGTCCAACGTAATCACACGGCCTTCCTCTGTCTCTTCGACGGTTAAGACCGCGCCAAAGCCCTGCAACATTCGTTCAGTATGATCGCGGGTCGCTTCTTTTTCGATCACCACAGTCTGTCCCGGCGCGTTCAAACCGGCCAGCAAGACCGCCGACTTCACCTGCGCAGAAGGCACAGGCACAACATAGCGAACAGGCACCGGATCAGCCGCCCCCACCAACGTCATCGGCAAGCGGCCACCGGCACGGCCTACGGTCTGGGTGCCAAAAAGCGCTAGCGGATCAGTCACTCGCCCCATCGGGCGGCCATTCAAAGATGCATCACCCGTAAACGTCACAGTAATCGGACACGTCGCCATGGCCCCCATGATCAACCTCACACCCGTGCCGGAATTACCGCAGTCAATCACCTGCTGAGGCTCGGCAAACCCACCAACGCCTACGCCGGTCACGGTCCATTCGCCGCCACCATGGTTGGTCACCGTTGCGCCAAAGGCTTCCATCGCTTTGCCTGTATCCAGCACATCCTCACCCTCAAGAAGGCCGGTGATATGGGTCTGTCCAACGCACATTGCACCAAGGATCAACGACCGATGCGAAATCGATTTATCGCCGGGCACATTGGCCTCACCCTTTAAGGGTCCGCACGGGCGAGAGGTCATGGGGATCGGGGTGCCGTGGCCAGACATGAGGTATTCCTTCTTGCTTCGGGCGGTTCATACCGCAGGCCATTCGCAGGGTCCATCGCCCGCATCATCATCTTGCCCTAAAAACTCCACCCGAAGTGTCCAGACTTAGACGCGGCGGAAGGTCAGATAATGCGGCGTACGCCCTTCACGAAGCGCTTTTTGCTCATAGCGGGTCGAGAGCCAGTCATGCCAAGGATTGCGCCAATCCGCAGGGCTTTCCGCCAGCCACTCAAAGCCATGGACCGGAACTTGTTCAAGCGTTTGCCGGACATAGTCTTTGATATCGGTCGCGACGCGCAGCTCGGCACCTGGCTTCATGACACGGTGCAAGGGGGCTAAGTGCTCCGGGGTTACAAATCGCCTGCGATGATGACGCTTTTTGGGCCATGGATCGGGATAGTTCAAAAACACTTTCGACAAAGTTGCGTCAGGCAAAACATCAAAAAGGTCACGCACATCACCCGGATGCACACGCAAATTATCGACTTCCGCCTTGCGGATCTTGCCGAGCAGCATCGCGACACCATTGATGAAAGGCTCACATCCAATCAACCCGACCTGTGGATTGGCTTGGGCCATATGCACAAGATGTTCCCCACCACCAAAGCCAATCTCAAGCCAGACATCCTTGTCTCCAAAGACCTGTGTCAGATCAAGCGGATTGCGATCGGGGTTCTCGTCCCAGCTGATTGGGCCGGGCGATAGGGGGACAAGATCGTTCTCCAGATAATCATGCTGGGACGCCCGTATTGTCTTGCCACGGAAGCGGCCATAGAAATTGCGCCATGGGGCGCCAGAGGGGTGGTTGGTTTTGCTCATGCGCGGGCTTTAGCAAGCTGCAAGCCCTGACGCAATCAGGTGGGTCGATCGGGAACCACCCAACATTCCAGATCAAGCCAGTCGCTTTGGGTAAGGTGGGTCTTGACCCACCCATCGCAAATCAAACTGCGCGCTTCAGCGCCTCAACCAGATCGGTTCGTTCCCAGCTAAACCCGCCATCAGCATCAGGCGCACGACCAAAGTGGCCGTAAGCGGCGGTGCGTGCATAGATTGGTTTGTTCAAACTCAGGTGCTGGCGGATACCGCGCGGGGTCAGATCCATCACTTGCCCAATCGCACGTTCAATCGCAACAGGATCAACATCGCCTGTGCCATGGGTTTCCGCGTAAATCGACAAAGGCTTCGCAACACCAATCGCATAGCTTAGCTGGATCGTACAACGATCCGCCATGCCAGCGGCAACCACGTTTTTGGCAAGATAGCGCGCAGCATATGCGGCAGAGCGGTCCACCTTGGTTGGGTCTTTCCCTGAAAACGCGCCGCCACCGTGCGGAGCGGCACCACCGTAAGTATCTACAATGATCTTGCGCCCGGTCAGACCGGCATCGCCATCAGGGCCTCCGATCACGAATGTGCCTGTCGGGTTCACCCACCATTCGGTCTGCGGTGTGATCAGGCCTTCCGGCATAACCTCACGGATGTAAGGCTCCACAATCGCACGGATGTCTGCGCTGGTCTGCGTCTCGTCACTGTGCTGGGTCGATAGCACAATCGACGTCACCTCAACCGGCATCCCGTTTTCATAGCGCAACGAAATCTGGCTTTTTGCGTCGGGCCGCAAAGTGGGTTCTTCACCCGACTTGCGCACCTCTGCCAGACGGCGCAGAACGGCGTGGGCGTATTGGATCGGCGCGGGCATCAATTCTTTGGTTTCGGTCGTGGCATATCCGAACATAATGCCTTGATCGCCTGCGCCTTCGTCCTTGTTTTCGCTTGCGTCTACGCCTTGGGCGATATGCGCCGATTGCTGGTGCAGCAAGTTGGTAATCTTACATGTCGCATGGTGGAACTTGTCCTGCTCATAGCCAATGTCTTTGATACAAGCGCGGGCGATGTCTTCGACCCGCCCCATGTAATCCTTCAACTTGGACTGGTCGGACAAGCCTACCTCGCCGCCAATAACGACTCTGTTTGTCGTCGCGAACGTCTCGCAAGCGACACGCGCCTCAGGTTCTTCGCTCAGGAATGCATCCAGAATTGAATCCGAAATCCGATCGCAAACCTTATCGGGGTGCCCCTCGGAAACGGATTCCGAAGTGAAAATATAGTTATCGCGTGCCATGGGAATATGCTCCAGTATAATTCACTGCCACGTCAGGAAGCCGTTGTGACAGAACTGACAACCCGCATAGGGTGCGGCTGCATTCAGGTCAATCTCTATCGCGTTTGGCAACGGCATAAGCCGCAAGGGTTAATAAAATGAGCATTGAAATGAAGGGATTGTCGCCCCACCGGCTATAAAATGTCGCAGGCAGCGCCGCGGGCAACGGCACGTCAATCGCACCCTGCGCACCCAAAGGGATTGCTGCAGTGATGCGCCCCTTGGCATCAATCATCGCGCTAATCCCGGTATTGGCCACGCGGACCATCGGCAAACCTTGTTCGATCGCCCGCAGCCGCGCTTGGGCCAGATGCTGATGCGGGCCGGCGGCTTGTCCGAACCACGCGTCGTTCGTGATTAACAGCAACAAGCGCGGGCGGGCCTCGCCATAGGTGATTTCCTCGGCAAATATACCCTCATAACAAATCAATGGCACAGCGGCGCCAATGCCGGGCAACTCAACCGGTCCACGCGCCGTTCCTGGAGTGAAACCAATGCCAAGGTTGCGCGCAAGACCTGTCGCACCCACACGGCCCAGCAACTGTGCACCGGGCATATACTCACCAAATGGCACCAGATGGCGCTTGTCATAGATGCTAAGCACCTGCCCCCCCGGCCCCATCACCACAAGGCTGTTATAGGCGCGCGCCTCTGCATCTCTGCGCTGAATGCCAAAAACTAATGGCGCACCACGGGCCGCGTCCGACAGTAAGCTCAGGTCATCATCAATATGATTAAGCAGAAACGCGATAGCGGTCTCTGGCCAGACAACAAGGTCGGGGACCTCACCTTCACCTGTCAATTGGATCAAGCGGTTAAGAAAGACATCCCGAAACGCGGGGTCCCATTTCTGGTCTTGCGGTGCATTGGGCTGCACCAGCCTGACGATTGGCAGATCGGCAGGGGCCTGCAGCAAAGGGCCGGGCCGCAGCACGAAAGACATCGCAACGAGCAAGCCAAGAACAACAAGCCCAATAATGCGTTGGCGATGCATCAAAAGAGCAATGGCCCACCCACAAAGAACAACCAAGAAAGTCAACAAATGCGGGCCGCCGAAACCTGCCATCTGGGCAAGCCCAGTCGGCACCCAGACATGCCCAAGCAGCGCCCATGGAAACCCGGTTAGGATCAAAGAGCGCAGTACTTCGGCCCCGACGAGAAAGAGGCCGAATAGGAAAATGCTGCGCGGGGCCAAACGGAATGCAAGCCACCCCGCCAGAGCCCAGAATAGTGCAGCCCCTGCCCCCATCAGCACCAATGCAAAAGGTGCCATCCAGCCGTGCCGCGCGATATCAATCAAAAAGGGTTCGACGATCCAGCGCAAACTGAAAGCAAAATAGCCAAAGCCAAAAGCCCATGCTTGAAAGGCCGTTTGGCGTGCTGACCGTGCTACCGGATAAATGATGAAGAACGCGCCCAGCGCCAGCACAGTCGCAAGCCACAAATCAAACGGGGCTTGCCCTAATCCTGCGATGCCCCCCAACACCGCAAGCCCAACGAACCGAAACCACTTCGGACGCGCGACAAATTGCGCCAAGATGTCAGCCATTGCTGGATGCGGACAGCCGGACACGTAGCCGCTTGATCCGGCGCGGATCGGCGTCAACAACCTCGAATTCGGGGCCGTCAGGATGCACGATCACCTCGCCACGGGTTGGCAAGTGGCCCGCCAGCATCGTGACCAACCCACCCAGCGTATCGATCTCTTCTTCATCAATTTCTTCGTGTTCAGTCAGGGTCATCCCGATCTCGGCCTCAAAGTCATCCAGATCAGTGCGGGCCTGCGCCAAGTAGCACCCCGGCTTTTCCAGGACCCAGCTCTTGGCTTCTTCGATGTCATGCTCGTCTTCGATTTCTCCGACGACCTGTTCGATGACATCCTCAATCGTGACCAAGCCGTCCGTACCACCATATTCATCAATAACCAGAGCCATGTGGATGCGCTCTGTCTGCATCTTCTGCAGCAACACACCCAGCGGCATGGACGGAGGCACAAAAATAAGTGGCCGCACCATTTTCCGCAGATCCATAGATTTGCTCTTGCCGTTGAAACCATGAAGCAACGCGAAATCTTTTAGGTTCGCTGTTCCGATAGGTGTGTCCAACGTGCCGTCGTACACTGGCACACGCGTCAGGCCACTTTCGCGAAACACTTCCACCAGCTCGTCTTTGGTAATCGTGACAGGCACCGCCACAATATCTGGCTTTGGGATAGAAACATCCTCAACCCGCATCCGGCGCAGGTTAAGCATGCCCAGAACAGAGCGCGCCGCTTTCACAGTTTCGGCGGGGGTCTTGTCATCGACCTCTGGCGCCGCTGTGGGGAGGACCGCATTACGCAGACGCTCAAAAAGTCCCGGTGTTTCATTCTCTTGGTCCGGCTGCGCGCTTTGCGCTGCACTCGATGAACCGTCGCCAGTGTCGCCCATTTTATCCTTACCTATGTGGGCCACATGACCCGATTAGACCTTATATGGGTCACCCAGACCCATTTTGCCAAGTATCTCTGTCTCTAAGCCTTCCATCAAAGTGGCGTCACGGTCACGTTCGTGATCAAAACCCAACAGATGAAGCGTACCGTGGACGAGCAAATGAAGCGTATGATCACGCATCGTTTTGCCCGCCTCGGCGGCCTCTCGTGCACAAGTATCATACGCAATCGCTATATCGCCCAGCTCGCTATCGCGCCCGACCCGCGGCGGCAAGGGCATTTCACCATCAACCGAAGCGCCCCGTTCATCCGACGGCCAGCTCAGAACATTGGTTGGCTGCGGCTTGCCGCGAAAACCTTCATTCAGTACAGAGATACGGGCGTCACTACACGCCAGAAGGCTTACCTCAAACGCAGAAGGTTCAATTCCCAGCCGTTCAAATACGGCATCAGTCGCGGCTTCGGCCAAGGTGTCAATGTCACCCCAGCGCCGATCCTCGACCAAACAATCAACACTCACTTGGGATCATCCGCCTCATATGCTTCGATGATGGCAGCCACCAATGGGTGCCTAACAACATCTTTGGACGTGAAGTAGTTAAAGCTGATCTTGGGGATATGCTTCAGCAAACGCTCTGCATCCCAAAGACCGGAATTCACACCGCGTGGCAGATCGATCTGTGTACGGTCGCCGGTGATGACCATACGGCTGCCTTCGCCCAAACGGGTCAAAAACATCTTCATCTGCATGGTGGTGGCATTCTGCGCCTCGTCGAGCACGACAAAGGCGTTCGACAGGGTCCGCCCGCG
>ENA-OQVM01004130-OQVM01004130.1-marine-metagenome-genome-assembly--contig:-NODE-4130-length-15052-cov-5.637596_pt1 | contig 15052 bp, 10 predicted proteins | sample MGYA00237776_ERZ505498 | MGnify/ENA primary metagenome ERZ505498 (study PRJEB26159, sample SAMN06265151) | marine metagenome | isolation source: Helgoland LTER site | place: Germany:Helgoland, sampling... | reverse complement strand
GATGAAATTGCTGCGGTTCTCGATGAGATCGCGCTCCTTATGGAAATCAAGGGTGAGAACCCATTCAAGACCCGCGCTTACCGTAACGGTGCGGAAACCGTGCGTAATTACCAAGGTGAAATTGTTGCTATAGCAGCCGCCAACGAACTTGAAGGCATCCCAGGCATCGGCAAGGCGTTGCAGGAAAAAATTCACGAACTCGCCAGCACCGGCAAACTCGAGTTCCACCAAAACCTGCGTGCCGAGTTTCCTCCCGGACTTTTCGATCTCTTTGGCATTCAGGGGCTGGGGCCAAAGAAGGTGCGCGCCTTGTATGATAAACTCAACATCGATTCCATCGACGCTCTCAAAGCGGCCTGTCAAGATGGCTCCGCTGCCTCACTTCCTGGCTTTGGCAAAAAATCCATTGAGAAGCTGCTCGAGTCGATTGACCTTAAGGAACAGTTTGCAGATTTCTTCCGCCTCGGCGATGTGGCACCTGTGGCAGAATATATTCTAAATCTTCTGCGTGAACATCCAGACTCACTGCGTGTAGCCACTGCCGGATCCTATCGTAGGGGCAAGGAGGTGCTGCATGACCTCGACTTTCTCGTCGCCACTGCTGCTCCAGCAAAACTCACCGCCTATTTCACAAGCTTGCCCGAGGTTCACTCCGTGATAGCTCACGGCGACACGAAGGCCTCAATCCGCCTCGAGAATGGTCTGCAGTGTGATCTGCGCGCCGTTTCTAATGATCAATTCCCCTTCGCCCTGCAGTATTTTTCCGGCAGCAAAGAGCATAACGTAGCGCTGCGCTCCCGCGCTCTCAAACACGGCTGGTCACTCAACGAATACGGCTTCACGCCGAAGGATAAGTCCACCCCGCCGGCGCCAGCCGTCAAGGATGAGCGTGATATCTACCGCGTCCTAGGTCTTGACGATATCCCGCCAGAGCTGCGTGAAAATCAGGGTGAGATCGAGGCTGCCGATGCCGGTGAAATACCACGCCTCATCGAGCTCGAAAACTTACGAGGCACCTTCCACAATCACACCACGGAATCAGACGGTAAAAATACACTCGAGGAAATGGCGGTCGCCGCTCGTGATCTAGGTCTACAGTATCTCGGTATTGCCGATCACTCTAAGTCTCAGTTTCAGGCCCGAGGTCTTCAGCCAGATCGCCTCCTGCGCCAGGTCGAGGCCATCGGCAAACTCAATGCTCAGTGGGATGACTTTCAGATCTTCGCCGGCACTGAGGTAGACATCCTCAAGGACGGCACGCTCGACTTTGAAGACAGCCTGCTAGCACAGCTCGATTACTGCGTCGCATCCGTCCACGGTTCATTCCAGCTATCAGAAAAAGAACAGACCAAACGTATTATTCGAGCGATGGAAAACCAACACGTTACCATGCTCGGCCATGTAACGGGTAGACTGCTACTGAAACGAAAAGGCTATGAGATCAATATCGATAAAATCATCGATTGCGCTGCCGCTACCGGCACGATCATTGAGCTCAACTGCAACCCCTACCGCCTTGATATGGACTGGCGTCACTGGCACCGTGCACGAGACAAGGGGGTGATGACTTCCATCAATCCAGATGCTCACTCCACTGAGCAGCTCCAATACCTTGCCTTTGGTGTGCGCATTGCCCGCAAAGGTTGGCTCAGGCGTGAGGACGTGCTCAATACCCGCAGCCTTGAGGATGTGCGGGAGTTCCTGAGTGTGGGAAAAGCTGCGTGCAAAGCCTAGCTTCTAGCTTTGCTTGATCTGCACTTTTCTAGCGCATTTCAAGCTTGGTCTTCGCCCAGCACCATTTAACGACCTCACCATCCTCGATCAAGGCGATCGCTTTCTGCTGCTGTTTACCCAAAATCGTCTCGGCCTCAAAGGTAACCATGCCAGTCTGATAGTTGGCCCCATCAAACTCCATGTCCTCACCGGCGACCCACTCGGTAACCTGGTCCGCCTTAAATTCGGTGACTTTACCGTCTGCTACACTTGCTTGCATACATGAGACAATGGCCACCTCATCCAGCACCACGGGCTTAGCATCCTCGATACGCTTCATTTCAGCTTCTCTTTGAATGCGCGCGTTCATTACTGGCAGAACCAATTCCTTAAAATCAGTTTGGTCCACATCGATCGCATGCTCGAGAGTCATGCCCTTGGTTTTAAAGATAAGGTCTGTGCCCTCGAGACGAATTGGGCTTACCTGAGCTCCCTGTTCAAGCGCAAGTGTAAGACCATCACTGGCGATCTCGAATGTCTCGCGAAGAGATACTGTTTCAGGGAAATCCGCAGGTTTGACCAAGCTTAAATCGATCTTGATCGTTGGCACAGGTTTAGACTTCACCTTGTTGGCTTTTTTCTTAGGTTTGGCAGTTTCTTTTTTAGCTACCTTGCTCTTGTTTCTGTCTGTATTGCGCAGCTCAAAAAAGAGGGGCTCAATGACGTAGCCCATGCCAACACAGGCAGCGACCATAATAAAAGTACCTAGATTTGTCATAACGGGCGTATGCGTAACATTCAGTTCAACTCACGGCAAGCCAGATTCAATCGTGGTTCGCATTAAGATTACTTCTTTTTATTACGTAAAAATGGCGGGATATCGAGGTCTTCTCCTTCGAGCACATTCGGACTTTCGCCTTCAAACTTCCCCTTGGGACCACCGTCTAACTCCAGCTCCCCTTGAGCCGTTTGTTTGTCGTCATCAAATACCTCGCCAAAAAAATCGTCCTCTTCATCAGGCTGGCTATTTTCAATCTGTGTTTCCTCCGCCTCTTCAGAATCAAGATCTTCGATCTCGGCAAAAGGGTGCTCGTCTTCATCAATATCAAAATTAACGGCGGCTTCAACCACGCTTGGGGCTTCGTCCACGCTTGGTTCTTCGTCCACGCTTAGTTCTTCATCCCTGTTGGACTCTTCATCCCTCAGCACCGCATCTGCAAGCTGCTGGACATCGTTCATATTGATAAAGTCCGCATAATTGCCGACCTCCTCCTCTGCGTCAGCGCCTTCATCATAGGAAGTATCATCATCTTGGTCTTCGGAGTGATCACTCACCAGATCATCAGGAGCATAACCTTCGCTTGGCTCCATGATTTCCTCGTCCTCTGGTGTATCAATCACCGTAGTGGATTCGACCGCCGCGATCGGTGCAGTTACGCTTAGTTCAGGGGCGTCCTTGTCCTCCTGATCTTCTTCATCATCATCTGGCTCAGAGGCATGAATTTTTCCTTCCGGAACTGCGCTGATCAATGTCACGCTGAGGCTTCCTTCCATGGACGGATCAGTAGCGACACCAAATAAAACCTGGGCGCCTGATGGGATGTGCTTCGAGATGCTCTGCATGAGCAGCTCTACCTCATAAAGTGTCAGGCTTTCATCTCCACAAATATGGACAAGCACACTCGATGCATCGGCTAGCAAGTGACCTTTATCCAGTAACGGGCTGTTAAGCGCGTTCTCAATAGCTTGTTGGGAACGGCTTTCCCCTTGCCCAACACCCGAACCAAAAAGACAACGTGAACGCGTTGTATTCAGTGCACTCATCAAGTCCCCTAACCCGATGTTGATCAGACCAGGCCTGACGACAAGACGTGTCACCGCCTTGATGGAATCTGAAATCATCCTGTCACAGGCGGCAAAGGCTTCATGGATTCCCTGCTTGGCAAGAACCAGCTCGCCCATACGGTCATTATCAAAAGTAACCACAGCATTGGACAATACCGATAATTCATTGAGTGCTGTATCCGCCTGCTCTCTTCGCCGTTTTCCTTCAAACTCAAAAGGCATGGTCGCAAAGACAACAACAAAGGCTCCCTCCTCGCGAGCGATGCGGGCAATCAAGGGAGCTGCTCCAGATCCGGTGCCTCCTCCCAAGCCTACGCAGAGGAAAACAAGTTGCCGTCCGCGGAGCGCGTCACGCAGCTCTAGCTCAGACTCCTCTGCCGCACGCGCGCCAAGCTCAGGATCTCCACCGGAGCCCAAACCCTTGGTCAGATTTTTACCCAAATGAATTTTCTCGCTAGCCACCGAGCTCGATAAGGTGCGCAGATCTGTGTTCACACAGGTCATCTCAGGGCCGGACAGACCATCGAGCGTGGCCCGATCAAGGATATTAGCGCCGGCACCACCGAGCCCTATGATTTTAACGGACGACTCGGGGATAGTCTGTTGTGGATCGCGGCTATATGAAATCATTGTATTGTTAAGAAAAATTCTAGGCTGACGGCAGTAGCCTAATAGTTAACAAACCTTTATCAAAAAGGGCGGCAACTGGCTAGCATAGAATGCTGTTTTTCATGACAGCCCACAGCATCCAGTCTTATCCTGTGACATTTCAAGACACTCCATGACTTCCAGCCGCCAAGTTGATCACATCAATCGTGAAATCAAGCCGGGCACGATACTGTGCCATGCCCACGCGCGAGTAGCCGCGACCACTGACTCTTCATCACTAAGCCTGGGATAAATACGCTTTTTTTCCAGCACCACCGAGGCCAGTCCAGCAGCCTTTATATTGGTTGTCACCGTCAGTATTTGTGCGCAGGCCGCAAGCCCTAGAGAAGCCATCACGATACTCACCATCCACAGCACAGGCAGCCTACCTACACATAAACCAAAGACACACACGACGAGGGTGAAAATAGGAAATGCGTGCCCGAAGCGTAGCGCCCATCGACGCCGAGCGACAGATGCCGGATCCCTCAGCGACAGGAAGTAGAGGCCAACTCTCAGTGCAACCTGACCGTGATCTGCGCCGTTTTTTCCTGCTGCTAATTCAGAAGTAAGCGACAACCATCCATCGCCACTATCAGCGGCGCCAGCCCACTCCCGTTTTTTTATGCGCAGCTCAGTATGCTCCTGACCCATGGATGATAACATGCGCTGGGCCAGGGCCGAGCCGTCACCAGACAGAGCAACAACGCGGGATCCTTTCAGAATACGATCCGCATGGAGCTTACGTAAGATCAATGCCGCCAGCAGCGGCAGCAGAGAGAGGAATAATAAAAGACGGTGCATGTAATGGGAATGGGAAGCACAGCATCATCAACGCATCTTATTTGGTAAAGGGTCATTTTTGAAATGCTCGTATTGTTTGCTCAGCTGTTGGTAGTTCGCGTAAACCAGCGGCAGGCTGCGAGGGCTTCCTCCTGCATGAGAAATACTGGCAGCCATCGCTTTTTTCGACCACATGAGTGCTTTTTGACGATCCCCTCTGGCGAACCACACCTCAGCCATGGTATCAAGGTAAGCACCTTGGTTCGGCATGCTGCTGACCGCCTTTTGGGCATGGGCATAGGCTTCATCCAGATTCCTCACTGCTCTGGCAGCCAGCCATGCCGCTGTATTGTGGGAATTGTGGGACTGCGGGTAGTCCTTGCTGGCCGCTTCAATATGAGCATAACTCTCATCAAACCAGCGCTGATAGGTCTTTGCTGGAATCTTGTTGCGCAGGGCTGGGAAAAAATCATCGGCAAGTGCGCCATCTCCGGGAATGAGCTGACGGGCTACATCGAGTCTTCTTAGGCCCTCCGCCTGCCCCCCTTGATTCAACATCATCATCCCGTGGCAAAACTCAGCTCGGTAGCGCACTTTCAGACAAAGATACAGTTCAGCTGCGCTACTACGCATCACAAAGCGGGCAAAAACTTCACTGATTGCCAGAGCCTTTTGCCAATCACCACTGGCATATAATGACTCTCCGTTGCCCGCCAAAAGAGTTACTGCCCAGCTATATTCAGCCAAATCCTCGCCATCTAAATCAGAGAGCGCAGCGGCCAAGAACCATAGCTCGATGGCCTTTTCTTCATATCCAACAGCGTATAAATAATGACCCCAATCAATCAAGCTCTCTGGGTCGCCCAGACTCAGCATCATGACCCGACGATAGACTTCCTCGGCCTTTTCTATTTGCCCCAGTTTGAGTAACGCAATGTGCCACTTACTTAGGCTTAGGCGATCCTCCGGCCTAGCCTTGATGCGAGCTGCAAGCACTGGCTCAATGCTCTCCCAGCGCAGCAGATTATAATCCAAATCATTTCGGGCTCCTTGCAACGACTTTGTCTGATCCGCGAATCTCTCTACCATCTGAGAGGCTGTAGCAAGATCGTTGCGAGCAATACATAATTGATAAAGCGTGGTGATGAGAAGATCCTTGGCCAAGTCGTCGAGTTTGATCGCCTCCGCCACGAGGGCATTATGGATCTTTGTCGTCTGGTCGTCAGGATCGGGCAGTAAACCAGCAAGCAAGCCTATTTGATCTATGGTGTTTGCGATGTCTTCGCTATCAGAATTTTTGGGATGACGGTTTTTGAGATGCTCCCATAGGCAATCCCTGAATTGGGGTTTCAAAAGATTGATCAATTTTTTGCCTGCCTCAGCAAAATCACCATGATCATCATCTTCGTCTGCGATCTGCTGCTTGATAAAATAAATACCCAAAGAGCCTAAGCCCTCATTGGCCATCATCTCAATATGCTCATTCCACTCTTCTCCATCTTGACTCGCAAATACAGTCATCATCGGAGTGAGCACTTCACGCGCATCTTGTTTTTCTCCGCGCGCATAGAGAAAGCTCGCCAGCATCATGATACGCTCTGAAGCTGTATCGCCAATGTCTCGATCATCTTCTTTGATCTCATCGATGCGTTTTTTCACCCATTCAGTGTAGGGCGGCTTGGCGTTTTCTGAGATCCCAAGTGAATTCAAACTTTGCTCCGGCATTTCAACCAGATCGTAAAAATAAAAGGCCGCATTGGCATCACTGCTCTGCAGTAATCCAAGTGCCTCTTCGCGGAATCCGTTGACAGCAAGACACCTTACGATGCGCGAGCTATCTTTCGGGTCTGGCCCCACGAGCTTCCACTGACGACTTTCAGCTTCCGCCTCAGCTTCTTTGCCCTCGAGCCTTAATTGCTGCAGCTTACAGCCCCATCGGTAAATAGCATCGCCCTCATCAGCCGATCGCTCTAGCCATGGCTCAGCGTTACCATTTAATACACCCAGCAAATCTGCCGCTACCGGCTCGTTGGCCTGTTGCGATTCTTCAATTGCTGCATTAAGATTACCGCCAGCTCGGTGTAACCACATTCTCCATCTCGCTGCACCCTCCCCCTTAAGATCGGCAGCTTTTCGCAGCTCTTCATCTCGTTGGCCCGTTTGAGTGTAATAGAAAGCCCGGACACGCATGTGCAAATCACTGTCCCCAGTGAGCTCCAAAATTTCGCTAACTAGCTGATGATTATCTTCAGCCATTGCCTTTCTCATAACGGGCTCCACTCTAGGCCAGCATAACCGAGACATCGCATCTTTGATCTCAGCGTTATTTTCAAGCTTGGCGAGATACATGACCTGCTTCCACTGACGCAGTTGCAAAAGCTTATGGGTAATAATGATTTTACCATCATTATTACTCTTCAAAAACCTCAGCACTAACTCCTTTGCCTGCTCTGGGCTGTCATAGAGAAGCCCCGCTGAGATATAAAAAATCAACTCCCTAGCCCGCTCAGAGGCCTCAATGTCATCACCCGCCTCTACCCGACGTAAAGCAGGCAGCGTGTCTTTACCCAGCTTCCATAGATCAACCATGGCCTGCTCTCGCACTACAAAAGATTCATCGCCGAGCTTCACCGCCAAATCCTCAATCTGCTTGAGAGCCGGCACAGCGATCGCCTCTTCAGCTCCAGGCGCACGAACATCCTCCACCGCAGCTTCAGAGGATATGGTCGCCAACGCGAAAAGCAGCAGCAGCAGCACAGCATAACAAGCCCACGCACTTGGCCGAGACTTATGCTGTTTATTGTCAATTGGATGAAGCTGCGTGATCATTGAACCTGTTGTTTAGTCACCTTAATACATGTTGGAAGGAGATGAACTCAATAAACTCATTACTTACTAGAGCGCTGATGGTCACCGATCTTATTCAACCATGAGGATATATCGCTGAAAATCTGAGCTCGCTGATGGTCATACATCAAGAGATGATATGAACCAGGATAGTAGTAATGTGTTTTGTCGATTGATTGATCAAAGCTCTTACAGAAGTCATTCACCTTGTCTTCTTGAGTGAAAAAATCTTTGCCTCCATGAAGCACCAGCACGGGACATGAGACAGCCGGTGCCATTTGATCCATGGACTGGGCTAGGTCACCAAGACCGACCAACAAACGAAGAGTGTAGCGGCGGATATACCATGGATTCTTGGCTGCCTGCTGTTCATGAATATCCTCCTTAGTCACCACCGGGCGCCGACCATCAGAAAGCGATTCCAGTGAGATTCTAGCTTTGGGGAAAAGTATGGCAGCACATTTTGCGGCCAACAATTTCCACGTGGGAAGCTCGGAGTCGACCTCGATAATCGGTGAAGAAATTGCTATGGCATGCGGCCGTTGTTCACAGCGCGCATTTTGATATCCGTGCATCACAATCAATGACCCCATGCTCTCACCAAACCAAACGATTTTTGATTGGGGGTGCTCTTGGCGTACCAACTCTGTAAAGACGGTGAGATCTTGATACCACTGCTCTACTCGCCTGATATCACCACGCCTGCTCTCTCTTGGATCCATGCCCTGGCCCCTCGTCTCCGCTGCATAGAGCGCCACATCTTGGCGATGCTTTAACAGGTAGTGCGCCAAGTTATCATAATCACCTGCATGACCTGAAATTCCATGCACGCCAATAATAACGATCGCTGGATCTTGATGGGCCGCGGATTTCGGCAACCACTTACGGTAGCCAAACTCGTCACCATCATAGCTTACGTAATGATCTTTCTTGAGCTGTGGATTTCCTTTCACTGGCGGAGCAAAGCTAATGGACGTGGCACATGATGACAGCAGCGCTACCCAAGCAAAAGTGGCCAGCATTTTCGACGACACAGCCAGTCTGGAAAAAGAACTCATCATGAAAGCCAGACAAGCTTGCCGCTAAACAAAGCTGATTGCAAGCACCCATGAAGCATGCCCCTCCATCAAAGAACTCGGAGATTGCTTGATTATTTATCCGTCGGGTGGTTTTCTACATGCGTGTTACAGATCGTCTTCAATGAAATTAGTGCTGCCGAGATATCCCGCATGGATACTCTCGACCAACTAGAGCTCCTCGACGCCTTCAGGGTTTCGGAATCAGACCTCGTTGAATTGGACGACAATGACGAGCACAGGAACTTTGGCAAGATAGCGCGCGACGGCAAAACACTTTATCGATTCCGCGCGAATGATTGCCGGATCTACTTCGAGGTGGCTGAGGACTTGGTGATTGTCCATCGAGTGCTGCACAAAAACACATTTTCTGATTTTCTATTCAGATCAAAAATGCCGGTTTCAGAAGATGAGCAACTCGCTGAATCAAAGCACTTTTGGAAACTCATTGACGAGGGACGTAACGCACGGCGCATGGAGTAGCGCGCACAGTGGCACACGTGCCCAGCCTCTATCCCACTTGCTACCCCACTTGTTTTTTCCGCTTTCCATGGCCGTTTGATTCATGCTAGATTTTAAATCTACTATGTTGCGCAAAATTTTTCATGTCATCGCCTTCTTGATCATTGCCGCCTTAGTCATCTCGACTGTAGCCAACAACGACCCTGATAATGCATCAAAGCAGGCAGCGCAACTCCCCGTGCTCTTACTGGCAGGTCTTTATGTAGGATTTATGTTTGTCATGTATATCTTGCCAGCAATGACTGACAAGGCGACTAACGCTGTGCTTGCATCCAACGAGACCATAGCTAGAGAACCCATCCACAAGGCCCAAGCCGCCTACGCTCGTGGTGAATACATCGAAGCGATTACCCTCTACCGGGCCATCGCAATGGAAGAACCGGACAATCGACTTCCTTGGGTTGAAATTGCGAAAATTCAGCACGACCAGCTGGAAGACCCCGAGATCTCGATAAACACCCTACGAACTGCACTCGAGGAACACGAATGGCCCGCAGACGACACCGCATTTTTCATGGGCCGAATCGCTGACATTCAACTCAACAGCATGGATGACAAAGAAGCGTGTATTGCCATCTTGAAACAAATCGTCGAAACCTTTCCCGAATCACAATATTCAGCGAGCGCAACTCACAGGCTCAACGAAATAGAAAAAGCGCAAGAACAAGAGGCCACAGTGTGAAATTTCAATCACCCGTTAGATTCAAAGAAGATATCCTTGCCCCAACCGAAGACAACACTAACATCTTTATGTGCGTGGTTCTAACATACTAGGGAGATCACTCTCGCTATTCCCTCTCTGGCCACTCGTCCTAGGCGTCACCTTGGGCATACTAAGTGCTGATTATTACGGCACCCAACACTGGGTTGCTATAACCTTCATCAGCATTGCAGGTATTCTTGCCTTCCGCAGAAGCGACATCACGCTTTTCATCGTCACCTTCATACTGGCAAGCGGCCTGCATGGGCCGAAGATTGAAAACTTACGTGCCTGGAGTCAGGCTACTAATACCGGCATGCTCAACGGAGCATATACTCTCAAGGGAGTTATTATTGCAACAGGCTCCCAACAAAACGGGCCCTACCTTGTCAAAACAAGCGCAATTCATGCGGCATCTCAAGCCAGTGACTTGCCACCTGCATCGGGCATGGTCGTGCAGCTGACAACACCAGCCTTTCATGAATCGACACTGCAATACGGTGATATTATAGAGACAACAGGCCCGCTCCAGATCATCAAACCGCTACGCAATCCGCATGGGTTTGACCGGCAGACATGGCTTTATCGTCAAGGGGCTAACCTCACCATGGCGCCACGATCTCCCGTCACCATTCTTGGGCTTAGTCTTGTCCATCGGCCTGTGCGCATGATGGCAAACTGGCGTAAGTCAATACGCCAAAGCATGACCTCCGGCTTAGATGACGACGCCCAATCTGCTCAACTCATACGAGCCGTGGTATTGGGTGAGCGCCCAGGGCAAACCTCGTCGATGGTTGAGGATTTCCGCAAGAGCGGCACCCTTCATGTGTTTGCCGTCAGTGGTCTGCATGTGGGCATGGTAGGAACTATCTTTGGCTGCCTGCTCTGGTTTCTTAGAGCCCCGCGCTGGATGCTCATCGGCGGTGTCATTATTGCCATGACTGCTTACGCAGGTATCACAGGCCTGCGCCCACCTTCGGTGCGCGCCGTCATTATGGCGACCGTCTTCCTCACCGGATTTCTTATCAAGAGAAAGCCCTCTTTGATCAACAGCCTAGGAGCGAGTGCCATCATCGTATTACTCTGGGATGGTCACCAGCTCTTCACACCCGGGTTTCAACTATCCTACGGGGTACTGCTGACACTCGCGATGGCTACCGCATTCTGGATCCGTATTCTCAAACCGATGGCTGAGATCGACCCCTTTATGCCAAGACTTCTGCTGACTACACGGCAAGAGCGCATTTTAGGATGGCGTAAATGGCTGCGCAACTCCCTCTCGGTTTCGCTGGCAGCCTGGATGGGCTCAGCTCCGCTGATATGGATTCATTTTGGCATTGTCACTCCTATCGCCATCATCGCGGGCATACCACTCATGCTGATGGTTTTTGTCATTCTTGCCCTAGCGATGCTGGCCATCTCAGCAGGAGCCCTCTGGCAGCCAGCCGGTGATGCCGTCAATCACATCAACTCATGGGTTGCCAAATCAACCTATCAGACAGCCGCCGCATTCGCACATATTCCAGGTGCCTACTGGCATAAAAAACCAACGCGGCCAGAAAAAGGCCAGATCATTGTGTTTGATATCCCCAATGGAGGCGGTGCCAATCTCATCGACACCGGCGGCGGCATCTTGCTAGATGGCGGCCGTGATGACACCTTCTTCTGGCATGTTTTACCCACGCTTCAGGCCCTTAATATCGAACCCGATTCACTCATCATCAGCCATGCCGATTCCAAACACAGTGGCAGTATGAGCCTCTGTCTGAATCAGTTTAATCCCAGGCAAGCGATCATTCCCCGCGATGATCAGTTGAGCAAAAGCTACCAGGCCTTTATCGAAAAATCAGCCGCAACGAACTGCCAACTCATCACACCTCACTCAGGACAAATCTTTCCCATCGAGCTCGGCGTAGCCCTTGAGATCCTGCAAGCGCCCATCGAGCTCAGTGGCTACGGACGCGCGGATGATAGTGGCCTGGTGATGCGTTTGCATTGGCACGGCTGGAAAATCATGTTCACCGGAGATGCTGGATTTATCACCGAGACTAGGTTGCTAGCTTCCGGTGCAGACCTGCAAGCAGACGTCATTATCAGCGGCAGAAATAGAGGCGATCATACCGGCCGTGAGGAGTTTTACCGCGCAGTATCACCTCAGGTCATCATCTCAAGTAATTCAGAGTTCCCAGCAAACGAACGTATTCCAGAAAACTGGTTCACCCGCACAGAGGCGCTGGGTATCACCACCATTGATCAGCAACAATCTGGAGCCGTTACCCTAACGATCAAAGACCAGCGGCTAGTATTTACTCCCACTTTGGAAAATGCCGAGGTGATCACCATTGACCCCCGATCCAACCTGCGGTGACAATTCGATGGACAATCTTGTTCTAAACCATCAATTTGCATTTCAGAAAACAACCACTTCAACGAGCTATCGTCAGAAAAAATTTCAGTCTCCTTCTTGCCCTGCGCTACCTCAACCCGCTGCGCACCCATGTCTCGGTCATCACCCTGATCTCACTGGCTGGAGTTGCCATCGGTGTGATGGTCCTCATCGTTGTCCTCTCCGTGTTTGGCGGCTTTGAACAACTGGTGAAAGACCGTGTGTTGAGCTACACCCCCCACATCAATGTTGAGCGCATTGCCTCGTGGCCCGATGCCGAGGAATTTCCCGACTATAATGCTGAGGCAGAATGGCGGGCATTGGAAAAATCAATGTCCTCACTCGATGGAGTGGAAAGCGCCTACGCCTTAGTAAATGACTGGGTGCTACTCGACCGAGCCGGCAGTGTTGCTCCGGCAGCGATGCAAGCCATTGATACTGCCAACAAGACCCAACTCAAATCCCTGCAAGATCTCATCGAACCAGGCAATGGCAATGCTGATATGGGCCTTGGAGAAACCGCCGTCATTTCCTCAATCACGGCTGAGCGCTTTGGTATTATGGTTGGTGACACTATCCAGATTCATACCAATCGTAACCTCAAGCAAGTACAGCCGATTCTTGAGCGCATTGGGGAGCCTTCTTTACATCAGAGCACAGCCCAAGGACTTGCCCAGATCAGGGGCGACTTGCAAAAAATGTTTACCCAAGCTGACGACAAGGAAACCACTCCCATTAAACAACTTCAAGAGCTCTACTACAACCACCTGATGCCACTCATGGATCAGAACCTGCGCAATGTGGAAAGAGATGCTGTCGATGCTCTTCTCATCCACCTTGAGCAAGGTGAGCGCAGCACCCCTGATCCAGATAACAGCGGCATTTACACCTTCGAAGCCGGCCACACGGCAAAAGCACTCGAGCTGCTCGACGAGCTGACAACCATCAATGCGGACAAAGCTGATATTCAAGACATCAAACACATGAGGACCGTGGTGCTGCCCAAAGACCTCACCGTGATCGGTATTTATCAGGCAACCCGCCACGCTGCTAGCCCAGATGTCTTTGTCCCCCTCCCTGTTGGCCAAGACCTTACAGGCCTCGGTGCTGGTGTACGCGGCATCGCCCTGCGACTCACCGATCCATATTATGCTGCCGAGGTTCTCAATGAGCTGGTGCAGCCCAATCTCCCAGAGGATGGCGCTTGGCTAGCGCGCACCTGGATGCAGAATCACCAGCAGCAATTCGGCCTCATCAAAACTCAACGTCAATTGCTCACCTTTTCGTTGTCATTCATTATGATGGTCTCCGCCTTTTCCATTATGGCTGTGATGTTTACCGTCACCATCCAGAAAAAGCGTGAGATCGGCGTCATGAAAGCCCTTGGCGCCGCACCCGCTCAGCTCATCCGTGTATTTCTCTACCAAGGCATTATCATCGGCCTATTCGGCGGCCTCATCGGCCTTGGTCTCGGCTACCTGGTCATTGATAACAGGCAAGTCATCCTCGATCTTTTTGCCTCATGGGGGTTTGACCCATTCCCCTCCGAATTTAATGGTTTTGACGGTCTTCCAGCCGACCTTCAAGCAAAGGAATTCATCGGCGTCTTTATCTTTGCCTTTGTCATGTGCGTGATTGCCACACTGATTCCAGCCATCGCCGCCTCTCGCAGTGATGCCGCCAAATCTCTTCGTAATATGTAGTCAGCCCGGCATATATTATATCTCTTTTATACCCGTCTATTTTTTGTCATTTCGCTGACGCAGCTTGCGAACGGGCTCGCCCATTCCAGTTTACATTCCGGTTTCCATTCCGAGCTTCATCCCGATTTCTCACAGTGCGCTCAGCTCGTCTCGACCCTCTTATCATCGAATAAGTGCCCACTCTCCACTTGAGCCTTGATTCTTGGCTCCGGATTCTTGAACCTCCCACTCAATGAAAGACATCGTCTACTTCGACCTCGAGACCCAACGCAGCTTCGGCGATGTCGGGGGCGCTAAAAACAAAGATAAAATGGGCATCTCTGTGGGCGTGGCTTATTCCACACGCACGGGCCAGTACCATATCTTCGGGGAAGATCAAACCGATGCTCTAGTGGATATGCTTCTCAAGGCCGATCTTGTTGTCGGTTACAACCACATCTATTTTGATTACCCTGTGCTGCAAGGCTACACCATTCTCGATCTCCCTAATCAGACGCTCAATCTTGATATGCTCATCGAAGTGGAAAAAGTGCTTGGACATCGCCTCAAGCTAGATTCGATTGCATCGGCAACTCTAGGCACCGGGAAATCTGCTGATGGCCTAGATGCCCTACGGTGGTGGCAAGAGCACAAAAAAACAGGCAATCTCGAGCCCTTGATGAAAATTGCCGAATACTGCTGTTATGATGTCAAAGTCACCAAAGAGGTGCATGAATATGCCCTCAAACATGGTCACTTAAAATACAATGACCGCAACGGTAACCCTACGCAGGTTGAGGTAGATTGGAGCTGAGCGCTCCCACCAAGATCAAAAAAGCCCGGCATCACT
>ENA-OQVM01004121-OQVM01004121.1-marine-metagenome-genome-assembly--contig:-NODE-4121-length-15070-cov-17.990129_pt1 | contig 15070 bp, 18 predicted proteins | sample MGYA00237776_ERZ505498 | MGnify/ENA primary metagenome ERZ505498 (study PRJEB26159, sample SAMN06265151) | marine metagenome | isolation source: Helgoland LTER site | place: Germany:Helgoland, sampling... | reverse complement strand
CTGATCTTGTTTATAGGTTTGGGCTTTGTGGCCGGTGTGCGCACGATGATGCGCACGGCCCAGGAAGTTCAAAACATACACTTGGCGCGAGCCGCAGACGAAAAAGAGGGTTAAGACCTTGGCAGCAGAAACACATGGCGAAGCCGAAGCAGGCCTCGTATTTCATCCGATGGATCAATTCCTGGTAACACCATTGTTTGGTGGGGGCCCGGTGGAATGGTTCACGATCACCAATGTGACGCTGTGGATGGGTCTATCAATTTTGGTGATCTTTGTAATTTTAGTTTTGGGAGCCCGCGGCCGAGCTTTGGTTCCAACACGCAGTCAGTCGATTGCAGAGTTGGCATACGGTTTTATTTACAAGATGGTTGAAGACGTGACCGGCAAAGACGGCGTAGTTTACTTTCCGTACATCATGACACTGTTCATGTTCATTGTTGTTGCTAACTTCCTCGGCCTTCTTCCTATGGCGTTCACGACCACAAGTCACATTGCGGTAACAGCAGTAATGGCTATGGCAGTGTTTCTAGCGGTGACCATCCTGGGGTTTGTAAAAAATGGCTTTGGCTTTCTAAGCGTGTTTTGGATTTCATCAGCCCCACTCGTACTGCGCCCAATCTTGGCGCTGATTGAGGTGATTTCTTACTTCGTGCGTCCCGTGAGCCACTCCATTCGGTTGGCTGGCAACATGATGGCGGGCCACGCTGTTATCAAAGTGTTCGCAGCGTTTGCGCCTCTGGTTCTTATTTCGACGGGTATTGGATTAGTGGTGACACCGCTGTCAATCCTCGCAATCACAGCTATATATGCGTTAGAAGTGCTTGTTTCCTTCATCCAAGCATATGTATTTGCAATTTTGACCTGTGTTTATTTGCGGGATGCACTGCATCCGCACCACTAGGGCAAGAGCTTCAACTTATCTATCCAAAATGTAATCAAGGAGACTATGAAATGACTGGCGATATTGTACAAATGGGTGCTTACATTGGTGCTGGCTTGGCATGTACTGGGATGGGCGGCGCAGCCGTTGGTGTTGGTCATGTTGTTGGCAACTTTATATCTGGCGCACTGCGCAACCCTTCTGCCGCTGGCGGCCAAACTGCAACGATGTTCATCGGTATTGCGTTTGCAGAAGCTTTGGGGATTTTCTCTTTCCTCGTAGCTCTGCTGCTCATGTTTGCAGTTTAACGAATCCGTTCCTTAGGTTCTGGGGTCCTATCCGGGCCCTGGATCGCCCTCAGGTATTGGAGGAATTGACATGGCAACACAGACGAATGATGCAGGCCAACCCGCCGTAGAAAAAGCTTCGGTTGGTATGCCACAGTTGGACTTTTCAACTTTTTCCAACCAAATATTTTGGTTGGTTATCACACTTGTTGTGATCTACTTTATTCTGTCGCGGATCGCGTTGCCTCGGATTGGCGACGCTTTAGCGAACCGTGCTGGGACCATCACGCATGATCTGGCTGAAGCTGAAGATTTGAAAAGTCAGGCACTTGCGGCAGAACAAGCCTATGAAAAAGCGCTGGCAGATGCGCGCTCCGAGGCTCAGAATATCAACGCAGCAATGCGTGCTGAGATTCAAGGTCAGTTGGATGAAGAATTGGCCACGGCCGACGCTCAGATCTCCACACGTACAGCAGAAGCGGCAGGAGCGTTGGCTGAAATTCGCAAATCAGCGAAAGCTAATGTGAAACATGTCGCCAAAGCAACCGCAAAAGAAATCGTTGCAGCGATGGGCGGTAAGGCAGATGCCAAAACCATAACAGCCGCTGTGACTGAACGGATGAAAGGCTAGGACATGAAATATCTCTCAGCCGTATTGTTGACAGTTGTGGCCTCACCGGCGTTTGCTGCCAGTGGCCCCTTCTTTTCGCTCTACAATACCGATTTCGTAGTCATGGTGGCGTTTATCGGCTTTGTGGCTTTGGTTCTGTATCTTGGTGTGCCGAGCATGCTCGGCAAGATGTTGGACGCCCGTGCAGATGGTATCCGGTCAGAGTTGGACGAAGCCCGTTCTCTGCGTGAAGAGGCGAAGGCTTTGCTGGCCTCTTACGAGAAAAAGCAAACTGAAGTCCAAGCGCAAGCTGACCGGATTGTGGAGGCAGCTCGTGTCGAGGCTGCTGCGGCGGCGGAGCAGGCCAAGTCTGACATCAAAAACTCCGTTGCACGACGCATGGTTGCTGCGGAAGAGCAAATTGCATCAGCAGAAGCCTCAGCGATCAAAGATGTGCGAGACGAAGCGATTATTGTGGCTGTAGCTGCAGCCCGCGACATCATCGAGGATCAAATGACCGCGGCCGATGGCAATGGTTTGATTGATGATGCCATTGAACAGGTTGGTTCAAAGCTACACTAGCTGGTCATCTAAATTGTGAAGAAAGCCCAAGGTGCGAACCTTGGGCTTTTTTGTGATTAATCGCATCTGTGTAGGTGGTATTTTGGTAGAGGTGATGTCAGGGGCGGTCTAACGCATGAGAAAAGCGCAGCTTGGCGACCTCTTCATTTTTGTTGGCGCGCTCTTGTTCTTGCAAAACGCCACCTACGAAATCTAAGTGGAGATGCACCGCATGCCTCGCTGCTTCTGGGTTGCGCGCTTGGATCGCATCATTGATTGCGCTATGCTGTTGTAGCAGTTGCGATCTGCCGCTTTTTTGTCGAAATGTTGCTTTGCGGTTGTAAAATACGCCGGTCTGTAGGAGCTCATACATGGAGCGCATCATATGCAGCATTACCACATTATGCCCCGCTTCGCAGATCGACATGTGAAACTGCGCATCCAATCGCGCCTCTTCCTCTGTAGAGCGCTTGGACTGTGCCGCTTCCATCTTCATATAAATGGCGTTGATGACCTTGAGGTCCGTATCAGATCCGATGTGGGCGGCACGTTCTGCGGCCAAGCCTTCCAAATCCTTGCGAAACGCCAGATAGTCGTAAACCGCTTCATTGTGGGTTGAAAACAACTGCATGAGGGCGGGGGAGAAGGCGGAGCCCAGTACCTCTGCCACAAAAATTCCTGCCCCCGCGCGCGTAGTGAGAAGCCCAGCCTGCTGCAACTCACTCAGAGCCTCCCGAAGCGAGGGGCGTGATACGGCCATCTTTTCTGCAAGTTCCCGCTCTGAGGGCAAGCGTTCACCTGGGCGCAAAATTCCACGAAGGACCAGCTGTTCAACCTGCCGAACAACGGATTTCGATAGTTTTTCGGAATCAATTCTTTGAAACGGCATGAAACCTCCCATAGATCGGTCAAATTATATGACCAGTCTACGAGAACGCAACCGCTATAGAGAGAGGCGGTACGGTGTCACGTCAGCCAGTAGGCTTATATCCGTCTGGATGAAGGCAAGCTTATTCGTTTGGTCGGATCACAATTTCGACCCGGCGGTTCTGGGCGCGTCCAGTGGCTGAAAGATTGCTGGCCACCGGCTCATCCTCACCTCGCCCAATCGTGCCCAATCGTGCTGGAGGCACACCGTTGTTCATCAAGACGCTCGCCACAGCATTTGCACGACGCTGCGACAGCGATTGATTGTAGCTGGCGCTTCCGGTGTTGTCCGTATGGCCCTCGATAGAGATCGTGGTGTTCGGATAGGCCTGTATATTGCCGGCCACAACGCCCAAGTCGCGGCGCAAATCACTGCGCACAGCGGCGCTGTCCAGGGTGAATAGAATGTCCTGAGGCATCGTGACGATCAGCTCGGATCCAGTGTTCGTAACATCAACTTGATCATTGTTGAGGTCTCGGCGTAAATCCTCGGCTTGTTGATCCAGAGTTTGACCAATTGCATTACCGGCCGTCGCTCCGACAATAGCGCCAATAATAGCCCCCTTCTTGCGGTCATCTTTGCTCGACATTTCCATCCCAGCGATGGCACCGATCACTCCACCCATAATCGTGCCTGCGGTGGTGTTGTCACCCGGATTGCTATTGGCCGCGCTCTGTGGCGTAACGCAGCCCGTAAGAATGAACAATGCTAATCCAACGAGTGCAGGAGATTGAAGTTTCATAGTGAGTTCCTTAAATCAAACCGATTTTTACAGCTTCCCACTATGCGGGGATTCCTATCTGTGCGCAATTCAAGTATTTGTGTAACGGCAAGGCTTCGCTCATAGACGGCAGGCTACATCAGCATCGCCAAGAATTTTGGTTTAGTTTCGTGCGAATTTTTAATATAGAACTGTCATGGCGAAACAACTTCCATATCCGGTAATGCGCGAAATTTTCTCGCGGTTTGAAAACAGCGAACCTGAACCAAAGGGGGAGCTTCATCATGTGAATGCCTATACGCTCGTGGTGGCCGTGGCGCTTTCGGCGCAGGCGACTGACAAGGGCGTTAACAAAGCCACTGAGACTTTGTTTAAAATTGTGGATACGCCGCAAAAGATGCTCGATCTTGGCGAAGAGGGGTTGATCGCCCATATCAAGACCATCGGCCTTTATAAAACCAAAGCTCGCAACGTGATGAAGATGGCGCAGATTTTGGTGGCAGACTTCGGTGGCGAGGTGCCCAATTCGCGCGCTGCCTTGCAAAGCCTGCCGGGGGTTGGACGCAAAACTGCAAATGTCGTGTTGAATATGTGGTGGCAGCAGCCCGCACAGGCGGTGGACACGCATATTTTCAGAGTGGGAAACCGCGCTGGCATTGCGCCGGGCAAAACGGTCGATCAGGTTGAACGGGCGATTGAAGATAATGTGCCTGCAGATTTTCAGTTGCACGCCCATCATTGGCTGATATTGCACGGGAGATATATTTGTGTTGCGCGCAAACCCAAGTGCCGCGCCTGCATTATCAGTGATTTATGCCAATTTGAGGAGAAAACTCAGTGAGCAAAGCCTATCAGGTGGTTGGTATCGGAAATGCCGTATCAGACGTTATTGCGATCAGCAGTGATGAATTTTTGGCCAAAAATGGGGTTGAAAAGGGCATCATGCAGCTGGTCGACCAGCCGCGCGCTGAAGCGCTCTTCGCAGCGATGGAGAGCCGGACAGAAACGCCCGGTGGATCTGTGGCCAACACGATTGCAGGGCTTGGATCTTTGGGTCTTCGTACGGCTTTTATCGGACGGGTTGCCGATGATGACTTGGGTCATTCCTACGCTTTGGCAATGCAAACAGAAGGCACGGATTTTCCAAACCCGCCGGTGCGCAATGCGGTGCTTCCGACGTCGCGGTCAATGATTTTCGTGTCACCTGATGGTGAGCGTTCAATGAACACCTATCTTGGAATTTCATCAGATGTCGGACCAGAAGATGTGCCTGATGAGGTGATCACCGACTGTGAAATACTATTCCTTGAGGGATATCTCTTTGACAAGGAACCCGGCAAGGAGGCGTTTCGCAAGGCCGCATCGCTAGCACGGCAATCTGGTGCGCGCGCTGGAATTTCACTGTCTGATCCCTTTTGTGTGGATCGGCATCGCGATGACTTTCGCGCTTTGGTCTCGGGCCCATTGGATTTTTTCTTATGCAATGAAGAAGAGCTGAAGTCGCTGTATCAAACGGATGACTTGGCAAAAGCGCTCAAAATGGGGGCTGCAGATTGTGATTTGGTGGTGTGCACGCGTTCGGAACAGGGTGTCTCGATATGCCAGGCGGATGCACGTTGGGATGTGACGGTTGTCCCAGTGACCCCGGTGGACGCGACAGGTGCAGGCGATCAATTTGCCGCTGGCTTCCTATATGGGGTGGCCCAAGGGCTTGATCTTGAGACCTGCGGCAAGATCGGTGGTATTGCCGCAGGAGAGGTGATCGGACACATTGGTCCGCGCCCTGCCACGTCGATCGCACAGATGCTCAAAAAGCAGGGTATTGTTTAAACCCGCCTTTGGGCACCGCTCAATTTCGCGTGAATTTCATCAAGATCAATCTCGCCGATAGGCATTTTATTGGCGGGCTCTTCAAAACTATATTTGAACATATCAAAGTCACGTTTAAACATCTCATAAACCAAATGCATCGATAGATTGTCGAAGGCTCCCTCAAGGAAGTCACGCAGCGCCTGTTGCCAACCTTGCGCCAAGATGTGTTGCATGAGCACCACCAAATTATCGATGCGCAATTCCCACAAATTTATTAGATCTACGAAGAGGTGGCACTTATAGAAAATGCCGTGCCATTGGCAGAATTTTTGAGTATCTCTAACCAAAAGGCGCGTGCCATACTGGCATTGGACCATTTGTTTTCGGATTAGGAGCCTGTTGATGGCATATGAGTATGACGATCAAAATATCTTCGCTAAGATTTTACGCGGGGAAATTCCCAACACCACCGTACTAGAGACCGAACACAGCCTAGCGTTTCGCGATATTCAGGCCCAAGCGCCAGAACATGTTTTGGTAATTCCAAAAGGAGCTTACGTCTGTTTTGACCATTTTGCCAATTCCGCCAGTGCAGAGGAGATTGTTGACTTCACCCGTGCAGTTGGTCAGGTTGCAACGGCCTTGAAGGTTGATCCTGGCACCGGAGGCGATGGCTATCGTCTCTTGGCCAATTCAGGACGCAATGGGGTGCAGGAGGTGCCGCATTTGCATGTGCATCTCGTCGCCGGTCGGCCGCTTGGACGGATGTTGCGCGAAGCCTAGCGGGTATCGGCCTATTTGGTGATATCCAAAAAGACGTCTTGCAGGTCGGGCTGTTCGGTTTGGATGTCCAAAATCTTGACGCCTGCAAGGCGCAGCGCATCTAAAATTTCACTGGGAGAAATGGCGCTGCGGCTATAGGTGAAGGCTAAGGTGCCATCGGCCCGCTGGCTTTGTGCCACCCCGGCAGGCAGACTGATATCCACGGGCGATTCACTCTCAACAACCAAGGTTTTTGTGTCAAGTTTTGACAGAAGGTTGGCTGTGGTGTCCAATGCGCGCAGCGCACCCTCGTGAATAATGGCGATTTGATCGCACATTTCTTGGGCTTCTTCGAGGTAATGGGTGGTGAGAATCACAGTCATTCCGTCCGCATTGAGCTGGCGCACATTGTCCCAAAGCATCTGGCGCAGGCCGATATCCACCCCCGCTGTGGGCTCATCGAGCACCAAGATCTGCGGGCTATGTACGAGCGCTTTGCCCAAGAGCAACCGCCGGCGCATGCCACCTGAAAGACTGCGCGCATAGGAATTGGCTTTGTCCTCCAATCCGATCAACCGTAGGATTTCATCGGTTTTGCGCAAGGCTTTGGGCACGCCGTATAAGCCGGCCTGCATATCTAGTGAGGCTCCGGGCGTGAAGAACGGGTCGAGGTTCAATTCTTGCGGCATAACCCCAATCGAGGCGCGCGATTGTCGTGGATTCTCATCTTGATCAAAGCCCCAGATATTGACTGAGCCCGCAGATTTTTTCACCAATCCGGCGAGAATATTGATCAAGGTCGATTTTCCCGCGCCATTGGGTCCCAAGAGCCCGAAGATGGCGCCCCGAGGAATATCCAAATCAATACCTGAGAGCGCCGTCTTGGCCTCAGTTTTTTTGGTTGCGGCATAGGTTTTCTTCAAACCACGCAGCTCAATTGCATTTTGTGACATATTCGGCCTTTCAAAGTGCTTGTGGGTTGTGCGTGTTTTGGTATCTTATCCAGCGACATATGCGCAGCAAGGCCCCACAGCAACCAGAAGGCAAAAAAAATGACAACTCAAGCACCTGAGACAAAAATTGTAGAGGCTTATCGTGTGGCCTGTGACGGTGGTGAGGGCGCCTTGGGGCACCCGCGCGTCTGGTTGCAGATACCTAATGAGCATGGGTGGGTTGAATGCCCCTATTGTGATGCAAAAATGGTGCATAAGGATTTTGAAGGACAGATCTAAACTGTCCTAACTCAGCGGAATTTGCACCTCACCGCACATCAGCTTGTTGTCCACCTGACCACTCTTTTCATCAAGGAAATCTTGGATGTAATGGCCGGACCAAGCGCGGATGCTCACGCCATGATTGGTGATGCCAAATCCTTTGACTGTGCCGCTCACATCGTCGCGATAGTGAAAAATTACCTTACCCCGATGGCCATTGTCGCACTCGAAACCGGCTTGGCCCGTTCCGATAAAATTGCGAGAGACCCACGTGCCCGTGCAGATCGACCCAAAATTGGTTGCGCCGACCAGGGTTCCTTCATCCCGGCCCAAAGCCCGACCTACGAAATATTCACCGCTATTGCCAACACAAGCCAGAAGCGGCGAGCAACTGTCGTGGCTGTCAGGGATATCGACGCAGTTTTCGTCAGGAACCGGCGCCGAGGCGGATGCAAATGTGCAACTCAAGGCCAGTAGCACTGGCAGGTATAAATTTTTCATGCCACAAACAGTCTTAATCAATGACCCAAGGATTACATCATCATGGTATTCGGTAAAGGACATCATTTGCATCTGATCGACGGGTCAGCCTTCATCTTTCGCGCCTATCACGCTTTGCCGCCATTGACGCGCAAATCAGATGGTCTGCCGGTGGGCGCAGTGGCTGGCTTTTGCAACATGCTGCAAAGATATGTGGAAAATAACACTGGCCCCGATGCGCCCACTCATGTCGCCGTGATCTTTGATCATTCTGGCAAGACATTTCGCAATGATATGTATGATCTGTATAAGGCGAACCGATCTGCCACGCCGGAAGATTTGATCCCACAATTTCCGCTCACCCGCGCCGCAACACGGGCTTTCAATGTGGCATGTAAAGAGGTCGAAGGGTTTGAAGCGGATGACATCATCGCAACTTTGGCATGCCGTGCCCGTGAAGCGGGGGGCGCGTGTACCATTATCAGCTCTGACAAGGATTTGATGCAGTTGGTCGGCGGCGGTGTTGTGATGCTGGATGCCATGAAAAACAAGGTGATTGATCGCGACGGTGTTGTTGAGAAATTTGGTGTCGCCCCGGAGCGTGTGGTTGATGTGCAAGCTTTGGCAGGCGACAGCGTTGACAATGTGCCCGGTGCGCCCGGCATTGGCATTAAAACCGCAGCTTTGCTGATCAACGAATATGGCTCGTTGGAAGAGCTTCTGGACCGCGCTGGCGAGATCAAACAGCCCAAGCGCCGCGAAAGTCTGATGGACAATCGGCCGCAGATTGAACTGTCCAAACAGTTGGTTCAGTTGGATTGCAACATGGAGCTGGATTTTTCTATCGAAGACCTGGAGGTGCGAGATCCAGACCCAAGGGAACTTATGGCCTTTGTGGCAGAGATGGAATTTCGCACCCTCAGCAAAAGGTTGTCTGAAAAGTTGGGGGTTGAAGCCCCGACTATTGCCGAGCCAGAAGTGCAGCAGGCAGCGATTGAGGCCCCGGCTGCGGTGGCCTTTGATGCAAGCAAATATGAGACCATTCGAGACGCGGTGGCTCTGCAAGCTTGGATTGATCGCATTTATGCCCGCGGCTATGTAGCCGTGGATACGGAAACGACCAGTTTGAATGAAATGCGCGCGGATTTGGTCGGGGTCTCATTATGCGTTGAGGCCGGTGAGGCGGCCTATTTGCCGCTCACGCATCGCGCGGGTCAATCTGATGATCTCTTTGGCACGGATGCTTTGGCCGAGGGCCAGATGGATCACGACACGGCTTTGGCCATGCTCAAACCGATGCTGGAAGATTCCACCATTCTGAAAATCGGTCAGAATATGAAATATGACGCCAAGATTTTGGCGCGAGTGGGCATTCAAGTGGCGCCGATCGATGACACAATGTTGATGAGCTACGCACAAAATGGTGGCTTGCACAATCATGGGATGGATCTCTTGAGCGCGCGTTATCTCGATCATGCGCCGATCTCGATCAAAACACTTCTGGGCAGTGGGAAGTCCGCGATAACCTTTGATCGCGTTTCAATTGATGAGGCCAGCCGCTACGCGGCAGAAGATGCCGATATCACCCTGCGCCTCTGGCACTATCTCAAACCGCGTTTGCATCTTAATCGGGTGACATCGGTCTATGAAAGCCTTGAGCGCCCTCTCGTGCCGGTACTGGTGGATATGGAGATGCAGGGGATCAAAGTGGACCGAGATGTCTTGAGCCGTATGTCAAATGGTTTCGCACAAAAGATGGCGGGTCTTGAGGCTGAAATTCACCAGATGGCAGGGCGGAGCTTTAATGTCGGATCCCCTAAGCAGCTTGGCGAAGTGCTCTTTGATGAACTGGCGCTCCCGGGCGGCAAGAAGGGCAAAACCGGCGCCTATGCCACCGGGGTCGATGTGTTGGAAGATTTGGCGACGGAGCATGAATTGCCCGGGCGGGTTTTAGACTGGCGTCAATTGAGCAAGCTGAAGTCCACCTATACCGACGCGCTGCAAGACCATATTCATCCTGAGACTGGCCGCGTGCACACATCTTATTCGATCGCGGGCGCAAGCACCGGGCGTTTGGCCTCAACTGATCCCAATTTGCAAAATATCCCCATTCGGACAGAAGAAGGCCGCAAAATTCGCGAGGCTTTTGTGGCGGAGGCAGGCAAAACATTGGTTGCCCTCGATTATTCACAAATCGAGCTGCGCATCCTGGCCCATATTGCCGATATTCCAAGTCTGAAACAGGCCTTTGCCGATGGGATTGATATTCACGCGCTGACCGCAAGTCAGATGTTTGATGTGCCGCTTGATCAGATGACATCTGATGTGCGCCGCAGAGCAAAAGCTATTAATTTTGGGGTGATCTATGGTATTTCTGGCTTTGGCCTTGCGCGCAATCTGCGCATTCCGCGGGCAGAGGCTCAGGCGTTCATCGATACCTATTTTGAACGTTTCCCGGGCATTCGGACCTATATGGACGAGACCGTAGCTTTCGCCAAAGAGCACGGCTATGTGCAAACGTTGTTTGGGCGCCGCATTCATACGCCGGAAATTGGCGCCAAAGGCCCGCATGCTGGTTTTGCCAAACGCGCCGCAATCAATGCGCCGATCCAAGGCACTGCGGCAGATGTCATCCGCCGCGCGATGGTGCGCATGCCCGAGGCGATTGCGCATCTACCGGCCAAAATGTTGTTGCAAGTGCATGATGAATTGCTGTTTGAAGTTGACGATTGTGCCGTTGAGGCGCTTATCGACGTTGCCAAGCAAGTGATGGAACGGGCCAGCTTGCCCGTGATCAAATTGGATGTGCCTTTGATTGTTGAAGCCGGATTTGGGCCAAATTGGGCCGTAGCGCATTAGAGTTTGAGGCAAAAGAGGGGAAATCTATGGCGAAACGCGGCCTATCAGTAGCGACCATTGCGGCACAGGCGGGCGGATATATTGACGCGGCCAGCGGCGGGGTGGTCCCGCCCATTCAGCCCAGTACCACCTTCGCAAGGGACCGCAGCTATCAGCTGCATCCCACAGGTAATATCTATGCCCGTGATGACAACGATGTGGGCCGTATTGCCGAAGCACTTTTGGCGCAGCTTGATAACGCCGAGGCCGCATTATTGTTTCCCAATGGTATGGCCGCGATTGCGGCGGTGTTTCGTGCTGTGCCAAGTGGTGCGACAGTCTTGGTGCAGTCGCAGATTTATTGGGGCACAACGAAGTGGTTGCGGGAGTTTTGTGCCCGCCGGTCTGTGACGCTGATTGAGGCGGATTTGAGCGATATTGGGCAGGCGCAAAGTGTCTGCGTGCATCACCAGCCGGATTTAGTGTTTGTTGAGACGCCTTCAAACCCATGGCTGCGGACAACAGATATCACGCGCGTCGCCGAGGCCACCCATGCGGCGGGCGGGCGATTGGTGGTTGATGCCACGGCCGCAACCCCAATTTTGACCCGCGCCTTGGATTTTGGGGCGGATATTGTCATGCATTCGGCGACCAAAGGGATCAATGGCCATTCGGATGTCTTGGCCGGAGTTTTGGCGACCAATGTACCTGCCGATCCGCATTGGCAAGCGATCGCCATAGATCGTCATGATGCGGGCGCGGTGATCGGCAGTTTTGAGGCTTGGTTGCTTATTCGTTCGATCCGCACTCTGCCTTTGCGCGTCGAGCGCATGTCCCAAAATGCCCAGGCTGTGGCAGAATTTTTGCAAAGCCACGACGCAGTGGAGCGCGTATTTTATCCTGGCCTGCTCAATTTCGAAGGGCATAAGGTGGCCAAGCGACAAATGACAGGTGGGTTTGGCTCGCTCTTGTCTTTTTGCGTGAAGGGTGGAGCTACGGATGCTCTTCGGGTCGCAGGTCGATTGAATTTATTTCACCGCGCCACTTCTTTGGGCGGGGTGGAAAGCCTTGTGGAACATAGGCACACGATTGAACCTGATACGGGCATTCCTGAACAGCTCCTGCGCTTATCTATCGGTATTGAGGATGCGCAGGATCTATGCGCCGATTTGGAACAGGCGCTCAGGTGCTGATCCTGTTCAACAAGCCGTTCAATGTCTTGTCACAATTCACCGATCGAAGCCTCGAGGCCAGTGGGCGTGAGACCCTGTCGCGCTATGTTCCGGTTCCGCATGTCTATCCTGCTGGTCGATTGGATCGGGACAGCGAGGGGCTGTTGCTCTTGACCGATGACGGCAAATTGCAGGCCCGGATTGCCGATCCAAAACACAAAATGGCAAAAACTTATTGGGTACAGGTTGAGGGCGCCCCGCAAGAGGACGCCTTGCAAAGCCTACGGCGCGGGGTGCGTTTGAAAGATGGTGTCACTCAAGCGGCCAAAGCGCGACTGATAGAAGAGCCGATGGGCCTCTGGCCACGCAATCCGCCTATTCGGGTGCGCAAATCGGTGCCGGACAGCTGGATCGAGATGGTCATACGCGAGGGCAAAAATCGCCAAATTCGCCGCATGACCGCGGCCGTAGGCCACCCCTGCCTACGCCTCATCCGCGCGCAAATTGGCGATTGGCGTTTGGAGGATCTCATGCCAGGGGAGTACAAGAAATTGACAGTCTGACAGAGAAATATTTTTTATATTAATTATTTAACTCCCGCGACGGGATTATCGGGAAGAATGTGGATTGCGACCGCAGCCCGAACCAGCTCTCACCCCCCCATGTGTCATGCGAGCCTAGGTCGACCAAGCGATAGAAGCTCTTGCGATCAATTAAGGCTTCGAGATTGCTGCGCACCAGAACATAGGGGGAGGGCTCGCCGGTTTTGGCATCGCGCTCCACACGGATCGGGTGATTAGGGCCAGCGATCATTGTGTCGCCGACCTGTGTGGTGAAATGCAAATCGCCGTCGCGATGATCCACATCCACGGCAACAAAGGGGGCGTCATCCACTTGAATGCCCACTTTTTCAACTGGGGTCACGAGGTAATATTTCCCCGCCTCTCTTTTCAAAATCGATGAAAACAGCTTCACAAGCGCTGGTCGACCAATGGGGGTACCAAGGTAGAACCAGGTGCCATCCCGGGCAATTCGGATGTCCAGGTCACCGCAAAATGGCGGGTTCCAAAGGTGCACTGGTGGCAAGCCTTTGCCCTGGGTTGCGGCTGAGACGCTGGCGGCGATGTTTTCCGCCGATGGGGTCACAATATTTTGTCCGCTCATATCAGTTGTCATCTCTTTTTCTTAAGCTAGGCTAGATATATACCACATAGAAATTATTGCGAGGCAATCTTATGACCCAGGCTGAAACGCTTGTTCCACAAATTCAAGATCTAGGGCACAGGCTGACAGAGGCCCGAGAGATGATCCGCGGGGTTTTCATTGGACAGGAGCGGGTGGTGGATTTGGTGCTCATAACATTACTATGTGGCGGGCATGGGGTTTTGGTGGGCCTGCCAGGGGTTGGGAAAACCCGCTTGGTTGAGGCGCTGTCCACAGTTATGGGACTGCGCGGCAATCGGGTGCAATTCACCCCCGATCTAATGCCTGCTGATATATTGGGCTCAGAGGTCCTAGAGACCGCATCCGATGGCACGCGGCAATTTCGTTTTGTCCAGGGGCCAGTGTTTTGTCAATTGTTGATGGCTGATGAAATTAACCGCGCCAGTCCGCGCACGCAATCGGCGCTGCTTCAAGCCATGCAGGAAAAATCGGTGACGGTTGCGGGGCAAGATCGGCCGCTGGGTGTGCCCTTTCATGTGCTGGCAACTCAAAACCCGATTGAACAGGAAGGAACCTATCCTTTGCCCGAGGCGCAACTCGATCGGTTTTTGCTGGAAATCCAAGTGCCTTACCCGGACCGATCAACGGAGCGAGACATTCTTTTGGCGACCACAGGCGCGCAGGAGGCGGAGGTCTCTGCGGTCTTTGATTCGGGTCAGCTGCTGGCGGCGCAGGCCTTGATCCGCCGCATGCCGGTGGGCGAGGCGATTGTGGAATTGATCTTGGATCTGGTGCGCGCATTCCGACCGGAAGATCCAACAGCGCCGGCGCAGGTTCGGGAGAACATGCGCTGGGGGCCGGGGCCGCGTGCGGCGCAGGCTTTGATGCTGGCTGTGCGCGCGCGTGCTTTGTTGCGCGGGGCCTATGCACCCTCAGCTCAGGATGTCTCTGATCTTGCGCCTGCGGTGCTCAATCACCGTATGGCATTGGGATTTGGCGCTCGGGCACGCGGCATCACCCAGCTTGAGCTGATTGGAGATGTCACGCAGATGATCTTAGAAAAGAAAGCGGAGCCTTGAATCCAAACTTGCCCTTAAACGCGGCCTCAGAGCTGACGCCTGATTGGCCACAGCTCTTGGCGCAGGCGCAGAGACTTGCTCAGAGTTTTTCACTGGGCGGGCACGGCCGGCGGCGTGCTGGGCCGGGGGATGTCTTTTGGCAGTTCCGCCCCGCACAGGCCGGTGATGCATTGCGCGCGATCGACTGGCGGAGATCTGCGCGCGCAGATGAGCAATTTGTGCGCGAGAACGAGTGGCAGGCGGCGCAGGTGGTGCAGTTTTGGGTCGACAATTCTGCCGCGATGCAATTTTTCAGTCAGCAAGAGAGTAAGCTGCACCGGGCCGCGGTCATCGCTTTGGCTCTGGCCATTCTCCTCAATCAGGCTGGTGAGCGCGTCGGCACAAGTGATGGGTCATTGCCGCCACAAACCGGCCGTGCGCAGATTTCTGCCCTAGCACAGGCGATGGCGCGCCCGGCGTCGCATGATTTTGGCACACCGAAAATTGAGGGTTTGATGCCGAATAGTTTGGCAGTTTTTGACTCTGATTTTTTCGGTGATTTGGCAGCGTTCCGCGAAACGGT
>ENA-OQVM01004120-OQVM01004120.1-marine-metagenome-genome-assembly--contig:-NODE-4120-length-15072-cov-6.758186_pt1 | contig 15072 bp, 13 predicted proteins | sample MGYA00237776_ERZ505498 | MGnify/ENA primary metagenome ERZ505498 (study PRJEB26159, sample SAMN06265151) | marine metagenome | isolation source: Helgoland LTER site | place: Germany:Helgoland, sampling... | reverse complement strand
CCCAAGTCAACAGGGCAATCTCATCTAAACGCGCACCTGTGACCGCCAGAAGTGTCAGGCAAAGCCGATCCTGTAGCTCCATGTCTTGAGCAAACAGATTATTCAATTCATTTGGGTCAAACGGTAGGTATGGCAAGGATGCTTTACCGAAGTCGGCAAGCTTCAAGTTGGCCAATGGGTTGGATTCAATATGGCCCTCCCGTTCGCACCAGTTCAGAAAGGCTACGACCTTGGTGTTTAACGACCGTATGGTCTTGTTGGCTCGGCCCTGTTTGTGGTTCCATTTTGCATATTGGTAGCCGTGAACCTTAGTAAGGTCCTGCACGTGCAGGTCACCAACCACTTTAACGAACTCATTCAGCTTATTACGTCGAGAGGTACGTTCCTTGTGGTTGCTCTTGTTGTTTTCCTCCATGTCTTCAATCCACTCAGGCAAAAGCCTTGTGATCTTCAGCGCAGGGTCTTTGTCTAGGCCGTGCTTTTGGATAAGCAGTGGGTTGGTGGTGAAGACCTTTGAAAAGTCGCCAATCGTCGAGGTATATGCGGCCTGTTTAGTATCGGTCATGTACTGGCCATGCAGGCCCGTTAGCTTCTGATCAAAGTCGGCATAGATTTCATTGGCCAAGGCAACGAGCTTGGTTTTGGCGATTTTTTCGTCAGTTGTGCCTGTCGAGCGCATCATCTGCTTCTGAGAACCTTTCCTCAGGGCGTCAGGCATCGTTACGCAAACGTAGTATTTTCCACCTTTGGCGGAAAGCGGCACAAGGGTCGGGGCGTGATAATCAGGGCGATTTACTAGCCCGATATAGTCCAAGTTATAGTCCATCATACCGTCTAAGGTAGGTGGAAATACCAAAATTTCAACGCTTTCAGGGAGTTAAGTCCAAAATGGACTGTATGGAGGCGAGTACCGGAATCGAACCGGTCTACACGGATTTGCAATCCGCTGCATAACCTACCTGCCCACTCGCCTCGTGACCCCGTCACCTAAGGATGACGCCGGATAAGGTCAAGCGCTTATGATAGTCTGCGCACCAGACAACGACAAGAACTGCTCTTCGCTTTGCGTGATGCCCGTTTCCTTTCTCAGTCCAGCCCGCTAATCTAATCGCACCAGTTCATCGGGTCGGCCGATAACGCACTGATTTGGAAGACGGGATGCCACGCTCAGTTCTATTTGTAACAGGGACGCGGGCCGACTTTGGCAAGCTGGAGCCTTTGGCGATTGCCACGCGGGATGCGGGTTTTGACAGCGCTTTCTTCGCAACCGGCATGCACATGCTAGAGCGATACGGGCTAACGAAACTCGAAGTGCATCGCACCCCCGGTGTGCAGGTGCATGAGTTTCTGAATCAACGGCCAGGTGATCCCCAGGACATGATATTGGCAAAGACGGTCATTGGTTTTTCAGATTTTGTGAAAGAACATGCGCCCGATCTTGTGGTAATCCATGGTGACCGCGTCGAAGCGCTGGCCTGTGCGCTGGTCTGCGCCACTAATTACATCCGATGCGCACATATCGAAGGCGGAGAGGTCTCTGGCACGATTGACGAGATTTACCGCCATTGTAACAGCAAGTTGGCCAGCCAGCATTTCGTATCATCCGACGACGCAGCCCGTCGCGTCATGACTCTAGGAGAACCTGCGCAGAACATCCACGCCATCGGTTCTCCAGAACTGGATTTCCATGCCGGTGCTTCAGGCGTTTCATTGGCCGAGGTGCAGGAACGCTACGATTTGCCATTTGACGATTATGGCATCTGCGTTTTTCATCCTGTCACCTCTGAGGCAGCGACGATGGGCGCGCAGGCGGACGCATTATTTGATGCACTCGACCAATCTGGCCGCAATTTTGTAGTGATTGCTCCGAACAATGACCCCGGCTCAGCAGAAATTTTTGACGCGATTGCGCAGGTTCCCAAAGAGCGCTTTCGCGTTCTGCCGTCGATGCGATTTGCGCATTTTTCAGAGCTGATGAAGAATGCAAAAGGCATGGTTGGCAATTCGTCGGCTGGTGTCCGCGAGGCCCCGTTCATTGGCCTACCATCACTGGATATCGGAACGCGCCAAACCAATCGGGCCAAGTCACCATCAGTTTTCTTTGCTGATGCGTCGGAAACTGATGCCATCTTAGGTTTCTTGCAGACCCAGTGGGGCAAGTCCTATCCGCGCCATGATGCCTTTGGCGGCGGTAGTGCAGCCGAGCGGTTCATCGCTGTTTTGAATGCGCCCGATTTTTGGGAATCCTCGTTGCAAAAGACGTTTCATGACCTTGCCGACTGACATGCAACGCGGGTTGGCGTTGCGCAGCTATCTTGCAGCCAGCCACCTGCTCCCATTGATTGCGCGGCCAATTCTGCGCAAGCGCCTGAAACGCGGGAAAGAGCACCCTACGCGCTGGACGGAGAAGCTGGGCCAAAGCCTTGCACCAAGACCAAAAGGTCCGCTTGTCTGGCTCCATGCCGTCGGCTTGGGCGAGGTATTATCACTGCGCGGCTTGATCTCACGCATGGCGGCAGAGCGGCCCGAACTTTCCTTTCTTGTGACATCCAGTACGGCGGCCTCTGCCAAGGTTTTCGGCAAAAACGCCCCCCCCCGCACAATCCATCAGTTTCTGCCACTCGACGCCCCGACCTATCGCCGCAAGTTTCTTGATCATTTCCGCCCTGACCTATGCATTTGGGCGGAGCAAGACCTTTGGCCCGGCATGGTTAGCGATCTGGCGGCCCGCGACATTCCGCAATGTGTGGTGGCCGCGCGGATGAACGAAAAATCCTATCGGTCTCATCAACGGGCCAGCGGGCTCTATCATGATCTGTATGCAGCGATGGCGATGGTCACAGCACAGGACGAAAAAACCGCCAAGCACTTGCAGGCTTTGGGTGCACGCGTCACGGTCAGTGGATCACTCAAACCCGCGGCCCCTCAATTGTCCTGCGATCTAACCGAACTGGCCGCGATCAAAACCCAATTTGCAGATCGCATGATGTGGGCTGTAGCTCCTGCGCACCCTCACGACATCAAGCTTGCACAGGATGCGCATAGGCAGCTGCGCACGAAGGACCCATCAGCACTCCTAATCATCGCTCCGCGCTTTCCAGATGCCGAATTAGCACTCAACGCCCCCCGCCGTAGCAAGCAAGAGTTGCCCAGCGCAGATGATCCGGTTTGGCTTTGCGATACCTTCGGCGACTTGGGCTTGGTGTATCGCTTGGCAGATGCGGCCTTAGTTGGGGGCTCATTTACCGACATTGAAGGACATAATCCATGGGAAGCCATAGCTTTGGGTTGCGCAGTTTTGCACGGCCCGCGCACGGCGAACTTTGCCGCGGATTATGCGCAACTGGCCGCTGCTGACGGGGCGGTTGTCGTGCGATCGGCCGACGATGTTACCGCAACGCTTTTGGATGACAGTCTCGGCGCCACAGTCGCAAACGCCAAAGGCGCAGTCGACTTGGCGAGCACTAGGACAGACAAGCTTGCCGCCGATATGCTGCAATTCTTAGGAACGGCAAATGCCCGCTAGTTTTTCCAGCCTCAAACTCCGTGTTGCATTGGCGTTTTATGGTCTACTCTGGATTGTTCTCTTACCTGTCGTAATCCTTTATCTGCGCCGTCGTGGACGCAAAGACCCGCTTTATGCCCAAAAGTTATCCGAACGATTTGGCCGCCATGAAACACCTTTGCGCAACCCGATTTGGGTGCATGCCGTTTCACTTGGGGAAATGCGCTCTGCCACGCCATTGATCCGCGCCTTGTTGGAAAAGGGTGAAACAGTTCTGACAACGCATTTCACCCCTGCCGGACGGCGCGAAGCCGAACGCGAGTTTGCCGCCGAAATCGCAGCAGGCACGGTGCAATCAGTTTGGGTGCCGTTCGAATTCGATTTCGCCTACCGCCGCTTTCTCAAGCAGTTTACCCCAAAATATGGGTTGGTGATGGAGATCGAGATCTGGCCACGTATGATCATGGCATGCCGGAAACACGGCACAGCGCTGTTCATGTGCAACGCGCAATATCCCGAAAAAAGCTTTCACAAAGACCAGCAAGGCCTTGGATTGCGCGCCGCACTTGTCGGTGGGTTTGCAGGCGGGTTCGTTAAATCAGAAGGTCAGAAGGCGCGCTTTGCTGCTTCGGGCATGTCGAACATCCATGTCACGGGTGAATTGCGCTTTGACCAACCTATCCCGCAGCTACATCTTGATGCCGCAGCAACCTGCCGGAATGCCCTTGCGAAGGGGCGGCCCAGCTTTACGCTTACTAGCGTCGTTGAAGGCGAAGATAGCACCTATATCGAGATGATCCGCCAGACCTCTGATGTCTTTTTCGCCTATGTGCCTCGCGCACCGGAGCGGTTTGAAGAGGTCGCCGAAATGCTCACACATGCCGGCATCCGCTTTGCGCGGCGCACTACTTTGTTGGATGATGCACTTGGTCTAAAAGAACCCGCACCGGACATTGACGTCCTTCTTGGTGACAGCATGGGCGAGATGTATTTCTACCTTGGTCTTTGCGACCGCGCCATCGTCGGCGGCGGCTTTGTACCCAAAGGCGCGCATAACGTGATTGAGCCGCTCGCGCTCAAAAAACCCGTCATCGTCGGCCCGCATATTTGGACGATCGAATACCCCGCGACCGAGGCGATTGCCGCCGGTGTATGCAAACTGGTTCCTGACGAGGATGCGCTGTTGGCAGAGGTGCTTTCTCCTACTCCTGTCAGCGATGATCAGATCACCCGTTTTTATCAAGATCATGCAGGCGGCGTCGCACGCACGCTTGCTGCCATTCCCAAGGCGCTAGGGTCTTAGCTGCCAATATCTTCTGGGCCAACGGCAGTGGCCTTGATAATCGCGTAAATCTGTTGACCAACCGCAAGTTCCATTCGTGACGCACTGCGCCGGGTGACGCGTGCCAGCAGGTGGTCATTTCCCGCAAGAAGCCCCACTGCGACCCCTGGTCCGCGCCCTTGTTCGATCCGCGTGATCGTGACCGGTAGGACGTTCAATGCGCTAATACCAACGGGCGGCTCTTTGGCGAGAATGACATCCTGTGCGGGGACACGAACGCGCACAGTCTGCCCCATAACGCCCAAAATACCCGGTAAAACCATGCGGCCACCCGAATAGCTAAGTTCCGTCAGCCCATCATCCAAAAGCCGCCCTGACACCTTTGTTTCGATAACCGCACCCGCCGCACGTACCCCCAAAAGGGGCACCGCTTCGGGCTGAGAGAGGACCTTACCAACAGGGCCGGACGTCACGACATGACCGGCGTCCATCACAACGATTGTCGTCGCCAATCGCGCCACCTCGGACACATCATGACTGACATAAAGTATCGGGATTTTCACCTCGTCCCTAAGGCGCTCGATATAGGGTAGGATCTCCGCCTTTCGGGGGGCATCGAGTGCTGCAAGCGGCTCATCCATCAACAAAATCTGGGGGTCGCACATCAGCGCACGTCCCAATGCAACACGCTGGCGCTCGCCACCTGACAGACTGTTTGGCATACGGTCCAACAGGCTATCCAACCCAAGAACCTGAATGATGCGCTCTGCATCATGGGTCCCGCCATAGCTGAGGTTCCGCATCACGCTCATATGAGGGAAAAGGCGGGCATCCTGAAAAACGTAACCGGTCCGGCGGTTTTGCGTCGGCAGGTCTACCTTTGCGGCACGGTCAAAAAGCACCGTGTCTCCCACAATGATCTGCCCGTCATCAGGCCGCAACAAACCCGCCAAAGCATTGACGACAGAAGTTTTGCCCGACCCCGATCGACCAAAAATCGCTGTCACGCCCATAGGCGCTTCAAACTGAACGTCGAGCTGAAATGCCCCAAGCTGCCTTTTAATCGCGATACTGATCATTTGCCGCCCAGCCTTTTCGCCATCCGACGGGCCAGCCATTCAGACATCAGCAACGCACCCATCGCGAGGATGATCGACACGATCACCAAACCAAGGACGGCAGGTTCGCTGCCCGGCACTTGAAGCAGGCCATAGATAGCGGTGGGGATTGTCTGCGTCTGGCCCGGAATGGCCGCGACAAATGTAATTGTTGCCCCAAATTCGCCCAGCGCTTTGGCAAAGCCCAGAATTGCGCCGGCAAGAATGCCGGGCACCACCAGCGGCAGTGTCACTGTGAACATTATTCGCAAACGCGACGCACCAAGTGTCGCAGCGGCGTCCTCTAGTCCTGAATCGACGGCTTCAAATCCCAGACGGATCGCGCGAACCATCAATGGAAATGCCATGATCCCTGCCGCCAGCGCGGCCCCTGTCCATCGGAACGCGAACGAAACGCCGAATGTTTGGTCAAAAAAGCTGCCAATAGGGCCTTGTTGGCCAAAGAGTACTAACAAAAGATATCCAGTAACGACGGGCGGAAGCACCAATGGCAAATGTACCAACCCGTTCAGCAATTGTCGTCCGGGAAAGGTCTTGCGTGCCAGCAAGTAGGCGATCCAAATCGCAACCGGCAATGCCGCCAGTGTCGCCACCAATGCCACCCGCAGCGACAACCATATCGCCGTCCATTCCTGAGGGCCAAGCGCGTCCATCATTGTACTGCGTCCAATGGAGGCAAGAAGCCAAACGAGGCAATTGCTAGCTGGCCTTCTTCGCTAGTCAAAAAGGCCAGTACTGAACTGGCTTCGTCATTTTCCGCGTCAATTAGTGCGCCCCGATACTGGATGGGCGGATGGCTCGCCAAAGGGAATTCCGCCAACTCCACAATAGCGTCGCTAACCCGTGTATCGGTCCGGTAAACAATGCCCAAAGGCGTTTGCCCCCTCGCTACCAAAGCCAAGGCAGAGCGCACGCTGTCCACCTCTGCCAATCGATCCTTTGTAGCATCCCAAAGACCAAGCGATTGCAGCCCCGCTTTGGCATAAATTCCTGCAGGCACCGCTTGTGTAAGTCCAACGGCAATGCGGCCATCGCCCAGCGCTTTCATCAGCAAGTCTATCTCAAGCACAAGCGGTGCCGTACCTTTCTGCCCGATCAGGACAAGGCGATTGCTGGCAAATTCAACCACGCTTTCGTTGTCGACATGTTGCCCGGAAACCAGCACATCCATCCATTCCGAATTGGCCAAAAGCACAATATCCGCAGGCGCGCCAAGACTGACCTGACGGGCCAATGTCCCGCTGCCGCCATAGGACACGACAACACCGTCGAACTGCGCCGCAATTGCATCGAGCGGTTCTTTGAGGCTCGCTGCCGCAAAGACCAAAACCTCGGCTCGCGCGGCAGGCGCGGCCAGCGCAATCACGATCCCCAAAAGAACAGCACGCAAACTCATGCCGCGACTATCAGGGCGTTTCCTGAGGCTTGCAAGGGTCAGGACCAGACCCCGTGGCGGCCCGCCAAATGCTGCACCCTCCTCCGCACTTCATTCCGGATTGGTCCTTCACGCGGGACATCGCGTAAGGTCGATAGCCAATGGGTTTCAGGATGATGCTGGCGCAAAGGGCCGTGCCACGTCAAAGCCCCCAACACAGCCTGCGCTGAAGGTGGCAGAATATCCGGAACAACATAGCCATTCAGTATGGCCCAGACACCTGTCCATAACCGGCCGACGGACCACGGATTATATCCCCCACCGCCCAAAACAAGGTACCGTGGCGCCAGCGGCTTTAGTGCTGCGACAATCGACCAATGAGCGTTGTTTGATAGGGTCAACCGCGACTGTGGATCCTCGGTAACAGCATCCGCCCCACATTGAAGGACAATTGCATCCGGACGGAAATCGGTAACGAGGGGCAGGATCAATGTATCCCTGATCAGAGCCATTTCTGTATCATTGAGCCCCGCCGCAACAGGCAGGTTGTAGACCTGCCCCTTGCCAAGATCGTCCAAGCGCCCTGTGCGTGGCCAACGGTTTTCCTCATGAGTTGATATCTGTAAGGTATCGGGATCATCAGCAAAGGCGAACTCTACCCCATCGGGGTGATGCGCATCGATGTCGACATATGCGATCCGCTGCGCTCCGTTTCTGCGTAACGATTGGATCGCCAATACAGGGTCGTTAAGATAGCAAAACCCGTTTGCCCGGTCCGGCATCCCATGATGCGTACCGCCTGCAGGCGAATAAATCACCCCACCCCGCTTTAACAGTTCACCTGCCAAGAGCGAGGCACCTGCAGAAGTTGCGGGGCGACGATACATCTCTTTAAAAACTGGGTTTGACGGGGTGCCGAGACTGTGCAGCTGCCGCACCTCCTCAGTCACGGATTGCGCGCTCTCTGCCGCTTGCAGAGCCTGCAGATATTTCGGTGTATGATACCCCGTCAGTGCCGATGGTTTTGCCCGTGGGCTGGTGATAAACTGCTCCGACGGCAGCCATCCAAGGCTTCTCGCAAGGTCCATGACCGTGGACACTCGGGGCACACGTAACGGATGCCATGCGCCATAACTGGAGTGCCGATAAATCTCAGACCCGATAAATCGCGGTGGTGGGGTTGCCTGTAGATCACTTGCCTGCATATCGTCTGTCATAGGACGGATGTAACGCTTTCTGCGACGGAGAACATGGCGAAAAAAGTCGCAAGACAGCTTCCTTTGAAACTGCGGACCGGGCGCAAAACTGATGTGCGTGCACAGTTTGCGGCCCTTTGCTGGCGTATGAAGAACGACAAGGTGCAGATTTGTCTGGTGACAAGCCGCACACGCCAACGCTGGATTCTGCCGAAAGGCTGGCCCATGCATAAACAAACACCCGCAAATGCAGCCGCCACGGAAGCCTATGAAGAGGCTGGAGTCAGTGGAGAAGCTGTTGATTTTTGCCTTGGGGTATACAGCTATCACAAGCCGCAAAAAGTAGGGAACGCACCGATCGTCACGATGGTCTATCCTGTTCACATCACCCATGTGCATAGCAAATGGCCCGAGAAAAAACAGCGGCGGCGCAAGTGGATGTCACCGCAGAAAGCCGCCAAAAAGCTCAGTGAGCCGGAACTGAGACGCATCGTTGCTGCGTTCAAGCCAAATAAAATCATACGCTAGCGTCCGCTTGCACAGCGATGCAAAAAGCCTAACTATCTAAGAGAATTAACAAACAGGGCGCGATGATCCGTTTTCAACTCAAATGTGACCACGACCACCAGTTCGAAAGCTGGTTTCAGTCAGGTGCAGCTTTTGACAAGCTTGTCGCCGCTGGCATGGTGAATTGTGTGTCTTGCGGTTCTGCCAAGGTGACCAAGACAATCATGGCTCCCGCTGTCAGCACCTCCTCCGAAATTCCAGCTCCGAAACAGACCGAAAACACCCTTGCCGCTATGCGCGAAAAGGTCGAGGCCACTTCGGACTACGTCGGCAAGAGTTTCGTCAAAGAAGCACGTGATATGCATGATGGCATCGCGCCAGAACGCCCGATTTACGGGGAAGCGAATTTGCAGGATGCCAAGAAGTTGGTCGATGATGGCATTCCAGTCGTCCCCCTGCCCTTTATGCCACGCAAGAAAACCAACTGATCCAAAATAAGGGGCAGCCCATGACTATTCTGATCACAGGGGCCAATCGCGGGATCGGTCAGGCTCTGATGGAATTGTATACTCGGGCGGGTGAGACCGTGATCGGCACACATCGCGCAGCAGACGCCGGTCAAATGCGCCAATTCGATGTTACCGACCCAGCATCGCACACATCGCTGGCACAACGGCTTGGGGATACCACACTAGATCTGTTGGTATGCAATGCGGGTGTCAATCTTGATAAAGGCCAAACGCTGGATGACGGCTATCCACCTGAAATGTGGGCTGCGTGCTTTGCTGCCAATGTGACCGGTGTCTTCATGACTATTCAGACGCTGCTGCCTCACCTGCGGCGCAGCGCTGCACCAAAAATCGCAATTATTGGCTCGCAACTCGGTTCGCAGACTATCGCCTCGGGTGGCAGCTATATTTACTGCGCCAGTAAGGCCGCCGTGCTCAATGTTGGCCGGAACCTTGCGGTCGATCTCGCCCCTGAGGGTTTTTATGTCGGTATCTATCACCCCGGCTGGGTCCGCACGGATATGGGTGGCGACAATGCCGATATCTCGATGCAGGAAAGCGCCGAAGGGCTTGCCGCGCGTTTTGCAGTGCTCGGCCCTGAAACAACAGGCCGTTACGAGACATGGGACGGACGGGCGCACCCCTACTAACCGTTTGCACGTTGCGGCTTCGGGCATTAAAGGAGGCGCTGATTAATCAGACGTTCTCGAAAGACAGCTCATGCCAACGCTTGTGATGAAATTTGGTGGCACTTCCGTGGCCAACCTCGACCGGATTGCACGCGCGGCAAAGCGTGTCGCGGTTGAGGTAGCCAATGGCTATGATGTGATCGTCATCGTCTCTGCCATGTCCGGAAAAACCAACGAATTGGTTGGTTGGGTCGATGAAACGTCACCGCTCTATGACGCCCGCGAATATGATGCGATTGTATCATCCGGTGAAAACGTCACTGCTGGCCTTATGGCGCTGCGGTTGCAGGAAATGAATATTCCCGCGCGCAGCTGGCAAGGCTGGCAGGTGCCGGTCAAGACAACTTCGGCCCATTCCAGTGCGCGGATCGAAGAAATCCCGACCGACAACATCAGTGCCAAGTTTGGTGAAGGTATGCGTGTGGCAGTCGTGGCCGGCTTCCAGGGTGTCAGCCCTGAGGGTCGCATTACAACGCTGGGGCGTGGCGGTTCTGATACGACGGCTGTAGCCTTTGCAGCCGCATTCGAGGCGGAACGCTGCGATATCTATACCGATGTGGACGGCGTTTATACCACGGACCCCCGCATCACGAGCAAGGCACGCAAGCTGGACAAAATCGCGTTCGAAGAAATGCTCGAACTGGCGTCGCTGGGTGCAAAGGTCCTGCAAACCCGGTCTGTTGAACTGGCAATGCGCTATAAAGTGCGCCTGCGGGTGCTATCATCTTTTGAAGAACCATCCGACAGCGCTGGAACGCTTGTCTGCGATGAGGAGGAAATCATGGAATCCAATGTTGTGGCCGGTGTCGCATATTCCCGCGACGAAGCAAAAATGACCCTCATCTCGGTCGCTGACCGCCCAGGTATTGCGGCGGCAATCTTTGGACCATTGTCTGATGCGGGTGTGAACGTCGATATGATCGTCCAAAACATCTCGGAAGAGGGACGCACCGACATGACGTTCTCTTGCCCTGTCGATCAAGTGAGACGCGCCGAAAAGGCGATGCAAGATGCCAAAGACAGCGGCAGTATCAATTATCATGATCTTGTTGCCGACGAAGGTGTCGCCAAAGTCAGTGTCGTTGGCATTGGTATGCGTAGCCACACAGGTGTCGCGGCCCAGATGTTCCGTGTGCTTTCTGCTGAAGGTGTGAACATTAAGGTCATTACAACCTCAGAGATCAAGATTTCCGTGCTGATTGATCGGAAATACATGGAACTTGCCGTGCAAGCCCTGCATGATGCTTTTGAATTGGAAAAAGCAGGCTGACCCCAACGTAGGGCGGCCTGCCATTGCGGGGGGTCCATGCCACATCGGCTAGAAACCGAAAGTCGCAAGCTGCTGGGGCGGCTGCGAGAAGCATTGGCGGCTGACAATGAAGGTCAGGCGCGGCTGGATTCTGTTGTCGATCTAATCGCAAACTCGATGGGGACCGAGGTATGCTCGATCTACCTGTTCCGCGACGCTGAAACGCTTGAGTTGTGCGCAACCAAAGGTCTACAGGCCGAGGCGGTTCACCAAACACGCATGCGACTTGGCGAAGGTCTTGTTGGTCGCACCGCCAAAAGCCGCAATGTGATAAACACTGCTGATGCGCCTTCATCGAAAGGCTTCCGCTACATGCCGGAAACTGGTGAAGAACGATTTTCTTCGTTCTGCGGCGTGCCAATTCAGCGGCTTGGCGAGGTCCTTGGCGTCTTAGTCGTGCAATCTAAAGCTGCACGGGAATACATACCGGACGAGGTATATGCCCTTGAAATTGTGGCGATGGTCATTGCTGAAATGACTGAACTGGGCGCGTTCGTCGGTGAAGGTGCTGCATTATCCGCCCGCCACCAACAGCCCGTCATGTTACGCGGCTCTGTTGCGCAAGAAGGTGCCAGTGAGGGGGTTGTATACCTGCATGAACCCCGCGTCGTTGTCACCAACCCCATTTCCGAAGACCCCGAGACAGAACGCACCCGACTGCGCGATGCCATAGATAATTTGCGCACTGGCGTCGACGACATGCTCTTGTCGACTAATTCTGTCGACAAAGATCAGGCACAGGTCTTGGAGGCCTACCGCATGTTTGCCAACTCAAGCAGTTGGCTCCGGCGTATGGAAGAGGATGTGCAGAGCGGGCTGTCTGCGGAAGCTGCAGTCGAAAAAGAACAGTCGCTGGCGCGCGCGCGCATGTCAAAGGCCGCTGACCCTTATCTACGTGAACGCTTGCACGACCTTGATGATCTGTCCAACAAGCTCTTGCGCATTCTAACGGGGCAAGGTGCAGATGCACGCGCGGATATGCCGGACAACCCCATCCTTGTCGCGCGTAATATCGGCCCGGGAGAGTTGCTGGAATACGGCAAGAAGATCAAAGGGATCGTGCTGGAAGAGGGCTCGGTCGGCAGCCATGCCACGATCGTCGCCCGCGCATGGGCGATCCCGCTGATCATTAACGCCAAGGGCGTCGTGCGCGAGGCACTCAACGGTGATCCTATTCTGGTTGATGGTGAACAAGGTATCGCACACCTGCGACCTGATGAAACAGTCCAGGCCGCTTTTCGCGACAAGATCGAGATGCAGACGCGCGCGCAAGAACGCTATGCCTCTATCCGGGACCTGCCCGCGCAAACGAAATGCGGAACGATGATGTCCTTGCAAATGAATGCAGGCTTGATTGCAGACCTCCCATCGTTGGAAGGGTCAGGCGCTGAAGGCGTGGGCCTCTTTCGAACAGAGCTACAGTTTCTTATCCGCAATCAAATGCCACGCCGCGCCGAGCTTTCAGCGCTTTATTCCCGCGTCTTGAACGCAGCCAACGGCAAGCGCGTCGCATTCCGCACGCTGGATATCGGGTCGGACAAAGTGCTGACCTACATGAAACCCAACGACGAGCCGAACCCCGCGATGGGCTGGCGCGCGATCCGGGTTGGTCTGGATAAGCCGGGTGTTTTGCGCATGCAACTGCAAGCGCTCTTGCGGGCGGCCGACGGTCGGCCCTTGGCTGTCATGTTTCCGTTCGTTACCCAGATCAACGAATTCCGTGCCGCAAGAGCCGAGATGGACAAAGCCATCGCGCGCGAAACAAAGCTGGGGCACACCTTGCCTGAAAAGCTGGAAGTGGGTGCGATGTTGGAGACCCCCTCGCTGGCCTATGCCCCTGACGCCTTTTTTAACGAAGTTGATTTTGTCTCAATCGGTGGCAACGACCTAAAGCAATTTTTCTTTGCCGCCGACCGTGAAAACGAGCGTGTGCGCAAACGTTATGACACACTCGACAGCAGCTTTTTGTCTTTTCTTGGCGTTGTGATCGAACGCTGTGCGGCGACGGGAACACCCCTGTCATTCTGCGGCGAAGATGCAGGACGCCCAGTCGAGGCATTGTGCTTTGCAGCGCTTGGTCTACGCACCCTCTCCATGCGCCCTTCCTCTGTTGGACCGGTCAAACACCTGTTGCGCCGGGTCGATCTGAATGAGGTTAAGGCCGTGATGGACAAAGCCATTGCCAACGGCGACCAATCGGTGCGCCGCGCTGTCGCCGATTGGCTTGTTTATCAGGTTTGAGACAGCTTACCGGAGGCTAAGACGGCATGGAAATGGTCCGTAACGGTCTCTTCGCCATAGATTCGCGCCAATTGCCGCAAACCAAAATGCACATGGGCCATTGAGACATAATAATCGACAAAGGCATAATTCGTCCCCGCCCCCGCTGCCGCACCAAGAATTGGCACCGCCTGCGTGGCAAGCTTTTGAGACAGCACAGCTGCAAATCTTGGGGCCACTTTACTGATCAGCCCGTTCACCGCGGCACCGGAAATGCTAAGCCGTGCACCGATGAAAGCCGTATCAACGCCATCGTCGTCGGTGCCCGGCCCACCGGCGCCGAACACGGCTAGACATTCCAGCTTGGTTTCATCGCTGTCGGGGTCCTCGCCGTATTCGACAGCGACGTGATGCACGGCACGAAAAATCACAGTCGTCGCGACGGGCAGTTCAGCCAAGGCCGTTGGCAAACCACCCACACCACCCAAAGCGCCCGAAATCGCACCCAAAATCTTGTGAACCCGGTCCGATCCTATGGCTTGTCCGCGGCCCGTGCGGGACTTGCTGGCCAGATCGAAACTCTGACGTAAGGCAGTGCGGGCCAAATCATCAACTTGACCCCTTACAGAAGCGGGTAACAACTTCATCCCATCTTCGACCTGTCCACCAACAAAGTTGATCGCCGACATCAACACACCATTGGCTTTGCGTTGGCGGGTTGCCAATGCCGCTATCTGCGCTCGTGCGCCATCGTTCAATGGCGGCGGCGGGTCAGCGGGGTTGATTTCCTTCATCAGGCTCATCGGGTCATCCATCCCATTGAAATGGGTACCACATTGCGAAATTTCAATTGCGTGCCGCTGTTACTTCTCCACGCACCCCAGCCCATGCACCGTCGACCAGTGCAACACCCAAAACGCGTTCAGGGTTCGTTGGGGGCGGCATCATCACACCCCACAACCGCGAAAACCCAAATCTTTGATAGTAAGGCGCATCACCCACAAGCATTAGGCGCGGCCAGCCAGAGTTCCTGGCATCATTTAAGCAGCGCTGCATTAACAGCGCAGCGACACCTTCGCCCTGCCGCGTTGGGTGTACCGCAATCGGCCCCAACAGCACCGCATCTTTGTGACCTATCCGTACCGGCCAATTGCGCACTGCACCAGCCAAAATGCCCTCATCATCACGCGCTGTCAGACATAGTGGTGCGATCGGATCAACTCCTTCGCGCAGCCGGTAGGACGACAAAGCCGACCGCCCTGGTGCAAAGCACAAGTCATAGAGTGCCTCGACCTCCCACCAGTCATCTGGCGTTTCAGTGGCCAATTTCAGTGCCGTCTGTTGCATCGTGTCTTTCGTCTG
>ENA-OQVM01004110-OQVM01004110.1-marine-metagenome-genome-assembly--contig:-NODE-4110-length-15103-cov-2.853654_pt1 | contig 15103 bp, 3 predicted proteins | sample MGYA00237776_ERZ505498 | MGnify/ENA primary metagenome ERZ505498 (study PRJEB26159, sample SAMN06265151) | marine metagenome | isolation source: Helgoland LTER site | place: Germany:Helgoland, sampling... | reverse complement strand
TCTTAGTGAGCTCCCGCAAGTCCACACACAAACGCCAGGACTTCCCGTCGGGTTTCTGCACAATGACTATGGGAAAGCCCCATTCAGAGGTGGCCGGTCTCAAAAGATCTTCCTCTATGAATTCTTGTATCAGTGCCTTTGCTATCTCTGTCTTAGCTGGAGACAGCCGATGAGGCGGCAACCGAATAGGCTTGACGTGGTCGAGATCAAGGTCAATCTCCACCCCACAGATACTCCGCATTTTATCATCAAACAGAATCCAAAACTCAAACATAAGATCACGGTAGAAACCCCTCTCTCCTTTATATCGCTCCGGCAACTCATCCAGCCCGGCAGCAGCGCATGCCTTATCGAGATTTGCTGGCGTACGAGGGGTAAGATATCTCTCACCCTCTGGAAGGTACGGCCCATAGTACTCGGGCTGTTCAGCCTGCAGCTGTGCATTGCTGTGATAGTTACCCATATGCTCAGGCTCAGGATGCCGGTTGTAAACATGGTTGGCCTTGGGCCGTGATGGGGCTACCTTGGCTTCACGGTCATGGTCTGCCATCTCTCTTAGCTCATCCCATTCCGAGCGCCGATGCGCGCGCGATGCCTCTCTCTCTTCGTGCCACTGCTTCATACCCTGGCCCCTCAGAGGTGGTGTGCGTACCAGGTTCCAAGGCTGCTCCGCAAACATCCTTTCTAAGGCCTCTTTCGTTTGCCACCTCGGTGCGAACCCCAAGTCTGGCCCCCAGTAACACCAGGTGCCATGCTCACCACAGTCCACTTCCCGTAGAGGGAGTTCTGCACTCGCGCTCTGTTTGCATGACTGTCCCTCTGTGCCCAGAGTCTGCTCGATTTGGTGTACCACCTCCTCCGCACTCTCAGTACCGTCTTCAATCAACATTACCTTGGCGCAGAGGTCCTCATCACTCCACAGATCAGGACTAACAGACTGGAGCATAGATACTTGTGTCTTGAGCCGCCAAACCTTACCAGCTTTGACCAGCGCGCGGAAGACATCCCCCGAGGCCAATGCACCGGCAAAAGGGGGAGGGACAAGGTCAGCTGCAAGAACGCGATTCTCCGTCTCCGTGTTCCCCGGGGGAAACACCATGGGATCACCAGCTGGCCAGCCTTGCAAGATAGCTCGGTCTGCCGCCGATGGTATATGTTCATCCCCCAACCCCCCGATTGTGGTCCCCCCAATATGGTGTGGACCCGACGTCACCGTAAAAGCGGGCTTGTCGCATGCTCTCACATGCGCAAAAGAGTTTCGTTGCCGCAAGTCCGCAGCAGGCCCAACCCAACCCTTCTTTTCGGCCAAAACATCAAAACAACTCAGTTGGCGGCCCTGGTGCAAAGCTAGGTCGATGACAACATTGCTTACAATAAGACGGGCTCGCTTCTGCGGTAAAGCACAGTGGCGCTCCATACGAAAGATGCGCGCAGTAGGTAAACCCACAAAACGGCGCAACAGTCGCACTGTGTTCTCGAGTGTCCAGACCGCACAACGGGACTTCTTGAGCAGAGCTACACTCCACTCTGCGGTTTGATACCACTCCTCAACCTGCGCGACGGTAGAGCCGAGGTTGGCACTGCTCCCCGTCTTGCAACTCGGAGACGCATGCCACCAACTCTTTTCCCAAATGTCACGCGGGAGATATCCCTCTACCACTCTCAACACCTCTTCATGATTCACCATGACCAACTGGTGGCACGGAACATGAGGGTTGTTCAACTTATGAGCCTGCACCGTGCTAGCTTTCCCCTCAATGGCTACCGCAGGAATCAGATACTTGCCGTCCTTCTTACCTGGCAAGCCCTTTTCCAAACCCCCAGCGCCCCCATAGAGGACAACAATTGGAATCACATCAGCACGTCGAAAGACATCTGCTGAGATGCTGCAGATGGTGAACTCACCGCTGAGCCAATCCGCTAGAGAGGCATTGTGCTTCTCAGGAAGCACCCCCCGACCATGCTGTTTATGCACACACCGCGGTGATGCAGACACCGACAAAACCTCCGTACCGGAGTCGACTTCGTGTGCCTCCTCCTTGGCACGCCCGCTTCGCCAACTCTTTCGCAGTCGGCCAAAGCTATGAGTCTCCGGATTTTCGCCTAATTTGCTAGTCTCCTCCTCCCCCTTGAAGAAGTGGAGCCAGCCCCGTCGCTCCGCATGCTTTTTCCAGTCTCGGTGCACTTTTAACAGCTCCTGCTCATCCTTGGACAGCTGCTGCTGTGCGCGACCATCGGTAAGATCCTCGTCCAAGCAGATATCCTCAGCGCAAAGTGCTATCGCACCGAGCACCGCATCACCTTGATCCGCAGCCAAACCAAAGCGACTCAAATTTATGACAGGTACCATAACCGTGCCATCTGCGGCAGTCTGAAAGACCGCACACGTTACCGACCCGAAGACCGGTTGCCTTGCTTCATCATCATCCACAATGAAGGAGACGAGACCTGCCTCTTGATCTCGCCCGTGCAGCCGACATCTCACCTCGCGCTGCTCATTTGGTCCCCATACTTCCCTCTGCTCCAAGCAGAGTTGAAAGTAAGTTCTTCCTTTTGCAATGCGAGAGGGACCTCCGCCCTCCCGCTCACGGTCGATTGACCGCTTCCTTTCCGCATAGCACCTATGCTCCTTGCTTTGTGCCGAGCTACCGCCTTGTGAGGCCGCGCGCCGATCGAAATCGGCATCGGCTGGCAGTTTTGACATAAGCCGGGCTCCTGTGCTATCCCGTCGGCTCAGAGCCGTGCCGACGGGGGTCAAAAATCCGGACATTCTTCAGGCGGCAATCCCTCGATCAAACCATCAATCACTTCCGCCGCCGACTTTGGGGCAGATTCCATTGATGGGGTCGAGGCAAGATCAGCCTCTTGCGATGAGCGCGAGCCCGTCATCACGGCATTAGCTCGCTTGATGCCAGACACGAACAGCTCACGTGCCACCTGACCTGCAGAGTTAGTAACATCATGCTGTCCTGGATCAGAGATTTTCTCCTCGAGAGGTTCCAGAGTTGAACTGCTTTGGGCCATTGCCGCTGCAACTGGGCCACCACCTGACCCAACTTGCGCAACACTCGGCAATGCCTCAAGCGAAGCACGTGCCAAGTTGGCTGAGTGCGTGTCGTGCACCTCTCGTGATATGCAGGCCAGCTCTTGACGGAAGAGGTCTCCAAAAGAGACCCGACGCGAGTCACCAGATCCTGCTCCACCCGAGTCAGCATGTGCTGAGGCAGAGCCAAGACTGAACCGTGTCAGATCGAGCTCATTTTTATCGATTGCTTCGCGAACCAAGTTGACAAGGGCGCGCTTCTCGCTGACGCCAAGCCGCATTTGATTGGTCAAAGCTTGATCCTTCTGCTGCTCCAAATAGCAGTAGAGCAGACTCTGATTGAAAAGAGATCGCATGTAGACACGGTACTGGTCTGCCCGACACGGCCCACGCGGACCGTTCCGGCAGCCACGGCAGTTTGCATCGAGCTTTGCATTGCCCTGAGCCACACTCCCACCCAGGTGTTCGTCCGGCTCAAAAAGCTCAAACTCTCGTGAGGTCCAAGCTGATCCTTGGCAAGAGAGACACAAGAATTGCTCAGCACGGGCTGCATCCGCAGCCACAAGGTTCATCAGCGCCGTTTGCTCCCTCGAGGGTAGATCAGCAAAGTGCTTTATCGCTTCCGCGAGCTCAGCTCCATTGAGTTCGCTGAGCGACTTGCGCCGCCACACATCTTCCAACATTCCATCGGCGTACAGAAAGCCACCAAACTGCTGTTGGAGGTGCATGTGCTTGCCTGGGTGGGGAGATACTGGAAACTTCTCTGACAGAGCGCCATCTTCCACATAACCATCCGAAAACTTAACAGACGGATTTGGCTTATGCCCAAGATCCTCGGCTTGCTCACTCATCAGAACCTGCTGTGTTGAGACGACGGCTGCTCCTTCGTCTTGGGTGCCGGTGTGCGAAACAGAGTGCACTTCCGCACCCTCAAGTAAAGGCACCTCAGCCGCAGAATCCCCACCGCCGGCAACCCTTACAATTGTGCTCTCAGCTTCAGTAGTTGTAGAATCACTGAGCCGCCTTCCATCCATATCTTCTCCTTCAGCGGCCTCGCGTTTACTTTCTGAATACGCGCTCGCGTCGAGAAAATGAACCTGAGCCACTGGTTTGCGGTCCTCCACCTCAGCTGTCCAAACCATAGGAATTGAAAGCGGCTTGCCCGATCCATCTCCCAGATCTGAAATTACAAAGAGCATGCTTTCGAAATCAATCTTGGCACCCCATCGGTCACTGGCAAACTGCCGATTTGCGAAAATTACCTCCGCATCGCCAGTCGACGCATTTCTTAGAATGGCGGTGATAAAGCGAACCGTGCGATGCGACTCTGGTTCGATCAGAGTCTGCATCACCTGGCCCACAATCTGCACCGCCTTACGGCCTTCTTCAATACCACCCACCAGAAGCGGCTTCTGTCGATAGGATAGCGAATCAAAGCGACCCGGATCAGCAACGCGAGCTGCAAGAAAGGCCTCCTCCGCCATCAGACAGAAAGACGCAGCTCCCGAATCACAAAGACACAGAACCATGACTCCATTGGTAGTTTGCAACAGGACATATGGCTGTGGGTGAGCCATCTTCTGCAGAGACCGCAAAGTCATCAGGATTGCCGTCACATCTGGACTGTCGACTTCAGGACCGCCTTCAGCGTCCTCTGCCTGGTCAACAAGAAGAGGGGGCGGTTGCGGCTGTTGCGTTGGAAGCATGGCTCCATCACCATCAACACGCTCCGAGAATTCGGGAGCGGTCCGCCGTTCAATGTCGGAGAGAACCCTCTGAGCAGGGTGTTGATATGACAAAGCAGCAGCTTCTGCTTCACTCCGCCGCTCGACCGGCCAGCTCTCACCCTCAAACCCTTCTTTAGCTGACGCAGGCGCGTCCAATTCCACAAAGGAGTCAGCTACGGAGTCATCTAGAGCCATTGCGGGACCGGCAATACTAGCTGGATCACCCGGCGGGTTCATCTCACTCGAAAGCATGAGAATTTGCATCATGTTCAAGGGTGTAGTTGGCCGCCGTGGAGCCGATGGCGGCTGACCCATGGGGTCGTGCCGAATGGGCTGAGATGGAGTGATGTACGACTCAGGACCAAAAGGCTCCTGTTGCTGCGGAAGACTCGGGAAAGACATCGAATCCGCTGCAAGGGGTGCCGCAACTGGTTCCATCTCGAGGGCCTCATACTCAGCAGCGGTCTCTTCCGCCATTGAAGCATCAGCACCTTGCTCTTCTTGTAATTCCGCATCTTCAGCGTGCCCCGCCGCTGCGTGATCGGCAAGAGCATCTTGAACAAGTGACCACGTAGCATGTGCCCGGCACCCTTTTCCTCGGTGCAGGTGCCTGTCCTTCTTCACCTTGTGCCTGTCTGCTGACTTGTTCTTGTGCCGATCCGCTGACCTCGGCTTCGGAGCTCCCGTTGCATCTGTTGGCAATGCCGCTTGCTTGCGTTTGATGCCGCCAGCGTTGGATGGGTTCGCACAAGGCTCAAAATTGCCCTTTCCACCAGGTGTTGCAGCCCTTGCATCTTCCTGCTGCTGTAAGAAGCGCTGCTGCTGTTCTTCTCCGTCTGCTTGTAGCATGAAGACTGGGCACGGCTGCAGTGCAACTGGCACACGCGCGAACTGCATGGACTGATGTACATTTTGAAAGTTAGAGAACATAGGAGGAGGAATCCCTTCCGTCACACTGGCAAGCACTGAAGCTGAAATGGACTCCTTATCCAACCAGGTATCGCATAAGGCTTGATCATCACTCGTTGGCATTTCCTCTTGAAGAAAAACTTCCAACTCAGCGGATGGGGTTGACGCACGCGAGCCAGGATCCACCTCAGAACGTGAGACCAAGTTGCAGTCCTGTTCAGAGAGTTCCGAGTGACCATTCCCCGCATTCGAGCCAGCAACTGAGCTTGGGCTCGAGCTTGACTGAGAACTTGACTTGCGGCTAGGGGTTGAGATAGCTGACACCACAGCCAACCGACCCTCTTCCGTGTCGCGCCACCGCGGTCTTGCCGGAGGTTGATCAGAAGCATCTGGATGCGCGAGCGAGCGCCCTTGCAATCTCAATACCGCATCAGCCGGCAGCAGACGGCCACCAGGATGCTCGAGACCCAGAAAACTGACAATCAGCGGCCAGGCGAATTGCACATGCTCTCCTCCGATTTGCTCACTGCCCAGTGACAGGAGACCAAGCTCCGTCTCAGCCATCAACCGACGGACCTGCAGCCAGACCTCTGCAAAATGCAACGCGCCCACCGCTTTCTCGCGACTCCACTTGCCGAAAGAAATGGCTGGGGCTTTGATCCATTCTGAGGGACGGTAATCGTATTCTTGATAGAGCCCAGAGCTTCCAATCGGACCTTGATCAACCCACTCACCACTGGCTTGGGACCAGATGCTCCTATGGGATGACCGGTGACGGTCTCCTCCAAGTTGGAGCATCCGCTGATCAAAAGCTTGGACAAGTGCAGTGATATCCTCATGCAAAATGGCACAGTCGATAACCCGATCAATTGGCACAAACTGATCCTCAGCATATGCTCCAACATCATAGCCATACATGAATGTTGTGGCATACTGATTGAGTGAGACCATCTCATGTCGAATGATATTGCCAGAGTCTGATCTCTCTTCATGCGGGTTCGGGAATCCCATTATGACCATGGCTGCGATGTCGCTTTGGCATCCCATCCAGCTTGGAATGCCTCGAATGAAAGCTGCATGACCTTCATCAAAAGCCGAGACAACCACCGTGCCGTCCTGATCTTCCCACAGATTCCAGCCCGGTTGCCGAGGCATCCTGCCCGGCAGTTCCAAAAGTAAATCTGGGTCAAAAGGATTGAGCTCTTCTTCTTCCAGAGCAAGCACCATTTCGTGTGCCTGGGAACGATTGAGCCGCAGTAGGCTCTCACGGTTGGCATCCGCCATGTATCGCACCGGCACATGCGACTGCAAGATGAACTGACCATAGAGAATTTCACAGAAGGGCATGGCACAGCTGGGCATATTAAGTCGAGTATGCAGATGTGATGCCGTGCTGTTCGCGCGGAACGGCGCGTGCGTGCGAGGCCACTTATGCGCCTTGTGCGCCGGCATGTTCCGTGGGAAAACTCCCGAGGTCCTCGGCGCGTCCCTTTCACGGAGCCGAACCACATGAGCTTTTCGAGGGCTAATCTCCTCAACTGGAACCCAGTAGAGCTCGATCTTGCCACTATGGACCAGCTGGGTTAGGACCGATTCGACCGACATTAAGTCGAACGCGTACGCCGCCCGGCGCGCGCCAATTATGAGACGAGGGTACGGCGCTCCTTCGCGATGGAACTGAAACCGGCGGTCCATACCGTTGAAGATGTGATGCATGTGGACTGCCAGCCGATGAAAAGCCGCATTGACATAATCAATTCGACGGTGCCGACCATACAGCAACGGACCCGGCCCAATCATGAGTGTTTTCACATCGACCGAGAGATCATGATCTTCACGAACCACCCCACCCGTTACAGGCTCCGGCTGTGCATTCCCCAAAACCTCCTCTGGCCACCTTGCGAACTCATCATTGCCCGAGGACGGAGCCTCGGAAAGACTGATCGGTGCATACTCAGATGATTCTGATTGGTCCCCGCCCAGCAGGCCAGTAAGATGAAGCGGCGGAGCTTCGGACGAGGCATCTGTCATCTGGTCCGCGCGTTCGCTCGCGACGGAGCTTTCCATAGCCCCGTCTCCCTTGACGGTGCTCGAGTGAGCTTTTGAAATGCCCAGCTCATCTTCTGTCAAAGGCCGCAGCTGAAACGGCTTGGCAGTAGTATGAAAAGCCGAGATCGGAATTGAGGTTCCCGTCGGCGCGCCGCTTTCATGCGTCTTCGCCTCATTCGACTCCGTTACGCGCGTCTTCGGTTCTTCACCACCTCCTCCCCAATTTTCAAAATTTTTGCAGATTTCGACTGGGTCAGATACCCTTGGGAAAACGTGCCGAAATTCAGCTTCCGCTCGGCACAGCTTTACTGCCGTTTCTTGTTCCAACGCTGGTGCATTAACAGCTGCCTGCGCCGGCGGAGTCCCACTCGCGCTTGAATCACCTTTTCCCATGCTGAGCCCATTTTTGACTTCAAGTGCATACCCCGATGACTCAAAATTGAGAAAAGCCATCGACTCAGAGATGGCTGCTTGGTCTGCCCCGTATTGATCTTGCAAACTCTGATGCTCTGCCTGCAAAATTTGCGCTGGCTGCAAAAGTTCGTGTTCTCGATCAGCATCCTGCTGAGTCAGCTGCGCAACCGTGCGCTCGATTTGTGCTTGAGCACACATGCGGTTGAAATCTGACTGGGTTGCTGAAATGCTGACTTCTGAAGGCATAAACGAAGGGTCACCAGGCGCAAAAACTTCACCATGAGATGGAGCTGGAGCTGGCATCGGCGCTGGCGTTGGCGCTGGAGTCCCGTTCGTGCTATCAACGGAGTTTTCCATGGCTCCATCCCCTTTGACGGTACTTGAATGAGCCTTCGAGGTACCCCGCTCATCATCTGTCGGAGGCCGCGGTTGAGGCGGCTCGTCAGTAGTGTGAGGAGTTGCAAACATAGCTGGGATCGGAGCTGTGGTCTCCGTCGGCGCGCGCGTCGGCGGTGGAGTCCCGCTCGCGCTTGCATCATCCGCGCTCGCATCATCTTCTCCCATTTTGGGCCCATTCTTGACTTCAAGAGCCGACCCCGATGCCTTGAGTTTGACAAGGATCTGGCCCGGCTGCCTCGACAGGGACAGAAGCCCTTCAGCCGCAGCATCCTCCATTGAACTCCAGAATGCCTCAGCTGAGTTGTCAACAGCAGGAGGGAGATCATCCAACTGGAAAAAGAGCACGTGGTTGGGGTCCACCTCAAAATCGGCATTGGTGTCCTCAGCAGACCCCGAGCAAAAGCTCCAATCCGTAGAGGGGAGATTTGTCGAAGTGATCATATCTGAGACAGCCAACCGTTTGTATGCCGGCGGTCCATCAACCGAGCCAGCCGTCCGCTTTGGTAGTGGCGGCGGCTCCCAGTGAGCCATTACATCAACGAGACGAACTTCCGCCGCCTCGTCCTCACTGCTGTCGACTTGAATGTCGACCTCGGTCCTCATGACCTTAGCTGCTGTCGAAGAGCCCCGCTTGGCCCAGGGATGACTGTTGAAAGAAGGTGGTTTTCGCAGAGGCCGCTGAGCATCCTGGACCTCCTGTGGCCAGTTGCGCATGTTGCACACTTCATCATCGTGTGAAAATCGGCACTCACTCCCACGCGGGCAGCTGCCGCGCTTGTTCACTTCGAAGACACAAGCCGAGTTGGCAGCCACCCCCCCTACCATGGCGGGCAAGGCTCCAGTCCCAGGCTCTTTCCAGAATTTGGGATAAATGTCATGCGCGCACCGCACTCCCCCCGGCCCCGTTCCCGTCGGGCGGTAGGGACGCGCCGGCGCACGTACCGCTGCAGAAGACGAGCCACACGAGGGTGCTTGCGTCTGCGTCGTGTGCACATACGTGGTCCTCATCCGTGGCGGTCTCGAGGAAGGCTCCGCTTCCCACTTTCTGCCGCCCGTTTCAGACCGGTTCCCTCGGCCCGTCTTGCTCTCCAAATCCTCAAAACTAGACGCTAAGTTTGAGAAAATACCATCTGTAGTCTCACAAAGACTGAGCATTGTCTTCTCATCACCGACTGGGTCTACGATGCAAGGGAAACCTTGACTGGGACAATCCCGGTATAGAGGATCCGATGCAGCTACCAGCAGCAGCTGCTTTAAATACTCCGGTATCATCCCACGCAGAAGCTGATCCCCGCAGGCTTGCTCCGTTGCAAACTCCCACTGAGTCCGCCCCGTGTGGTGAGCAAGCTGCATAGTTGTAATACGTGTTTGCATGAAGCGCAGAAGGAATGCAGCTCCAGCGATGAGATCTTCCTGTTTGAGTGCTTTCAGCTGTGTGAGACTGAGGCGAAACAGGTTTGGAAGATTGAACATCTTTTGGACATGCATAAAGAAAGCTTCTACACATTCCGCTTCGGACTTCCCCGCATTCCGCAGCGGCTGCAACATTGTACACGTCCACGAAGAATATTGCAAAGAAAGCCACGCGTTCGGCATGGCGGCGTGAGCCATGTTTCTCAGAGTAAGACCATCCTCCCCTGTCAGCAGACGGGTGGTGTCAAACTGAGTAAGGAGCACCAAGGACTCTTCCGTCGACGGTGCCTGAACACGGCTTGACCGCGGGAAGTTGGCCACGGCGGGGGCTTGGTCCCCCGTCCGCAGGTACATGCGCCCCGTCGACATCGGCTGCGTCCCGACACGTCCGACTTCGCGCGCCGAATGCGCGAGCCGTTGCTGCCGAAGACTTTCGAATTCAGCCAATGCGGCAGGCCGAGCCCACCGTCTAATCTTGCCCATTGGCCGCTCAGCTGTGAGTAGCCGACACCAAGTGGGGTTCTCTTCTAGTTTGGGCCGCAACCGTGTCAAACAGTCCTGAGCATTCCTTTCAGAATGAATGCTCGAAACCGACTGAGAATTTCCCATTGGTTGCCCAAGAATCTCAAGAACCGCAATGTGCATCTCTATCTTGAGAACTTGTCGGGTGAGCTGCTCCGCTGAGCCATGCTCCAGTTCATCATATTCCTCTGATGAACTGATAGTTGGCAAAGCTGCCAGTTCCTGCTGGGCTGCTATAGTATGCCAGCCAGCATCTTGAGTTTCACTAGGATAGAGATGACGAGCGATCTCGTTCACTTCGCCGTAGCCCAAGAACGTCGTGTCCTCAGCAAACTCTTCCTGGAGGTCGAGACGGGTTTGACCGCCAGCTTCTCCTCCCATCGGGCCTATCCCGGTATTGCCCGTTGTGGGTTCATTGGCTCCCGTCGGAGCCGCCGCGGCGGTCGTCGCACGATGAACGAAGGGATGGTCTTCGCCATTCAAGTCATCGTTGCCGCCTTGAGCTCCTTGAGCTTGCCGCAGCCTTGAGGTCAGCATGCCCCTCAAAGTATCCATGGTTGATTGAGTGTCTTGCCGTTCTTGCGGCTCAAATTCCCTGTGTAAGGTTGTTAAAGTGCTCGTGAGGTCGTCTCACGACACGACTGTTGGGCGTACGCGCGGGGTTCCACCCGTCCCGGTTACCGTCCCCTCTGTTCTCGGTGGCAAGCTCCTTGCTTACCGTTCCTTTGTTCTTCTTGTGAATGTCCGTGGCCGCGGACACCCAGAAATGTCGGGAAGTGATCAATTTCCCAACGACGGTGATGACGAGCACTCAGCACGCCGTCTCGTCTCTTGTCTTTGCCCGAGGTCTCCTAGAGACCGCGGTTCTTCCACACCGCTATCCACCTGTAGTGAATTAGCTTACCGGTCACTACCTTGACCTAACAGAGAGCCCGCTAACTCGGGCTCTACTCCACAGTACGGTGCTCTCAACCGTTCAACTTGTGTTGTGGGGGGGGGTTGTCCACAAAGGGGTTTGTTCGGGTGGTGGTGGACACGTCCATGTCCATCACCACCACCGAAGAATCTGAATTTTTCGGGACTCTGACGACCTCTGATGCCCCAGAGCCACCCTGACACATCCAGGAACAACGGGAAACGCCCTCCTGCCAGGCCTGCTTCCCTCTCTGCTCACAACTCGCGCTCCGCCAAGTCCCCACTTGGCGGCACACGTACACACATATACATACACACACGGACCCCTCCCCGCCCGCCCCTGCGGTCGGTGATGGCCCCCACCCGCCCCCACTTCCCGTTCTGGGTTCAACCTAAACCCTTCCGGAAAGCATATAATATTCTCAACCTGGCCGCCTCAGCACCACAGCATGCCCCCACGGCCTGCTGGGTGATGAGTAGCCGATCGCTACATAGCCCCCCTACTCGAAAAGGTGCTCGTCCCGAGTACCAAAAGCGCGTAGGCAAATTTGACCCAAGGTCATAGATGCCTACTCAGCCCCCAATTGGCTAAAGAACAGAGCGGACCTAGTCCGCCGGGGGGGCATCCATCACACATGGCAGCTTGTGCCGTCTCGTGGATGCCGCCGCGAAACTATCTCCGTCCTCAATTCCAATTTGGGCTGCTTTTCCTTCGAAGCATCGGCTTAGTGCGACTCAGCTTAGCGTACTGATCTGTACCAGATTCCCTGCCTTTACGGACCCAACTTCTGTTGCACCCCGACCCTATATTGCAGCTTGTGCGTTGTTTGGCTGGGGGTGCCATCGACCTCCGTGGTCTTACGGCTAAAGATGTTAAATTAAAGCTGCTTGCGCAGCCTTTCCTCCTTCTCGCTCGGAAACGAGAGAGAGACGAGCGCACTAGTCGCGCCCGCACTGATTTGTCGACGCAGGTAACCATCTGCCATTGCACAAACCTTTCGCGGTACCTTCCCTGCACTTTCCAGCACAAAGTACGGCACCACTATTTCGACATCAGACTTGTCGACCTGGCCTTGCCTACGCCTAAGACCAGGCAATTTCTCCTTCTTGGGCTTCACGTACGAGAGCGAAGGATTCCTCTCAGCAAAATACTCTGGGTGCTGTGGTGAGAGAAACAGAGGCTCATCCCACTTTTTGGTGGAGTGCCGTCTGGACCGAAGGTGATACCACAGTTCCGCGGTTCCGCCTTCCAAGTCAACTGCCAGGACTTCCGCTACCCGCAACCAGAAAACCTCATCATCTTTGAAACGAAATACCACATGCCCTGGCACTCTGAGCCTTTCCCAAAGCTCGTCCTCCGCAAGCACCACATCCCGCTCAGACCCTCCGACCGTGTGCGGACTGAGCTCCTCTACCGCCCGCTCATGCAGCGGAATCCGCAGCCGGGCTATTTGCGCAACATGAACTGGCCTCGACTTTAACTTGCCCGTCTCAGGATGCTCGAGCTGATATGTGGTCGGAGTGAGCTGGCGCGTGACTTTGTAAGGCTCATTGCGCAGTTTAAGCTTACTAATCTCACCAAGCACCGCCTCATTCCCATCTGCATCAGCTATACCCCGCCTAGCAGTCAACCGCTTGAAGTACCGAACCGTCTCACCTGGCTGGAACCTCTCTTCGATTTGGGACTGATTGAACCGCTCCCGGTTCTTGCTGAGGCTCTTTCCTCTGGCAGCTGTGACCGCTTCTTCTGCCGCTTTAAGCTTCTTGACAATCTCCTTTGCATGATCCTCGAGGGCTGCATAAGGCACCGCCGTGACCGACAGCTCCTCCGAGTCCATAAAAGCATTCTCGATAGGAGTCAGTGGCTGCCGCCCCGTTGTCACCATATACGGACTGAGATTGGTCCCAGGAATGTACTTGCGATTGTAAGCAAACTCAATGTACTTGACATATTCGTGCCAGTCACACCGACGCGCACCAGGCGCATTGACAAGATTTCTCATCGTCTCTCCTATGTACCGATTTACCCGTTCAGTATAATTACTCTGGGGGTGTAGTGGCGGAGTGTAGTTCAGCTTAACCCGCCACAAACGGCACAACTCTTTTAGTAGCACATTGTCAAACTCAGTACCATTGTCAGTGAGTACAGCCCTAGGCGGTCCCCACTCAAGGAGTACGCGACGCAAGAAAACATTGTAGATGGTTTCTGCTCGCTTGTCAGGGATGGTCTCCAACCAAACTCGATGTGAGAAAGGATCGACAATGACAAAGATGTGCACTGGATGATGCACACCCCTCCGTCCTTTGTTGACCGACATCAAAGGTCCCATCAAGTCCATGCACACCATCGATAAGGTCGAATGATAGTTGCTACCCATCAGATAACCCTGTCGGCTTGGTTGCGTCCCTTTTGCAAGCTGACAGGGAACACATTCTGCTACATACCTCCGCACATCAACCTCCATCTTATGCCAAAAGTACTTGTCAGCTACATCTTTGTAAGTTCCTTCCGCACCCTTATGTGCACCCCATATGCTGCTGTGCAGGTTATGCAAGACCGTGCTTCTCAGAGATTCCGGCACAAATGGCCGCGCCGAGTCATACCCCTCGCGCGCGTCCGATGCTTCCGTTACCCGGTGCAAGATCCCATCGAACACCGCCCAGTATCTGGAATGCCGATCTTTGCATTTGGGGTTGCTCTGCTCACTAGCTAGCTTCTCCGCCATGTCTGCACAAAACATACAATTCTGTTGTGCCAGGTGCAGCTGCTTCTGAGAGATCATGACTGGCCTGAGACTATCAGGCAAGTCATGCCGACCCGGCGGCTCTTCATAGCCGTCATCACTTCCCTCATCACTGCCCTCTTCTTCCACCAGGGGCACCGCCAAAACTTCTGCCACCGCACTCCCATTCCGAGAGGCATCCGGATAAACCACTTCATATAAGCCCTTCTCAAGTTGCACCACAAGCAACTCCGCCGTCTGGGGCTGCACCCCAAAAAGCCCTTCAGAGTTGATGGCATTTGCCGGCATCTCCTCATCATCATCGCGCCATTCCGAGTCCCGTTGGCTGTTACGCGAGAGGCAGTCAGCAACTTGCATACGTGAGCCCTTGCGATACTCAAGCTCAAAATCAAATTCGGACAGCCGCAAGACCCACCGACCTAACCGACCCGATGGGTTCTTTTGATCGAGAAGCCATTTAAGGTTCTTGTGGTCCGTGATCAGCCTTAAGCGCTGACCATCGATGACTGGCCTGTAATGCTCCAGTGTCGAGATGATTGCAAGCACCTCCAAATCCCGCGTATCCCACTTCCTTTCAGCCTTGGTGGTAGATCGAGAGTAGAATGAAATAATGCGCTCCTCACCATCTATGGCTTGGTACAGATACCCACCGATCCCCATTTTGCTACCATCGGTACACACATATATAGGATGATGATAGTTAGGATGATGTATACCAACATTTTCCACAACAGCCTTTACAAGCTCATCCCATGCGTCTTGGTGCTGTTTCTTCCAAACCAAGTCCGAGTCATTACAGAGCAACTCATTCAGCACCGAACATTTCCTTCTTCCTCCCATGCGAGCGTGGCTTGAACAGCCACACGGACGTCGCCACAAGGCCCCACCTCAGCCTTGCGCTTTAACTACTGTCCTTGACGAGGCCGACGAGGAGTAATAAATTCAATTTTTTTTTTTTTTGCGCCAAT
>ENA-OQVM01004108-OQVM01004108.1-marine-metagenome-genome-assembly--contig:-NODE-4108-length-15113-cov-7.193003_pt1 | contig 15113 bp, 16 predicted proteins | sample MGYA00237776_ERZ505498 | MGnify/ENA primary metagenome ERZ505498 (study PRJEB26159, sample SAMN06265151) | marine metagenome | isolation source: Helgoland LTER site | place: Germany:Helgoland, sampling... | reverse complement strand
CTTCTTCGCCACGCAAGTCGCGTTTAACAGTTGGCTGGAAGGTCATTGTACCAGTACCGACGAGCTGTGGGTGGGGTACTTCAGAAAGAGCACCGGACGCCCGAGCATATCCTGGTCTGCATCCGTCGATGTCGCGCTATGTTATGGCTGGATCGATGGCGTGCGAAAATCCATTGATAAACAGAGTTACAAAATCCGCTTCACCCCGCGCAAACCGAACAGCGTTTGGAGTGCGGTAAATGTTCAAAAAGTCAAAGTACTGGTCGAACTTGGACAGATGCGACCTGCAGGATTGCAGCTCTTTCACTCCAGAAGCGATAAAGAAGGCTACACATTACAGAGCAGAAATATGCTGCTCGACCCCGCGTTTGAGGTCCAGTTCATGGCAAATCAAATCGCGTGGGCCTTCTTTTCCAGTTTGGCACCTTCCTACAAGCGGGATTCAATCTGGTGGGTGATGAGCGCCAAAAAAGAAGAAACGCGACGAAAACGATTTAGCATTCTGATAGTATCATCCAATGACGGGTTAAAGATCCCATTGTTGCGCAAATAGGCAAGCCCAACACGACCTCGTTTGCGGCAAAGCAGCCATTGATCGAACCACCGCTAACGGCAGCTTCGTCCCGCAAAGCGGTTATAAAAGCGACACCATGCCAAAGTCAGCTCTAGCGCTCTGCGACAATCCCCCTCCTCTGCGCACTCTTGACAGTCAAGCATTTGGTGCAACTCTGTCTCAAGTCCACATTGGAGGCACACGATGAAGCTAAATTTCTCAGCCACACTCACGTTGATCGCGATGACGGCACCCGCCTTTGCCGATGTCACCATCAGCCACGGCTTTTCCACATTCGGCGATCTCAAATATGGGCCAGACTTTACCCACTTCGACTATGCCAACCCCGACGCACCAAAAGGCGGCACGATGAGCCAGCGGCAGCTTTTTGGCACGCCAACTTTTGACAGCCTGAACGCGTTCATCATCAAGGGCGACAGCGCACCCGAGGTTAGCGTGCATATCTATGACAGCCTGATGGTGCGCGCCAATGACGAACCCGATGCGCTTTATGGTCTGATCGCTGAAACGATCGAATACCCCGAAGACTTGTCCTACGTCGCCTTCAACATGCGCCACGGCGCGCGTTTCCATGATGGCGAACCCATCACGGCACAGGACGTCGTTTTCACCATCGACAAGCTAAAAACTGAAGGACACCCCTACTACCGCAATCTACTAGCTGACGTGATTACAGCAGAGGCCGAAAGCGAAACCCGTGTCCGTATTGATCTGGCCCCCGGCGCAGGTAGCGGATTGCTGGGCAGCATTGCAGAACTGGCAATTCTGCCAGAGCATTTCTATGACACAGTCCCCTTCGATGAAAGCTGGATGGACATTCCGCTAGGGTCCGGCCCTTACGTGGTCACTGATGTCGACGCACCGCGCGCGATTACTTTTTGTCAGAGCCCCGATTATTGGGCCGCTGACCTGCCCGTCAACGTAGGACGCAATAACTTCGAATGCTTCAACTACGAATACTTTGTTGACGATACCGTCGGGCTCGAGGCCTTTGCCGCTGGCGAATACCACATGCGGGTCGAATACCGCTCTGCCTCTTGGGCAACGGGGTATGATTTTCCCGCAGCACAGCAAGGGTTTGTCAAACAAATGCTCATCCCTGATGGACGCCCTGCTAACGCGCAAGGTGTGTGGTTCAACCTGCGCAATCCTGTCCTGCAAGACATCCGCGTGCGCCAAGCCCTTGAATACGCGTTCAATTTTGATTGGACCAACGACACAATCTTTTATGGGACTTATACAAGAACCGATAGTTTCTTTGAGAATACCGATATGCAGGCCACTGGCGTGCCCGAAGGTGCAGAACTTGCGTTGTTGGAAGAGTTTCGCGATCAATTACCGCCGGAAATCTTCACTGAGCCCGCACATATTCCAAACACAGGTGGCAGCCGCCCCCGGGATCGCAATGATTTGCGGCTCGCAGGTGAGTTGCTGGATGCGGCTGGATGGGTCGTGGGTGATGATGGCGTGCGCCGTAACGCCGATGGTGAGGAAATGAGACTGGAATTTCCTGACAGTAGCCGCAGCCTCGAACGCATTTTCATTCCCTACACAGAGAACCTCAAAGCGCTCGGAATTGATGCAACATTCGAGGTCATCGACCCAAGTTCATGGACACAGCGGCGGCAAGCCTTTGATTTTGATCTGTCGTCAACGGCTTGGTCGGTTGCGACAACGCCCGGCTCCGAACTACGGGCGTTCTACGGCTCTGCTGCGGCCGATGCTGAAGGAAGCAACAACCTGACTGGTCTGGCTGACCCTGTTGTTGATGCATTGATTGAACGGGTTGTCGTAGCCAGCAGCCGGGAAGAACTGAACACCGCCGTCCGTGCGCTGGACCGTGTGCTGCGCTCCAAACACATCTGGATAGGCGGATGGAACCTTGGCGCACACCGCGTGGCCGTGTGGGATATCTTCGGAATCCCTCAAGAATCCGCCCCATATGACTTCTTCCGCAACGTCGATTTTTGGTGGTTTGACCGCGAGAATTATGACGCTTTGGTCGCAAAGGGCGCGTTGGACGAGGGCCAATAGACCTGAAAATGTCGAAAACGGACATGAATTGATGGTATTCTAACCCATACTCGTCCCCACAAGGCCGAGGATACTGCGATGAACACCCACTACCGTGACACCCGCAAAATTGACCCAACGCGCGGTGCGACGCTTGGCGATGGTACCCCAAACAATCAGGATCGGGTCGAGATCGGACCGACCCAACTGGCCTTCAACGAATGGGCGGCAGCAGGTCTGACACTGCCGAACCTGCCCGCGATGCGGGCATGGCGTCTTGGACGAATAACCGATGCAGTCAATAACCGTGACTTTGGCGGTGTGCTAATGTTTGACCCGCTCAATATCCGCTATGCGACCGACAGCACCAATATGCAGTTATGGAATACGCATAACCCCTTCCGGGCCTGTTTGGTCTGCGCCGATGGTTACATGGTGATCTGGGATTACAAGAACGCGATGTTCCTCAGCAAATTCAACCCGCTAGTCCAAGAACAACGCACAGGCGCAGATCTTTTCTACTTCGGGCGTGGTGACAGGATCGACCCTGCAGCCGATACTTTTGCGGCCGAGGTCGCTGATCTGATCAAGGAACACGGCGGCGGCAATATGAACATTGCGGTCGACAAAATCATGTTGCACGGCCTACGCGCCCTTGAGGCGAAAGGATTCACCATCAAAGATGGCGAAGAGCTGACCGAGAAGGCGCGTAGCATCAAAGGTCCTGACGAAATCCTTGCCATGCGCTGCGCGTCGCATTCCTGTGAGGAAGCCTGTTATGCGATGGAACGCGCGGCCCGCGCGGGCGTGCCACAGGGCAATATGTCAGAAGATGATATCTGGGCCGTCATGCATGCCGAAAACATCCGCCGCGGCGGTGAATGGATCGAAACGCGTCTTCTATCTTCTGGTCCCCGCACCAATCCATGGTTTCAGGAATGCGGCGGGCGGATCGTGCAAGACAATGAAATCGTAGCTTTTGATACGGATCTTGTCGGTGCTTACGGCATCTGCATCGACATCAGCCGCACTTGGTGGATTGGCGATCAAAAGCCGCGCGCCGATATGATTGAAGCGATGCAAATCGGGGTTGAGCATATTCGCTATAATATGGACATGTTGAAACCCGGTGTGGCGATCAGTGACCTCACCCACCACACACATCAGTTGCCTGATAAATACATGAAACAGAAGTACGGCTGCCTGATGCACGGCGTTGGTTTGTGCGATGAGTGGCCATTGGTTGTCTACCCTGATCGCTGGCAAGCGGGTGCATTCGACTATGAGCTTGAAGCCGGCATGACGCTCTGCGTTGAAGCCCTGATCAGCCCCGAAGGCGGCGACTTTTCTATCAAGCTGGAAGATCAGGTGCTGATCACCGAAGACGGCTATGAGAATTTGACAAAATATCCGCATGATCCTGCGCTCATGGGTTACTGAGACACCAAAGTTACGTCCGCCAAGACACCACGGTGATCTGAGCCTAACAAACCGCGATACTGCGCTGTGCCTCCCCCCGGCGCATGGACGTGATCCAATAAGAGCGGCACGCCATGCAAATCAAAGGTCGGTCGCACAGGCTGGGCTACTTTCAGGTCTGCAGCGCTTTGCATGCCCTGCACACTGCGCGCCCAAGGAAAGATGTTGAAATCCCCCGCCATTACAACCGGACCATCCAAGGCGTTCAAAATGTCCACAGCAGATCGTGCAGAGGTCGCGTTGCTGTAGGGAAACGGCCAGCTGAGATGCACAGATGCCACCCAAACCGGACCACCTTTGCTATCAAATTGCGCCGCAGCAAGTGCGCGCCTGTCAGAGCAGCGCACCTGCAAGAGAGGCTCTTGTGACAACACCGCAATCCCACTCCATCCCGAAAATGCGCAAAGATGCTGATGGGGGTACTGATCACTAAGGGCCACCATCAGCGCACGATTGGCGCGCGAGACTTCTTGCAGCGCCACAACGTCGGCTCCGCTGTTGCGGATATCCTGTTCGAGCGCTTGAAGCTCTTTATTCGCAAACCACATGTTCTTGGAATAGATACGCAAGTCGCTCGCACTCCCTGCCCCAAAAAACATCGGTACCGTGGTGCCTGCACCCAGCATGACCGCTGCCGTCAGCATAAAGCGTAAGCGCGCACCCATCGGGAATACCAACACCAACAGACACGCCGCAGCCAATGGCAATCGCAACAGAGACAAGCTGTCGAACAACGGGTGCAGATGGCCCGCGAACCCAAAAAGGACAGACATCAAAAGGCAGAACGCCCCCGCCTTCAAACCAAAAACCATCAATCTCATCATGGTAACATCCCTCACCTTGCCGCGATTGTTTGCAAATAGAGTTGTCGCATGCGCATCTTGCGCCCATGTCTTGCGCAGATTCTATGCAGACTGCCAAAAAAGGTCCCGTCCATGCCCACAGAGAAGCTCACCTTCACCGGCCACGCAGGCGATACGCTTGCCGCCCGCCTTGATATGCCCAACGGGCCGCACCTCGCGACGGCCATTTTTGCGCATTGCTTCACCTGCTCGAAAGATATCACCGCCGCCCGCCGGATCGCGGCACGCCTTTCGTCGATGGGCATTGCTGTGCTGCGGTTTGATTTTACAGGGCTTGGCCATTCCGAGGGTGAGTTTGAGAACACCAGCTTCACTTCTAATGTCGATGATCTCATGGCGGCCTATCAGGCCCTTGGCGCACGCGGCATGTCGCCCTCGCTCATCATCGGGCATTCACTTGGCGGTGCCGCCGTTCTGAAAGCCGCCCCGATGATGGATAGCATCAAGGCTGTCGTGACTATTGGCGCGCCTTTTGATCCCGAACATGTCACCCATAACTTCGCCAACGCAATCCCGCAGATCCTTGATCAAGGTGTGGCAGAGGTTTCGCTCGGCGGCCGCCCTTTCCGCATTGGCAAGAACTTTGTCGAAGACGTCAGCAAAGCCAATCTGAAAGCTTCTATCGCGAAACTTGGCGCATCGCTCTTGGTGCTGCACGCGCCCCGCGACGCGACCGTCGGTGTCGAAAACGCGTCTGACATTTTCCTTGCGGCCAAGCACCCCAAAAGCTTTGTCACTTTAGATGACGCCGACCACTTGATCAGCCGCCCCAAAGATGCCGAATACGCCGCCGATGTCATCGCGGCATGGTCCAAACGCTATCTAAAACTAGAGAGCCAAAAGACACCCGCGGCAGCACCCGAAGGCATCATGCGCGTGAGCGAAGCGGACGCGAACGGCTTCTTGCAGGACGTGCAATCCGGACCACATCATATTCTGGCCGATGAACCCACCAAATTTGGTGGAACCGACAAAGGCCTCACACCCTATGGCTTGGTGTCTGCTGGTCTCGGGGCTTGCACGTCAATGACCATCCGCATGTATGCGCGGCGCAAAGGCTGGCCGCTCAGCAGTGTGAGCGTGGATATCTCTCACGCCAAGGAACATGCGGCGGATGCCGCTGATCCCGGTGCAAAAGTCGATCACTTTGATCGTACGATCAGGCTTGAGGGTGATCTGACCGACGAGCAACGCGAACGACTGCTTGAAATCGCAGATAAATGTCCCGTGCATCGCACACTGGAACGCGCCTCGACCGTCACCACGCATCTGGCATGAAAAAAGGCGCAGCGGTGACGCTGCGCCTTTCTCAATGTCTTCGGATCAATGTTTAGGTGCGTGCGTTGCCAATCAGCTTCCACAGACCAGGCACAAGCAAAGCAGCAAGGCCAAGCTTCAGCGCATCACCGATCAGGAATGGCACCAGACCAACCTCAACCGCCCATGCCAGCGTCTTGCCTTCATAAAGAACGCTCAACCATGCCACGCCGGGCAGATAGATCAGCGCGTTGGCCACCAACAGCGCGACAGCCATCAGGATAACGGAACGGTCCCAACCTGCGCGAGCAGCGAAACCAAGCGCCAGCGTCGCAAGAACATAACCAACCAGATAGCCGCCAGTGCCGCCCATCATATAAGTCAAGCCAGCAGTTTCAGCGGATGATCCCGCAAAGACGTCAAAGCCCAATGCGCCGATGATCATATAGCCAAGGATGGTCGTCAGACCCAAACGGGGGCCGTAAGTTGCACCAATTGTCAGTACAGCAAATGTGCCCATCGTGATCGGAACAGGCCACATTGGCACCTTAACCTTCGCCATAATCGCCAGCGCCATGATGCCAAGAACCACCATAGCAGCTTGTTTCACGCGCAATGCGCTGCCTTCGGTTGGGCCAAAAGCCTCTGTCAAAACTTTGTCGTTGAGTGCGAGGGCCATGTGCCACTCTCCCCTATTGTTTATTTCGTTACAGTTTTATCGCCCATGCTGCGACGCGGCGCAAGGGAGATGGCGCTAACACCGTTGATAAGTCGAAGTCGAGACGTAGTCCTTGCGCGGCCCCGTCACTGTCCAAACCGCTGTCCACTGCGGCCAAGCCGTAAAATCATAGCGTACAGTATAGAAATCTGCACCGCATGGATGATCCGTGCCAGCGGCATGGCCATCTGGCACAAACTGATGAAACGGGCGACCATCGTCGAAGGCGACAACTACATCTTTTGGTGTGAAGGTCCACAGATACCGGCGTGTCGCCTCTAACTGCGCGCCGTTTTCAAGCGTCAGCGTACCGGTTTCATCATAGGTCAGATGTGCGTCATCAGTGGCCGCAAACACAGCCTGCCCTTTCAACGTCCCATGCTGGCCCTGTAAATGGTCGCGGATCGTCCGTTGAAGGGACCACTGGCCCAAGAAATCCTTTGCAGTTACCGCCAAGACGCCACCAATACCCGCAACATATCCATCTCTCCCTTGAGGGTTTCGCCCTCGCCCCTTATGACGCGTCAGGAATCCTCTGCCCACCCCTTGCATAAGGTGCATGCCCATGATCCCTCGCTATTCCCGCCCAGAAATGACCGCCATTTGGGAGCCCGCTACCAAGTTCCGCATCTGGTACGAGATCGAGGCGCACGCCTGCGACGCCCAAGCCGCCATCGGCGTGATCCCGAAAGAGAACGCCGAAGCCGTCTGGAAAGCCAAGGATGTTGAGTTCGACGTGGCCCGCATTGACGAGATCGAAGCCGTCACCAAGCACGACGTCATTGCCTTTCTGACGCATCTGGCCGAACACATTGGATCAGACGACGCGCGTTTCGTGCACCAAGGCATGACGTCTTCTGACGTCCTTGACACAACATTCAATCTGCAACTGGTCCGCGCCGCTGATCTGCTGATCGCCGATATGGACCGCGTCCTCGCCGCACTCAAGACACGCGCGTTTGAACACAAAGACACAGTCCGCATTGGCCGCAGCCACGGCATTCATGCCGAACCAACGACAATGGGCCTGACCTTTGCCCGCTTCTACGCCGAAATGGATCGCGGTCGTGCGCGTCTGATCAACGCCCGCGAAGAGATTGCAACTGGCGCTATCTCTGGCGCGGTCGGCACCTTCGCGAACATTGACCCTTCGGTTGAAGAGCACGTTTGCGCCAAGCTCGGCCTGAAGCCGGAGCCAATCAGCACCCAGGTCATCCCGCGTGACCGCCATGCGATGTTCTTTGCCACTTTGGGCGTTATTGCTTCGAGCATCGAAAACATCGCGACCGAAGTCCGACACATGCAGCGCACCGAGGTGCTGGAAGCCGAAGAGTTCTTCTCGAAAGGGCAAAAAGGCTCGTCCGCGATGCCGCACAAGCGCAACCCTGTGCTAACCGAAAACCTGACCGGCCTCGCGCGTCTTGTGCGTATGTCCGTTGTGCCCGCGATGGAAAACGTCGCTCTTTGGCACGAGCGTGACATCAGCCACTCGTCCGTTGAGCGCGCAATTGGACCGGATACAACAGTTACCTTGGATTTTGCTTTGAATCGCCTCGCTGGCGTTGTCGAAAAACTAGTGATCTACCCAGACAACATGCTGGCTAACATGAATAAATTCCGCGGCCTGATCATGTCGCAGCGGGTCTTGTTGGCGCTCACACAAGCAGGTGTCAGCCGGGAAGATTCGTACAAACTGGTGCAGCGCAATGCGATGAAAGTGTGGGAGCAAGGCGCTGATTTCAAAACCGAACTCCTTGCTGATGCGGATGTTCTGGCCGCACTTTCCCCAGCGGAGATCGAGGAGAAATTCGATCTCGGGTATCACATGAAAAACGTTGATACGATTTTTGCGCGTGTCTTTGGGACACGCTAGAGGGTCATCGATCCAAGCGCCCTACCAGGGGCGTTAAGATCTGTTGTTATTCGACCTAAGGCTAGGACGGCGCGTGCACTGTGAGCTCTTGCAGTACACGTGCCGACTTTGGCAGCGGTGTCACTTGTTGTGCTGTCGCAATCGTCCGGCGCACAGCTGGCATCGCCATAGCAACATACCGGCGTTCGTCATGCAGGTTGACGTAAGGCTCACCAATGATCTTCGCAGGGTAGCCAAGCTGACGAAGCGTTCTTGCAAAGACAGGCGGGCAAAGCGCAATGATTTCGGTTGCCCCCTGTGCAGTCGCCTGCTCGACGACACCGTCCAACACCAAACCAAGGCACTCTGAACGCTCTTTCTGGGTCGCCAATTGGTCTGAAATCACGACGCGCGTCGCTTCCCAGACATTTGGTGTAACTTCGGCATGAGGAATGATATCAGCTGGAATACCGATCAACTTTCCATCAACGGCATCACGTAGCATATAGGTGTGTGATCCCCATTGCGCCGTTGTCGCCATCGCGCGCATTCCGCCAACAACTTTTCCGTCTTTCAATACAAGCGAATAGTACGCCTTGGGGTTGTCATACTGGTCCATTTCCACATCATCGTCATGCGGAATATCCCATCCAAGCTGATCCACAAAGAATTGTTTGCGCAGCGCCAGAAATTCAAAAAACGCAGTTCCGTGCATGTGAAGCTCGGTCAGGTTGAAAGTAATTTTCTCCATAGTATTTCCCTCTGGTTGTAGGCTGAGTGACGATAGCCCCCACCATCGCCAAAGTTGAGGTTACCATAACATCAACAATTTAGCTCTAATTGTTCAGAGTGAAGAAAAAAAGGCGTAAGATTAATTAGATTAAGCCGTACTGATTGGCCAAAGCAGCTGCTTGGGTTCCGGTTTTCGCGCCGAGTTTGAGTTTTGCATTCTTTAGTCGCTGTTTTACAGCGCCTTCGCTCACACTCAACTCATAGGCGATTTCTTTCAGACGCTTGCCGTCTTTGACCATGCCCAAAGCTTCCAACTCTGCCTTGGTCAAATTTGTCGGCGGCGCTGTTTCGCTATGACGCCGCGTCAAGTAGGCGGTCAATAATTTGATCTCGAGGTCCGTATAGTCACGGTCAGCGCGAGTAAATGATGCAAAAGAACGTTGGGCGCCGGCGCTGCTATCGAATACCGAAACGGTGACGCCATAACGCATACCGAATGTTTGTGCCTGTGCAATTATGCGCTTGGGGTCATCGCCTGCAATATCGCGCCAGCGCACTGCGCCGACATTTGCATACGCCCATTTCACCACCGGATCAAAAAGCATGTATCGCTGTTTCGTATAGTGGCTAATCCACTCGGGTGAAAAAGCATTCACCTCTTCCATCGGAAAGGCAAAGCCGATGCGCAACGCAACATAATAGCCCGACGGAGCAAGCTGCCCAATCTCGTCTGGACCTAGAAGTGTTGACATACAATTCCCTCAAGGAGCTTAAGCGAACATAAAGCTCTTGTTGCTGCGACTTTGTTCACACTAGACTAAAAGACAAGTCGCTTTCTACAAATGTATTGGGATATTCATAGAATTGGCAACCGGAAAGCGAGTACAAATCAATGACGTCGACGCAATTTGAGATCAGTGAAACACTTGGAGAGCTGAATAAGCTTGCTCCCACTGGATATGCGTTAGGCATTCACATTGAATACACGACGCCGAAATTCATGTTCCAGACATATCCAAAGGCATGGTTGGACTACTATTCAAGTCATGGGTTGGTCATGTCGGACCCGATGGTTGCCTGGGCTTTTCAAGAAGTTGGCAGCATGCGCTGGTCCCAACTTGAAGATCCGCATGGTGTTATGACCAAAGCGGCCGAACATGGAATGACCCATGGACTAGTTGTATCCGTGGCGTCAGACGACAGCCGCACCATCTGCGGTTTTGCAAACGCTGATCGCGAATTCACGGATGAAGAAATCGCCCAGATCGAATCGATGGTCACAAAAATCCACGATAACACGGCAGATACCGCACAGCTTGACGCCCAAACCGTCGATCAACTTAAGAAAATGTCCATAATGGTCACCCATCCGGGATCTTGAGGCGGCCAAATAACACATCCTTAACGCAGCATTGAGTATGACGATGGAATGGATTTTTCATCGTCAAATGTATCGCATCCACTGACGCGGCGCCGTAAGGCGGCGATGATTGTTCAGATGTTGCTTGAAAGTGGTAGCAACTTGCCGCTTGGCCAGTTGCCCGAAACGCTGCAACTTATCCTGACCGATGAACTTGGCGCATTGCGGCGCGTTGACAAAGCGACGGTCACGGCGGTCGCAGAAGAATTCACATCCGAGCTGGAAGCTATTGGCTTAACGGCGACAGGCACGCGCGATGGGGCAATTACGATGCTTGCCGATCACCTCAGCCCGATGCTTGCTGACAAACTGCGTCGCCAGTTGAACAGTGTCTGCAATGGCGACCATTGGCCAATCGTCGTGGATCTCGAGATCGCGCGGATTCTTGCTATTATGCAGGCAGAAAGCATCGAGGTTTGTGCGGTGACACTTTCAAAATTACCCGTCGGAAAAGCGGCTGAAGTCCTCTCAAGAACACCTGGCGATCGTGCGCGCCGAATCACATATGCAATGTCACAGACTGAAAACATTAAGCCCGATGCGGTCCGACGCATCGGCGCAACCCTTGCCGCGGATTACGGCCTCCCCCGCGATGTTGCATTTGAAAAGGCACCGGTGCAGCGTCTTGGCGCTATCCTCAATTCAACCGCCACTGATACCCGCGAAGACGTACTCGAAGGCTTGGGCGGCACCGACCCTGAATTCGCCAGCGACGTGCGCAAGGCGATCTTTACTTTCAAAGACATTGCACCGCGCGTCAAACCAACCGATATCCCCAACACGATCCGCAATATCGATGGCGATGTATTGGTGACAGCGATCGCCGCAGGGCTGGCCGGTGATGACGCGCTCGCAGCCTCTGCTGAATTCATCCTAACCAGTGTGTCACAACGCATGGCCGGACAGCTACGCGATGATGCAGAAGAACGCGGGCGCATCAAGAAAGACGACGCTGAAAAGGCGATGGCTGCTGTCACAACTGTGATCCGTGAAATGGCGGATAGCGGCGTCATTACCCTAATTGATCCCGATCAAACAGAAGAGGACGACGCAGACGAAAAGTGATTCAAGTCCGGCCAAGAATGCGTTAACCTTGAGGCATGACTAATGATACCGCTTTTGATGGCCGCCGCTGGCACGATATGGGGGGCACCGCCGCAGGTCCTGTCCCCTCAGACCAACATGATTTCTCGCTTTGGGAGAAACGCGTTGATGCGCTAATGATCATCGCCTCTGGCAAAGGGCATTTTACCGTCGATGGCTTGCGCCGCGTGTTGGAAGACATGGGCGAAGAGGCATTCGAGACCATGACGTATTATGAACGCTGGATTGCATCGGTTAACCAGAACCTGATCGAAGCAGGCGTCTACACCACCTCCGAGCTTGCCCAACGCATGACAGAAGTCGCGGCGCGCGGACCAACCTACGGCGAGGCTGCAAGTGAGTGATCGCCACTATATGCGCGTCCGGGCCGATATGCCGCCAGGCCATGTGCGCACGCCCGCCTATCTGCGCGGAAAGACGGGTTGGGTAGAACGAACACTTGGCCCCTTCCCCAACCCCGAACAACTTGCCTATGGCCACAAAGGGCAACCATTGCCTCTCTTACGCGTCCGCTTTTCCATGGAAGAGGTCTGGGGACCCGATGTCGATCGCCCCCACGATACGATAGACGCCGAAATTTACAGCCACTGGCTCGAACCGTCCGAGGCCCCACATGCCCCATGATCACCACGACCACCTGTCCCCGTCAGGTCACCCATACCGTCCCGATGATGACCACCCGCTGACCTATTGGCAGCAAATGGAAATCGCAGTGCGCGAGCTGTTGATTGAAAAGGGCGAGACAACCGCGCAGGAAATTGCAGCACAGATTGACGCGATGGATGCACGCACCCCGTCAAACGGTGCAGCAGTTGTCGCCCGCGCCTGGACTGATCCTGCATTTCGTGAAGCATTGTTTGAAGACGCAAGTGCGGCCACCCGTGAAATGGGTTTTGACATCGGCCCAATGCGGCTGATCGCATTGGAGAATACACCCGATACGCATAACATCGTCGTTTGCACATTATGTTCGTGCTACCCGCGCAACCTCCTTGGCCTGCCGCCCGACTGGTACAAATCCCGCGCCTACAGGGCCAGAACGGTCAAAGAGCCACATAAAGTGCTCGCCGAGTTTGGTGTGATCCTTCCCGACACAACGACAATTCGTGTCCACGACAGCACTGCAGACATGCGTTACGTCGTGATCCCGGCACGCCCTGAAGGCACAGAAGGATGGCGCGCCGAGAAACTTGCGGCACTTGTCACCCGCGACAGTATGATTGGTACCGGCTTACCCAAAGCAGCGGATGCTGCGTGACCGCTGAAACACTCCCCGAGGGCACCAAAGCCGACTGGCTGGCAGACCGCGCCATACGTGGGCTGCTCAGCACGCTGTTGCGCCTGCCCTATGAAACCCGCGTGCGGATGATGGGCAGCGCCCTGCGCCGTGCCATTGGGCCACTGACAGGATACCGTACGCGCGCCGAAGAGAACCTCGCACTGATCTACCCCGACATGAGCAAGATCGCGCGCCGGCAAATGGCAGAGCAGTGTTGTGACAACTTTGGCCGCACAATTATTGAAAACTACTCATGGCAGGAATTCGGCCGCAGGCTAAAGGACACCCGCCCTTCGGGTGCAGGTCTTGAGGTTGTGTCCGAGGCTGCAAATGCGCACAAGCCAGTCATCTTTGTCACTGCACATTTTGGCAATCACGAAGCGCCCCGCCAGGTACTGACCGCCATGGGACATTCGATTGGCGGTCTTTACCGGCCAATGCAGAATGCCTATTTCAACAACCACTACGCCAAAACCATGACCTCTTGGGGGGGGCCTGTTTTCGCACAAGGGCGGCGTGGCACTATGGGGTTTGTCAGGCATCTACGCGAAGGCGGTATGGGCACGTTACTTTACGACGTTTCTGCACGTGGCACGCGGCTCCCTTTCTTGGGGCACTCAGCGCGCACGTCACTGTCAGCCGCCGAGATCGCGTTAAAGCTTGATGCTGTCGTTGTTCCCTACTTCGGGATCAGAAAGGCGGACGGTTTGTCGTTCCAAATCGAAGTCGAAGCGCCGATCACGCATAGCACGCCAAAAGACATGTTACTGGAAATGAATGCGCGGCTTGAGGCTCAGATCGCACGGAACCCCGCACAATGGTTTTGGGTTCACCGTCGCTGGAAATGAGTGTCAGGGCCTAGCGCAATTCCGCTGCACCCACGATCGGACCGCTTGTTGATGCCTGCACAATGACAACAACAGGGTTATCGCCGGCAATATCCACCTCAAGATCTAGCGCTGAACGCCCATTCCAGCGGCCAATAATGTCCCAAGACATCACGATGTTGGAATAGCGCAGGTTGCGGCCAGCGTTTTCGCCGCGCCTGATGGCAACGGTTTCTTCAGGTTTGTAACGCACCAGTTGCACAACATAATCACCCCGTGCGCCAGGGGCCGCATTGATCGCAACAGAATTTCCACGGCGGGTTAGGGTTACGTCAAATGGGGCGGCCTGACGTCCGCGGGCCTGCACCGCATCCATCACTTGCATGGGGCGCGACCCAATGACGTGGTCGACGCCACCGATAATCATTTGCGGGGTATAGACTGTTGCGGCATTGGCAGCCCGCGCATAAGCGTGCTGACGATCTGTGTTCTCAGGACGGCCAAAGGCGTCTTCCCATCCAATGTAATCCCAATAGTCCACATGCAATGCCAGTGCGATCACGTCGTCCCGTTGCGCCAGATCATGCAACAATGCGTCCGCCGGAGGGCAGGACGAGCACCCTTGCGAGGTATAAAGCTCAACCACGACTGGCCCATCTTGCGCCAAAACTTGTGTCGTCTGAAGCAGGCCAAACAATGTCAGGGCGGCGAATATATAGCGCATGTTTTATCCCAAAAAACGATCTTGTCCGTCCGGTCTAGTCAGCTTTGGCTGAAATAGCTAATCAAGCTATTGCGAGGGTGGCGTCAGGAATGTTTCAACGTTTCTGTCAGAAGTGACTGGAATTGTGTGCAATGGTATACAAAAAGTGCCGTACCCCCCTTGAATGCCTTTCGCGCATGGGGCAAAAGCCTTGGCAATAGCCTTGCTCTGCATACGCCACGAAAGGGATAGCCATGACAATCACAGTCGGCAAAGACACAGCCAAAACCCG
>ENA-OQVM01004107-OQVM01004107.1-marine-metagenome-genome-assembly--contig:-NODE-4107-length-15114-cov-7.559354_pt1 | contig 15114 bp, 15 predicted proteins | sample MGYA00237776_ERZ505498 | MGnify/ENA primary metagenome ERZ505498 (study PRJEB26159, sample SAMN06265151) | marine metagenome | isolation source: Helgoland LTER site | place: Germany:Helgoland, sampling... | reverse complement strand
TGACTTTCACGGTCTGAACACCAAAGAATTTCAACCCGCCAAAGTCGCTGCGATGGAAGGGAACTGGGAGACCGACACAGGCGTGCCTCTGATCCTCTTTGCGATCCCCGATGAAGAGACCCGCGAAAACAGGTTCGAGATTGGTATTCCAAAGCTCGCGTCATTCATCCTGACCCATGATTGGAACGGTGAGGTGAAAGGCCTCAACGACTTTGTCACAGAAGACGGCGAAGTCTTGCATCCTCGCGTGAGCCCCGTCTTTTGGTCGTTCCGCGTCATGGTGGGCACTGGTCTGCTTATGCTGCTGGTCAGCTGGAGCGCCACCTATATGATCATGCGCCGCAAGCGTGGCGTCGAAGGATTGCCCAAGCCAATGCTCTACGTCCTTGTCGGCATGAGCTTTAGCGGATGGTTGGCGACTCTGGCAGGATGGTATACGACAGAGATCGGACGCCAGCCATGGCTGGTCCACGGCGTGATGACGACCAAAGAAGCGGTTGCGGATGTCCCTGCCCCATTGGTGCTGTCGACCCTGATTGCGTATCTCTTGGTCTATGCCGCACTACTGGGCGCATATATCTTTGTGATCTTCTATCTGGCACGCAAAACGGCACGTGGCGAAGATATCGGGACACGGATCGCACCAACACCGGCCGCGGCGCCCAATGCCATGCCAGCGGAGTAGAGCAATGTATTATTTCGGTGACCCAACAATTTGGCTTCCCTTCGTCTTTGCGGGCCTGATGGGCGTGTCCATTCTTATCTACGTTATTCTAGACGGGTTTGACCTTGGCGTCGGCGTCCTCTTTCCTTTTGCCAATGAGGACGAGAAAGACCGGATGATCGCTTCGATCGGGCCATTCTGGGATGCCAATGAAACATGGCTGGTTTTGGCGGTCGGATTGCTATTGGTGGCCTTTCCATCCGCGCATGGGGCCATCCTGACGGCACTCTACTTGCCTGTGGCGATCATGCTGATCGGCTTGATCCTACGCGGCGTCGCGTTTGAGTTTCGAGCGAAGGCTCCCGCCCCCCATAAGCGATTGTGGAACAACGCGTTCTTCATCGGCTCGCTGATGACGTCGCTTAGCCAAGGTTTCATGCTGGGCATGTATGTCATGGGGTTGGAGTGGACGTGGCTCAACTTTGGCTTTGCCATGCTAACAGCCGTGTTTCTGACCGTTGGGTATAGCTTCATCGGGGCGACATGGGTGATTCATAAAACGGCAGATGCGCTACAGATCAAAGCCGTTGATTGGGCAAAGGGCGGCATTTGGGGGTTGATCCTTGGTATTGGTGCGATCTCGCTTGCCACCCCTTTCGTCAGCACGCGCATTTTCGACAAGTGGTTCAGCCTTCCAGAAGCGCTTTATCTTTCGCCACTGCCGATCATATCCAGTTTTCTGGTCTACTGGCTATGGTCAATGCTGCAAAAAATGCCCTTTGAGGGGGATCGCAGATCTTGGCAGCCATTCGCTGCGGCGACAGCGCTTTGGATCATGGCGTTTGGGGGTATGGCCTACAGTTTCTATCCCTACGTCGTGCCGGAACAGATCACGATCTATGAGGCCGCGAGTGCGCCCGAAAGTCTGTTTATCATTCTGATCGGGACCTGCGTCGTGCTGCCCACGATCATGGCGTACACTGTCTTGTCCTACGTAATTTTCCGCGGCAAGGCGACGGAACTGCGTTACGACTAAGGGTGGGTGGGTCAAGACCCACCCTACATTCCTGACTGTTGTGACACGTATGGTGGGTTTTAACCCACCTCACAGTCAGAATCGGTTTGACACCCCTGTCCCCATTGCGTAATCGGTCGCTCGTGGTAAGGCGCGGTAGCTCAGTTGGTTAGAGCGAACGACTCATAATCGTTAGGTCGGGAGTTCAAATCTCCCCCACGCCACCACCACCTTCTCTCAGCAGAAAATCCCACTTTGCAATTCGGCTCAAATTTGCAAACTGTCGGCCATGACAGACATTTTCGCCCGCGCCACCATAGAAACTGAACGCCTCCGCCTCGAACCCTATGCACAGGCCCACGCGTCCGCTCTGAACGCGATCAACAATGAACCGCAAGTCATGGAGTTTTTGAGCGACGGCGTTCCTGAAACCATTGCTGACACGCAGGCCAAAATCGCGACTGTGCGCGCCCGTTGGGAATCCTTTGGCTTTAGCTGGTGGGCAATCATTGAACCCAAATCAGAATTTATGATTGGTGCCGCCTGCTTGCAGCACGTCGATAACAAGGCCGGGGCCGAACTTGAAATCGGCTGGCGTTTGACGGCATCAGCAAATGGTCATGGATACGCAACCGAAGCAGGTCTTGCAGCAGCAGACTATGCATTCAACGTGATCGGTGTCGAGCATGTTGTCGCAGTGGCCGACCAAGAAAACATCGCCTCGCACCGTGTGATGGAACGAATTGGCATGCGCTTTCGTGGCGTTGAGACGCACTATGACGCGCTGTGCAAAACCTATGTCTTGCATAGGTCTGACCGCCGGGCACAAAAGAGATAGACTTCCTTTCCCCTTTTGCACTTTCGCACTAGCCTATCGCTGATCAACGAGAGCACCAACATGACAGTCTTAGACCAAATCGCAGCAGCCATTGGCGCTGACCGTATCCTGACAGGACCTGATGCAGCCCCCTACGGCAAGGATTGGACGGGCGCTTATACATCTTCGCCCCTTGCCATTTTGCGACCTACTAACACCGCAGAAGTCTCGGCTATCCTCAAGATCGCAAATGAAACCAAAACACCTGTCGTTCCGGCCTCGGGCCGCACTGGTTTGACTGGCGCGACATTGGCAGAAGGTGCGCTCATGCTTTCAGTCGAGCGATTGAATGAGATCTCCGAGATTAATGCTGCCGGTCGCACCGCAACCGTTGGCGCAGGCGTGATCCTGTCAAACTTGCATGATGCCGCCGAGGCCCATGACCTGATTTTCCCTCTGACCCTTGGCGCGCGGGGCTCTGCCATGATTGGTGGCCTTCTATCCACCAATGCGGGTGGCTCTAACGTGGTGCGCTATGGCAGCACGCGCGGCTTGTGTCTGGGGCTTGAGGTGGTGATGGCCGATGGCCGTATCATGAACCTGATGAGCGCATTGCATAAAGACAACTCTGGTCTTGATCTGCGCAACCTCGTGATCGGCGCCGAAGGCACGTTGGGGATTATCACAGCGGCTGTGCTAAAGCTGCGCCCCAAACCACAAGCCTATGCCACAGCAATGGTCGCCGTCCCCAGCCTGCCAGATGCGCTTTCTTTGTTGCACCGATTGCAAGATGAAACGGGCGGCGGTGTTGAGGCCTTTGAATACATGCCCCGCAGCTATATCGACAAACATATGCAGTTATTTCCCGGCGTCGCGGGACCATTTGACGAAAGTTATGACGTCAACATCATGATCGAGGTCGCCGCGACACAGGCAAAGGACGCGGTTCCTCAGGAAGATGGCAGCCTGCCCGTCGTCCGCGCGCTCGAGGATACCCTTGGCGCAATGCTGGAAGACGGCACTGTCCTAGATGCCGTGATCGCCCAAAACGACACGCAACGCCGCGAGATTTGGAAACGGCGCGAGGATGCCGGCGAAGTTGCATTCTTTGGCGGTGTCTTTGTGAATACCGATGTCGCCGTGCCACTGGATAAAGTGGAGGCCTTCGAGAAGGCGCTGACACCACGCATCAAAGCCATAGATCCGAACGCGGATGAAGTGATCGTGGCGCACCTTGGCGACGGAAATATCCATCACACCAGCTATATCAGCCGGAACGATCCCACAGTGATGGGGGCCTTGGTCGAGGCCGTCGAAGATGTGGTGCAAGAGCTTGGTGGATCGTTCAGCGCAGAGCACGGGATTGGCGTGTCAAAGCTGGAAACGATGAAACGGCGCAAAGATCCTGTAGCCCTTGACGCCATGCGCGCGATCAAGGCGGCGCTTGATCCCAATAATATCCTTAACCCAGGTAAAGTGATACCAGCGGCCAATTAGAAAAAGTCGGGGCCGGCCTGCTCAAGCAGCTTCACAGCCATCACGCGGCCCATCTCAGGGCCATCTTCGATGGCGCCTGACATCTCGTCCGCAAACACCTCTGTGCCATCTGTGCGCAAAATCTCTCCACGCAAGCGCAGTGAGCCGCCATCAAGCTCTGCCAAACCACCAATCGGCGTTTCACAGGATCCATCCAGATGGGCAAGAAAACTACGCTCTGCTGCCAGCCGCTGGCCTGTCGGCCCATCGTGGATTGCCGCAAGCATTTCGGCAGCACGGTCATCATCGCCGCGTCGTTCGATCCCGATGGCACCCTGTGCTACGGCAGGCAGCATGTCTTCAGGCGCGATCGCTGTGCGCGGCACATCGGTCATGTTCAACCTGTTCAATCCCGCCATCGCTAGGAACGTCGCTTCGGCAACGCCATCGCCAAGTTTCTTTAGGCGGGTCTGAACATTCCCTCGAAATTCAACGATATTAAGGTCAGGGCGTTTCGCCAAAAGTTGCGAACGGCGGCGCAAGGATGAAGTGCCAACAGTCGCGCCCTCTGCCAAATCGCTTAACCCTTTGGCATGCAGGGATACGAATGCATCACGCACATCTTCGCGCGGCAAATAAGTGTCCAACAACAGCCCACCAGGTTGTTCAACAGGCATATCTTTCATCGAATGCACTGCAATATCGATAGAACCGTCCAACAACGCCTCTTCAATTTCGCGGGTGAACAAACCTTTGCCGCCAATCTCTTTAAGCGGGCGGTCTTGAATAGCATCACCGGTGACTTTGATCACACAAATCGCAAAGGCATCTTCTGGCAAATCGAAGGCCGTCATCAGCCGTGATCGTGTCTCGTGCGCTTGCGCAAGCGCAAGCGGCGAGCCACGGGTTCCGATGTTAAATGGCGATGCGGGTGTGGGTAAAATGAGTGTCATATTTCGATTGTTAGACGTGTCAACCTAGCCTGACAACTCCCTTGACAACATCTTCTGCAATTGGGACCACAGGGGTGATACAAAAGGACATCTCATGGCGCAGCAAAAGACCATTCTCCGGGCCCTCGCAGGCGAACAATTACCGACGCCACCGATCTGGATGATGCGCCAGGCAGGACGCTATTTGCCAGAATATAAAGCAACGCGGGCGCAAGCCGGAGATTTCCTGTCACTGTGTTACAATCCTGAACTGGCCGCAGAGGTCACCTTGCAGCCAATACGGCGCTACGGGTTTGATGCCGCGATTCTCTTTGCAGATATTCTTTTGCTGCCACAAGCACTTGGTGCCGACCTTTGGTTTGTCACAGGCGAAGGTCCACGCTTGTCCACAATCACCACTACGGATGAGCTTGCGCAACTCAAACCTCTGGATGCGATTCATGACACGCTGAACCCAATCTATGAGACAGTGAAAATCCTGTCTCGGGAGCTGCCCGCAGAAACAACGCTCATCGGATTTGCAGGGGCACCTTGGACGGTCGCCACCTACATGATCGCAGGGCAAGGTACGCCCGATCAAGGCCCAGCACATGCGCTGAAGTCGGAAAACCGTGCTGTGTTCGAGGGTATTCTGGACCGGATTACCGAAGGCACCATTGCGTATTTGTCGAAGCAGATCGAAGCGGGCGCAGAATGTGTAAAGCTATTTGACAGCTGGGCTGGATCGCTTCAGGGCGATGACTTCATGAACTACTCTATCAAGCCGATGCAGCAGATCACTGCCGCATTGAAGGAAAAGCACCCTGGTATTCCGATAATCGCATTCCCGCGCGGCGCTGGTCCACGGTACGCTGGCGTTCATGCGGCAACAGGCGCTGATTGCGTTGCTGTCGATGACGGTGTTGATGCAGCCTGGGTTGCGGAACATGTCCAAAAAGACGGCTGTGTGCAGGGTAACCTGAAATCGTCACATATGGTGACGGGTGGAGACGCGCTTGTCAGCGAGACGCGCCGCATCTGTGATGCTTTGTCTGGCGGACCGCATATCTTCAACCTTGGTCACGGCATTACACCTGATGCTGACCCCGAGAACGTAAAGTTGATGATCGACACCGTACGCGGGTCCTAGTTTCGCCCTAAATTCTGATTAGTCTGGCTGTACTAATGGAGCAGCCGTGAAGATACCGTTCACATTACGATTGGCATATCACAGCCTGCGCGCGACGATCCGTGCAGGTTTGATATTCGTCTGCGCCTGGATTTTCCTGATACCCGCAAATGCAAATGACATCGAAGCCTTGGGCGCACGCTTGGGCAGCCAATATCCGCCCGGCCTGCGCATGATGCGGACTGCGCGCATTGTTGTCGCCGTGGCACCACCACAAGCATATGAGATAATCGCGATGGGCGTTGGACGCGGGATCTCACCCTTGATGGTGCGAATTGCATTCGTTCAGATGGCCGCCGGCCACGTCATGCCTGCATCGACACGGGCTGGTAGCCTTCCCACAAACGACAGTGACCGTGATATCGCAGGACCAAAGTTTATTCAGGTCGACTAGATCACACCCACTTGGCCAAAGGTGGCAGGCTCATCAACACTGCGTTCGCATCGTGGCCGGTCGCTAGGCCAAACTTGGTGCCGCGGTCGTAGACTAGATTATACTCTGCATAGAGCCCGCGATGAATAAGCTGTGTATCCTTGTCGGCATCCGTCCAAGGGGTATCGCGACGCTTTTCCACCAGTGGCACATAGGCCGGTAGAAACGCTTTGCCGATGTCTTGGGTCAGCATGAAATCAGCGTCCCAATCGCCCGTGCAATAATCGTCCATAAAGATGCCGCCAACACCGCGCGCCCGATTGCGGTGCGGGATGTAAAAATACTCGTCCGCCCACGCTTTTAACTTCGGATAGTGATCTTCCCCATGCGGATCGAGATGCGCCTTTTGCGTGGCATGAAAGTGCGCAGTGTCTTCGGCATACTCAATGCAAGGGTTCAGGTCCGAACCGCCACCAAACCACCACGCATGCGGGGTCCAGAACATGCGTGTGTTCATATGCACCGCTGGTGCGTGAGGGTTCTGCATATGAGCTACAAGCGAGATACCAGATGCCCAAAACCGCGGATCATCGGCCATGCCCGGTACACCGCGTGCCGCCATTGCTTTTTGCGCAGACGCACCCAGCTGACCATAGACGGTCGAGACATTCACACCGACCTTCTCAAAAACACGACCGCCGCGCATAACGGACATCAAGCCACCGCCCGCATCCGACCCATCATCGGATGTGCGCTTTGTTTCGGTTACTTCGAAACGGCCGATATTACCGTCACCTTTATGGCTGTCCTCTAGCCCTTCAAAAGATGCGACGATCTCGTCGCGCAATGTTCGGAACCATGAAGATGCTTTGCTCTTTTCCGCTTCAAACCCGTCTGACATTCTTGGTGCGTTTCCCCTGATATTGAATAACATGTTGTCGTTGTCTTTAAGCACCATAGACATCACACAACGATGATCCAGTTCAAAACCGGAGAGAGCCATGCGCCCCGCCCTATTCATGCTGCCATTAGTCTTCCTTGCCGCCTGCGCCACGCCACGCGAACAATGCATTGATGATGTCACGCGCAACACGCGCGTCCTCAGCAGCTTGATCAATGAGACTCGTGGAAATCTGGCGCGGGGTTATGCGCTCGAGGAACGCCAGGATGTGCGCACTGTGCGTGGAACATGCAGAGGTCGGAACGAAGAGGGCGAACTATTTACGTTTAGCTGCCCTGAAACACAGACATTCACAACGACTGTGCCTGTGGCTATTGACCTGAACGCCGAGCGCGCCAAACTTGCATCGCTAGAAGAACGGTTTGTCCAGACGCAGGCGGCGTCCAATCAAGCCGTAGCGCAATGCATTGCCGTTCACCCCGAATAGTTAGTGGGCTGACACTGCTGCCGGGTCAATCAATGTGCGGCCACCATCAACAGTGATGACCTGGCCCGTGACAAAAGCCGCGGCATCAGAGGCAAGGTATTGCACCGCGTCAGACACTTCACCGGCGCTCGCGATCCGATGCAACGGTGTGCTGTCAACGATCGCTTCGCGCAGGTCATCATGGTTTTTGAGCGACCCCTTCAGGCTCGCGCTCATTACGCTGCCAAAGGCCACGGCGTTGACGCGGATACCATGTGGGGCAAGGGCCACCGCCAATGAACGCGTAATCTGATCGCACGCGGCAGAACTGACCGAATAGGCCAGCAAATCAGGATGTGTGCGGCGGGCGGCAATTGAACTGATGTTCACGATCGACCCTATCGGCGCACCCTCTTCGCCATCGGCCTGCTTGATCATCCGGCGCGCGACGGCTTGGCTTACGCGCAAGGCTGTCATTGCGTTTTGCTGAAGAAGTTCTTCGACAGAGTTATCATCAGGATCAAGCGGGTCGGTTTCCATCACCTGCCGCGAGGCGTTGACCAGAATATCCACCCGTTCGAACGCATCAATGGTGGCAGACAGCAAGTTTGCAATCGTCAGCTTCTTGCGCAGATCGCCGGCAAAAATACGAATGTTCTCTTCTTTATCGGCTTCCTCGCCGATTTCATGGCACAATGTCTTTTCGTCCATGTCAGCAAAGACAACATTCGCGCCCATCTTGGCAAAGTGGCGTCCGATCGCAAGGCCTACGCCATTGGCGGCGCCTGTCACAATCGCAGTCTTTCCCGAAATCGAAAACGACATCACATTTCTCCCTTGGGCCGATCAGCGATGGGGCCGGTTGGCGTGGAACACTTTGAATGCACCATTACCGCCGATCATGTCCACATTGCGGAAACATTCGTTCAACGTCGCTTCATAAGGCAAATGACGGTTGGCGACCATCCATAGCTTGCCGTGGGGGGTCAATAGGCGCGCTGCTGCTTGGATAAATGCCCGTCCCAAACCGGGGTCAGTGGCGCGGCTTGTATGGAACGGCGGGTTCATAACAATGCCGTCAAAGCCCCCACCATCAAATCGCGTGGCGTCAGCCCAATGGAACGTCACGCGTGAATCGCTGACATTCAGCTTTGCGCAATTCAAAGACAGGGCCTCTGCCTCGATCAGGTCAAGCGATTTGACGCCATCGCGCGCCAAAACAGGCGCAGCAAGGTATCCCCAGCCCGCACCCAAGTCTGCCATCCGCGCAGGCAATTTCGCCGGCAAAGCATCCGCCAAGAGGGCAGAACCTGCATCAACCGCTCCGTCTGAAAACACGCCAGCCGTTGTGAAATAGCCATGTGGGCCTTTGGCTGGGTCCGGCGCAGTCCAGTCCGCAAATGCATCTGTTGTGTTGAACCAGAAAATCCGCCCATGGCCCTTGGGCAAAGAAGGTAGGTCGCCCAATGCCTTGCGACACAGCTTAAAAAGACTGTCCACACCATCGGTCTTTTGCCCGTCCACAATCACTAGATCGGCATTGGCGCAGGCCTCTGCCACCATCGCGCGGGCGAGCGCTTTGGCACGCGGAACCACAACAACTGCAACCGATACTTTCGATAACTGCTGCGTCACCTGATACCCAGCACCTTGCCATGCCGCAGCATCTGGAAAAAACCCATGCGTGATAGACACCCGATCACGCGGCAGTGCAGAGACATCATAAGTCGCTGGCGGGCGCATCAGGGCAATGTTGCCTTCCGGCAACGAAATTAGACCATCTTCGATGGCAGTGCTAAGGCGGGATTGGGACATCTTGGGGCGAACAACGGCAGACCGTTACTCTTTCTCCATCGTGCATTGCAAAGGGTGCTGGTGACGTTGGGCAAAATCCATCACTTGCGCAACCTTTGTCTCGGCAATCTCGTGGCTGAACACGCCGACTACCGCGACGCCCTTTTTGTGAACGGTCAACATTAGTTCGAAAGATTGGGCGTGTGAGAGGCCGAAGAAACGCTCCAAAACATGCACCACGAATTCCATTGGCGTAAAATCATCGTTCAGAATCAATATCTTATACATTGGCGGGCGTTTTGTCTTAGGTTTCGTCTCAAGCACGACACCAACGTCGCCGTCGTCATCGCCCTTTTTCTCAGCCATCATATAAAACTCTGCCAGCATTTGGTTCGCCTTGTTGGGTAGGCGTTATATATAAGGCACAGGTGCCACATGAAAACCCCATCAAATCACAATCAAGTAATGGGCACGATATCGCCCCCAAATCATCTATCTAGGGGCACGGCATTCCGAGCTCACTAGATATGGACAAAGGGCGTGATAAACGCCCCGAAAGTCTTTGAATTTAGGGTATTTTCTGAAAACAGGACTTATGCTAGCTTCACTTCATAATAATAAGACCACCGGAAAAATTCGGGGTCACTGAGGCAGAAAAAGAGGCAAACGACGTGGCAAGTCGTCCGGGACAGTGGGCCCTCCATGGGCTAATTCTATGTGTAATTTTGGTTTCAATGCTTGTTGCACCCGTGCGCGCAACGGCGGCACCTTATGCAGCGATGGTAATGGATGCACGCACAGGCGAGGTCTTGCATTCGCGCAATGCCGATACCCAGCTACACCCAGCATCGCTCACCAAGATGATGACACTCTATGTGGCCTTCCAAGCGATTGAACGGGGTGAAATCACCCTTGATACACCCGTCCGCATCAGCCGCCTTGCCGCATCAGAACCGCCTTCAAAACTGGGCCTGCGCGCGGGCCAGACTATCCGCCTGCGTTTCTTGCTGCGTGCCGCTGCTGTGAAATCCGCCAATGACGCCGCCACCGCCATCGGCGAAGCGATCTCTGGTTCCGAAGACGCCTTTGCCACACGGATGAACCGCACTGCCCGTGCGATGGGCATGCGCAATACCAATTTCCGCAATGCACACGGTCTCACCCAATCCGGTCACCTCTCAACCGCACGTGATATGTCTTTGCTCGGGCGTCACGTGATCTATGATTTTCCGCAGTATTATAACCTCTTTTCGCGCCGCTCGGCTGATGCTGGCGTGGCAACTGTGCGCCACACAAACCGCCGTTGGCTTGATTCCTACGAAGGTGGCGATGGGATCAAAACCGGGTACACGCGTGCAGCAGGGTTCAACCTTGTGGCGTCTGCACAGCGTGGACAAGAACGTGTTATCGCAACAGTCTTTGGCGGCTCGTCTACCTCGGCTCGCAACGCGCGGATCACCGAGCTGATGAACATGGGCTTTAACCGAGCACCGTCACGCGCCACGATCCGACGTCCGAACCCACCCGCGGCCATGCTGACCAGTTCAAATAACGCAGGTCAGGTTAATCCTGGCAAGATCGTGCGTGTCAGCGGCCTCGTGACACGCAGTGTTCGTCCAACGGCACGACCAGCGCCAGCAACGGCACCCGTACAAGAAGAAGTACTCGTAGCCGCAGTCGAGACTGAGGTGATCAACGCCGCGATTACAGATTCGGTAAATGCTGCACTCTTAGAAGCTATAGGCGCCGCAACTCCAGCAGCAACATCACCTCAAGTCGTTGCCGTGCCCCCAGCTGTCATGCCGGTTCAGCGCCCGACAACGGAAACACAGGTTGCGGCCCTCGCGCCGTCGACCACGATCGCAGACACCGGACCAGAGGTTGTGACCCGTATTTCGACCTCCGGTGGGCGTCATTGGGGCGTAAACGTGGGGCGCTATAATTCCCGTTACGATGCAGAACGCGTACTTTTGCGCGTCGCTCTTAATGAGATGAGCACGCTTGATGGGTCATTGCGCCGCGTCGTACAGCGGTCTGGCGGCTTTGACGCGAACTTTATGGGGCTGACCCGTGAGGGGGCCGATCTGGCATGCCGACGACTGCAAGCACGCGGGACGACCTGTTTTATGATCGGATCTGACGGGTAAAGTCAGATCGATTCGTTTCAAAAAGTTAAGTTTCCTCGAATAGATCACCGCCTCCAAGCGTAAACATTGCATAAGCAGCGAAGCCGTCCGTTCGATGCAAAACGTACTGGAGCCAAGAATGCAATCAGTCTCCACTCTTTATGCGCAGTTGTTCACCTCCGAATGCTGCGGCCTGACCTGTGTTCTTGGTTCTTCGCAAGATGAATCCTGAACTTAGGATAGGCGGTGATTTGCCCTTCGGCACAAACTTGATGCAGGTCTGCAGGCCTGCCGCATCCAAAGCATTGCAAAATCTTTCTAAATCATCATCATCACCTGATAACTTTTTGTATTCAGCGCGGTGCAACCGCATCGCAGTTCATATTAGCAACGTGGTGGTGATGACCCCGGACCAATTCAAATCGGAATTGATCAACCTCTTGCCGCGGCTACGGCGATTTGCGGTCAGCCTTACGCGGTCTGGTCCTGATGCAGATGACCTGTTGCAAGAAGCCTGCATGACCGCATTGCAGAAGTGGCAGCAATATGATCCATCACAGCCACTTGACCGGTGGATGTTTCGCGTTACGCGCAATCTTTGGATCAGCGAGGTGCGCAAGCGCCAGACCCGTCAAGGCACAGGGCAGATCCCTGCAGAACAAGCCGATGAATTGCGCACAGAGGATACCGCAGCCGACCTAATGACGGCCCAGCAGGTACGGGGCAAAGTGACAGAATTGGGCAGTGATTTATCGCAGCCATTGATGCTGGTCTGCGCAGAAGGATATAGCTATCGCGAAGTGTCCGAATTGCTGGGCATACCTATCGGCACGGTCATGAGTCGCATCCATCGCGCCCGCAAAATACTCGCGGTGGGATTGTCAGAAGGGGGGCACGTCGCGCAATGACAGATTTTTCGACAAAGCTGAGTGCCTACCTTGATGGTGAGCTTGACCCTACAACTGCCGCCGAGGTGGAAGCGCGTCTTGCAAGCGATCCTGCCGCGCAGGCAGAGCTTGATCAGTTGATGGGCATCGACGCCATCGCATTGGCGCAGTTTGACGGCCAACTTGACGAACCGGTTCCTTTCGCGCTGGCCCAGAAAATCAAGAATGCGCCTCTACAGACATCTCAGGCCCCGCAGCGTCCAATCTGGGGAGCACTGGCGGCAAGTTTGGTTGTGTTCGCATTGGGCGGCATTGGCGGTTACGTGGTCAAAGGGCAGATGACCCCTCCAGTCGTGACCGCTGGCTGGTTGGCAGATATTGCAGATTACCATGCTGTCTACGCCAGCCAGAGCCGTCATTTGGTTGAGGTCGGCGCGAATGAGGCGGATCATATCGAGACCTGGCTGGGCACTACAATCGGGGCAAACTTTTCCATCCCAGACTTGTCAGAATTTAACCTAACATTCGAGGGCGGGCGACTGTTGGTGGCAAATGGCAAACCCGTCGCGCAGTTGATGTACCGCGATGCAGAGGGCGCCGTGGTGGCGCTATGTTTGCAGCAAAGCAACGATGAGACCAGCGCTCCAGCATCCTTCAATGCGCAAACAATCAATGGATTTGATTTTGTGTCCTGGCGCGCAGGAAATGCGCAATACGTCGTGATTGGCGATGGCGGAAGACCTGAGCTCACAGAAGTCGCCAAAGCGGCTGCCTTAGAAATCTAAATTCTAAGCAACCTTGCCTTCAAAAGCAGCCGCCATCAACGCACGGGTGTAGTCCGTCTGCGGCGCATCAAAGATCATGTCGGCGTCTCCAGCTTCAACCACATCACCTTGTTTCATCACCATCACCTTGTGAGACAAGGCGCGGACCACTTTCAGGTCGTGACTAATAAAGAGATAGGCCAGCCCGTATTTCTGCTGCAACTCGCGCAACAAGTGGACGATCTGTACCTGTACAGTCATATCCAAGGCTGATGTCGGTTCATCCAGAATCAACAGCTTGGGCCGCAGGATCATCGCACGTGCAATCGCGATGCGCTGGCGCTGACCACCGGAAAACTCATGTGGGTAGCGGTCCATTAGGGACGGATCGAGGCCGACTTCACCCATAATTTCGCCGACCATGTCACGCCTGTCACGACCCGGCTCGACACCGTGTACGCCTAACCCTTCGGCGATGATCTCGGCCACAGTCATACGCGGACTCAGCGATCCGTAAGGATCTTGAAAGACGATCTGCATGTCACTGCGCAAGGGCCGCATCTGGCGTTGGTTCAAATGGTGAATATCCGCCCCTTGAAAGGCGATCTGCCCCTCGGACCGGATCAACCGCATGACAGCCAGTGCAAGTGTTGTTTTGCCAGATCCGCTTTCGCCAACGACGCCAAGTGTTTCACCCGCTCGGATCGTCATCGTCGCATGGTTTACGGCCTTGATATGGCCAACGGTCCGTTTGAGAAGGCCTCGATGGATTGGGAACCAAATCTTTGCGCCAACCGTTTCCAGAACAACGGGCGCGTCAGGTTGCACAGGCGCAGGTACTCCGGTTGATTCTGCAGCCAGCAACATCTGCGTGTAAGGATGCTGCGGGTTCGCAAACAGTTCCGCTGTTGGCCCCGTTTCCACGATCATTCCATCTTTCATCACACAAACCCGGTCGGCAATTTTGCGCACGATTGTCAGGTCATGGGTGATAAAGAGCATCGACATGCCTTCATCGCGTTTCAGGTCAGCCAGCAAGTCTAAAATCTGCGCCTGGATCGTAACATCCAACGCGGTTGTCGGTTCATCCGCAATCAACAGTTCAGGCCCATTCGCCAGCGCCATCGCAATCATCACCCGCTGGCGTTGCCCGCCGGACAATTGGTGAGGGTAAGCGCCAAGGCGGCTTTCGGCATCGCGAATACCGACACGGTCCAAAAGCTGCAAAATACGATCCCGCACTGCGGCGCCTCTCAGACCTTGATGCAGTTCAATACTTTCCGCCAACTGCTTTTCCAGCGTGTGCAGTGGGTTGAGCGAAGTCATCGGTTCTTGAAAAATAAAGCTGATGTCGTTGCCGCGGACACGGCGCAGAGCAGGCTCACCTGCACCCACCATCTCTTCGCCCGCGTATTTGATCGAACCGGCCATGACGGCGCTGTCGCCCAGCAACTGAACAGTGGACAGTGCGGTCACTGATTTGCCTGACCCACTTTCACCAACAATCGCAACAGTCTCGCCTTTGTGGACCTGAAACGAGACACCCTTCACCGCGTGGGTCGTGTCGCCATCCTGCCGGAAAGCCACGCGCAGGTTCTGCACATCAAGAACAACATCACTCATCTTGCGTCGTTTCCTGCGGATTGCGCGGATTGTTCGGTTTCAAAGATCGTCTCGTCGGTAACGACATCCCCATCCGCCACGAATGTT
>ENA-OQVM01004106-OQVM01004106.1-marine-metagenome-genome-assembly--contig:-NODE-4106-length-15116-cov-4.672784_pt1 | contig 15116 bp, 12 predicted proteins | sample MGYA00237776_ERZ505498 | MGnify/ENA primary metagenome ERZ505498 (study PRJEB26159, sample SAMN06265151) | marine metagenome | isolation source: Helgoland LTER site | place: Germany:Helgoland, sampling... | reverse complement strand
TTGCGCCGTCAGGTGTCCCACGCTTTTGGGGCCGTGGTACACTTTCATACCGTTTTTCGTATTCTTTGCGTTTTTCCACCGCCATTTATTTTTGCGAGGAAACGATGGTCTTCATGTTCAATATAGCGTTCGGTTGTCTCCGCCTCGGAATGCGCAAGAACGGCCATGATCTTTTACTTAGAATCACAACTATCGACGCCGGGTTGGGCAACAAAGACAGCTATCCCAACGACTGACACAGACCTTTCCAACCCGCGTTGTTCTCAGCGGCGAGTTGCTGGACGAGTTGTCCGCGATTGTAACTTGTCGGCCGACTATCGAGAGCTCCTGCGCCATTGAGGGCGCCAAAATTAAAGCTATCATCATCAAACAGCTGCGCTCCGAAACGCGCATGATCTCTTAGACCGTCGACATCGCGACAGAAAAGTTCACAACCCGCGCTGAGGGCCTCGATTGCGACCAGCCCATATGCTTCCCAGCGCGATGGCATGATCACAGCGTCGATGTCTTGGTAGGCTGAAGTCGGTGACTTTGCGAAACCTTCAAACCTGATACGTTCATCACCTTTGGCAAGATTGCGCAGCATTCGTTCTTGTTCGCCGACCCCAAAAATAGAGAGCCGTAAATCGGCATCTTTGGTTGCACGGAACGCGGCAATGAGCAGATCAAACCCTTTTTGGTGGTCCAATCGCCCAATTGCGGCAAGGTGTCGGATCTTGCCCGTCCGTTGGGGCAATTCAAGAAACGGGGTCAGATCAGCATAGGACCTGATCAAGTGCAGTTTGTCGCCAGATTTAAGCCGGTTCCTTAGTATCCAGGCTTCTTGCGCCGCACTGACCGCGACGATGCGATCAAATAACCCAAATCCGATACGCAAAAGCGCGAAGAAGCGGCGTGGGCTTCGCACATTATGGCGGACAAAGCCCTCGGTATAGCTGTGCTCCACATGGATGAGCTTTGCATTGGCATGCCGCAAGCGAAGGGCGACCAGAGACGGCAAGGTCCGCCAGCTGATCGAGAGATGCGATACAATGACATCAGCTTCAATCTTCTGAAATGAAACCTGTGCGCGTTGAACGTGGCGCATCGTATGCTCAGCGTCGTTGTCCATCCCTGACCCGCGGGTTATGTGATCTATCACCCGCATAACACCACCCGCAGTGGTATCGTCAGTGAGATGAACAACACGTTGTCGCGGCCGGTCGACCATCACACATTCCCCAACTTTGTAGCAGCAAGACCGCGCAGAGTGTTCTGACCGATGGCCCTCATCAGCCACATTGCGACATAGGTCTCGAGCGACTTCCGTGGCTCTTCGATGAACGTCCGTTTGGATGCGCCAAGCCACTTGCCAGCCCAATCCATCGCCTTTTCGCAATCCAGATCGCTGATCGCGCGGCGGCATAGATAGCGAAACTGATAGGCGCGTGCGAGCGGTGCGTATTCATCAAACAATGCAGGTGCCAGCGGGGTCAATTTTGCGATCATGCGCTCCCAAGCCAAAAGCTGATTGTCGGTGCCCGCAGAAAGACCGCCCCGCGTGATCCGGTACCGCGTCAGCAAACCTGGCACACCTTCAAAGACCCAGTTCGTTGTCAAAGCAATCCTCATCCAGCATTCAATGTCTTCAGACTGCCGGAAGGTTTCATCAAAATACCAGTCACGGATTGTCTCATGCTTGGGACGATAGGCGATGTCAGTCAAAACCTCCTTGCGGATGACGGGTGCAGATCCATTCCCGATCGGATTGCGTTTGAGAATATCACTGGCATCCACATTCTGGAGCTTGGGCCGCTGCGCCTGTTTCATGGAACGCCCGTCATTATGGATAAGAAGCGAGCCTGCATAACTCACTCCTACATGCGGATGATTGTTTAGGTGGCGAACATGAGCCTCTAGTTTTTCAGGTTCCCAAAGATCATCTGCATCGCAAAAGCCCACAAAGGCGCCATTGGATGCAGAGATCCCTGTGTTTCTTGCGCCGGCAAGGCCACGATTTGGTTGCTGTACAATGCGAAGACGGCGGTCAGAGGCAAATGTCTTGGTAATCCTCACCGTGTCGTCTGATGACCCATCATCCACGACGATGATTTCGAAGTTCTGGTAAGTCTGTGAAAAGAGCGATCTCAGCGTTTCAGCCAAAGTGGCTTCAACATTAAAAGCTGGCACGACAATTGAGACGAGTTCCATTTGTAAGTGTTCCTTTTGATCAAGAGAAGATTGCGCGCGACAAGGACCGCGGCAGAACGAGGTTTGTGAGTGCGCCGATGAGCGTGAGTGCACCGCGCTGCGGTGGGGTCATAAACCCCGTTGGGCTTTGCATGAGGCCGGCGCTAACAAGCTTTGCTGCCGCAAATCGGCTGTGCCCCATTCGGAGCGCCCGTCGCGCCAGATAGCGTTTGTGAATTGCGTTGGCGGCGCGTGAAGGCTTGGACCCAAACTGTGCGGCTGTACGGATGGCACATGCGCGACCTGCCTCCATCGCCGGCAGATTTGCCGAAAGCCCCGTTGCGCTGGATCGATACCAGACCTGTAGCGATGCCTGACCAACTATTGTACCGCCCTGTCCGACAACCCTAATCAACCACTCCAAGTCTTCATTGTGGACCACATTTGGATCAAACCCACCAAAGCGGAACAGGCTATCCTTACGGATGCTCAGGTTTGACATGGTGCAAACCGGATTTTCAGCCAGCAGGTCATCTATCGTCAACTGACCGGCAGGAACCGTCGACAAAGTCTTCGCCTGTGTCGGGTCGCCGTCAAAAAAGGCAATTTGGCCGAAGGTCGCATCATAAATCGTGTCTGAAAAGAACCGTGCAAGATTAGCAAGCTTTGAAGGTTCCCAGATATCATCCGCATCACAAAACGCGATAATCTCGCCTGATGCGATCCGCATCGCGCCAAAATTCCGCCCGCGACTTGGACCTTTGCCGTCATTGCAGACAAGCTTGATCCTGTTGTCACGCTTTGATGCCTCTAGGATCATCGCGCAAGTTTGGTCTGTTGACCAATCATCAACGCATATGAGTTCCCAATCCGCGTTGGTTTGCGCCTGAATGCTGTCAATTGTTTCGGACAGCGTCGCCGCAGCGTTGTAGCACGGCATAACGATAGAAAACTTCGGCATATTAGGCACCCTGTCTTGCTGGGCCAACGTTGGCCAAAATGATAGGAAGTGACGCAATAGACATCAGTGCAAAGCTGCTAATGGCATAACCATTTGCAACTGCCTGCAAGCCATATGGCGCCAAAAGAAAGGTACTCATCGCAAGACCCAGAGTGATGCCGATTGTGCCCACCAACTCTGCTTGTGGCCGTCCTTCACTGCGCAACCAGCCCGCCGCAGCGGACCACAGTGTTGTCGGGATCGCGACAAGGCAGAGCACCGATACAATTCCTGCGACCTCCTCCCAACCCTGACCCAACAAGATAGGGACATAGATAGGAGCCAAGATGGCCTGTAGGATGACAACAGGAGTGATGAGGCCAAGGCCAAACACCATGCATTGACGAAATGCAGCAGCCTTGTCTTGCGCCTGACTTAAATGTGGGAAAAGCACTGTCGAAAAGGCAGTTGAAAAGGCCGTGGACAGGCTAAGACCCGCATTGAATGCCATGAAGTATAAGCCAAGCGCCTCTGCCCCCAACATTGCACCTACGATGATTTTATCGGCCTGCAGTCGCAGCGCCTTGACGATTTCGACACCAAGTACCGCCCAGCCAAAGGTCACGAATGGCCCAATTGGCGCGTAGCTTGCGCCCGCGTCACGGGTCCAAGGATGGAGACGGCGCATTGCAATCAGCCAGATTGGCGCGGCGAGCAAACGCGGTAGAACCAAGGCGATTGCACTCGGCCAAACGATAACAAGCACAACCGAAATTAGGTTTGCACCAACGACCTGAGCGCCAGAAATCCCGGCAGTCGCCCGCAATTGACCAGAGCGCATAGCCAATGCGGCCTGCACCAGTCCTGCTGGCATGAACAGGTACTCGGCAGCCAGAATAGCAATCAGTGCAAACAACATGGCGTTGCCGCCTGCAAAGAAGATCATGGCACCGATTGCCATTTGCAGAACAAAAAGGCCCACGCACCACACCCAAAAGATAAGGTGGGCAGTTGCACATGTCGCGGCGAGATCACGATCTTTGGCCACAATGATCTTTTGCCCCACCCCATTTTCCGCAACGGCCTTAAGCACATCACCAGCCGCAAAGGCAGCGGCCGCCAGACCGATCTCATGCAGTTCCAAAGTCCGCGCGACAGCGATGACGACCAAAAGCCGTGATGCCTTGGCCGCGACCTCTGAGGCACCGTAGGCCATGAGGTTGTGCGCTAGTGTTCTTGTGGTCCATGTCATCGTTAAGCGTCCAATTCAGTTGTCCACTTACTAACTGGCGGCGCTTCACGTTGTCGTCGTCCTGTCAGGCGAGGACCGTGACGCAAATGCTAGCCCGCGTACCCATTAGGATAGGTGCGCCGTCTGATTGTGTGATGGACCGTAAGGCAGACTTCGCTTAACAACGTGACAGAGGTCTTGCTTTGGAGCGCAAAATGCCTGTGCGATCACATATACGCGGTTTGGTTGTATTGGCTCTTGCCTCTGGCTGCGCCAGCTCTGAAGCTCCGAACAATCTGGAACCAATCGCCGTTGGTGACGGATACCAGGCCCAGTACCGTGCCATTGATGTATCGCGCCATGACGCGGAGATTTTGCGCTCGGCAACGATGAACGCGGCAAAGTGTCTGCCGCTTAGAGGTGGATTTGAGGGACAACAAAGCGCGGGCAAAGGCGGCGTGTTGTCAGCGATTGCGCTAAAGGGTGAGCGTCTATCTCGCAATGACCTTATCGACGTCCGCGTCGGGACAGACGAAACGTTTAACGCCGATTACGTCATCTCACGCGATGGCACTTTGAAGCTGCCGTTCCTACGGCCCATCCCTGCCCAGGGACGCACCACCGATGACATCGAAGACGATATCTCGAGTCAGCTTTTGGCCGAAGGATTCTATGAGGATAGACCACGTATCTCGGTACGGGTTACGGATTTTGCCTCTGTCACCGTTGGTGTGTCCGGCGCTGTTTTTGAACCCCATTCAGTAGAAATTGGCGGTGTGCCGGGTGATCAGGCCGATGGCCGCCGTCAGGATGCCTTGGGTGCGTCAGGTGAATCACGCAATCTGTCTGCCGCCCTGCGCGCTGTTGGCGGTGTACGTCCGGATGCCGACATTTCTGCGATCGAGGTACGCAGAGCAGGTACGCTCTATATATTGGACATGCGCGGCGTGTTCGAAGGGCAGAACGTCGTCGATATCATGCTCTTAACCGGGGATGAGATCCGCGTACCAAGTCGCCAGTGTTTCCAGGAAGACCTCATGCGGCCAAGCCCAATAAGTCCTCCCGGTGTCAGCCTTTTTCTATCCAATTTGACCCAACCGGCGAACAACAATGCATCATCGGCAATTGGACGCAGCGTACGCGAAGTCCCGTACGGAACACGCTATATCCAAGCAGTTGTGGACAGCAACTGTGTTGGCGGCGCACGTGGCACGAGCGCAGAGCGCTCTTCGGTTCTGTTTTCGCGCAATCCGGTTACTGGTGTTTCAGTTGTGATTGAGCGGGACATTGAAGACCTTTTGCGCCGCGCGGATCGCGATGACTTTGATCCTTACCTGCTGCCCGGCGATGCGCTGGCATGTTACGATAGCACCATTACCAACGTCAGCGAGATTGGTCGCGTGGTAGGTGTGATTGGCGCTGCGGCATTGCTTGGACAATAGTAGACCTCAGAGTGCGCGTTTAGTTTCTTTCCAAACACGCGGTAATGATGCGATACCTGCTGCTACGAGGCTCGCGTCATTCGCTTTTGCGGCGTCTTCAATCGCATTCAGTTTTGCCTGATAGTCACTTGCGCCTAACACTGCGGCACCTCCGGCAATTTTGTGACAACGCGCGGTAATTTCATGCAGCGCTGGCATTGGCACTTCGCCCAACCATTGGTGAAGCTCCTCAACTTCGGCCACAAAACGCGCTTTTATCTTGCTGAAAGCATCGTCCCCCAAGACGTCACGCATTTCATTCTGGTGCGCAACGCTATCTCGAGAGACTTCTTGCCGAATCATCTTGGTAGCCACTGACTGTAACTCTTCGCGCAAGTCACGCCTGGAAAGTGGTTTGATCACAATGCCGTTCATGCCGTCTTGCAGAAATGCTTCCTGCTCTGCCTCCATGGCATTTGCTGTTACCGCCAGAATGGGGGTATTCGCGCATAGGCCTGTTCCATTTCGAATGGCACGGGTTGCCGTGCGACCATCCATAACCGGCATGCTAATATCCATCAGGATCAGGTCGAAAGCCGTTGTCTCTGCGATCTCAACAGCGGCGGCGCCGTCGTGGACTTCTGTTGTTAAGTGGCCATCCGCTTGCAGCATTTCACGGAGAACTGCGGCGTTGATTTCATTGTCCTCAACGATCAACACACGAAGCCCCGCAGCAATTTCAGAAAGTTGCGGTCGGGCGGTTGCTTCAAGGTTGGGCTGCGTCCTCTTGAGCTTGAGCCGCACTTCAAATGTACTTCCGACGTCGGGTTTACTCTCAACCTCAATGGTTCCGCCAAGGGCGTTCACCGAGCGACGTACGATCCCAAGTCCCAGTCCTGTTCCACCTACGTTGCGATCATAGGCGACCGTTCCAGTAACAAAATCATCAAAGATGCGCGATTTCAGATCATCATCCATGCCTTGGCCAGTATCACTGACATGAATGGTAAAATCAGAGAAACCATCGGCAATATCTTCAGCCTGCAAAGTAATCGAAACCCGGCCATGCTGGGTAAATTTCAAGGCATTCCCGACCAGATTCATCAAGATATGCTGCAGCGCGCCAGGATCTGACAACACCCAGTTTCTGGGCTCACCAATCCAATACCACTCAAAACTTGTGTCGTTTTGTGCGGCCAACCCGATCTGACTGTCGACAATGGATTGGACCAAGTGGGATAAGTTCACAGGGACTTCTTTGAGCTTAAGTTTGCCGACGTCATAGCGCGACAGATCAAGCACATCGGTCACATGCTGCAACAAGAGCTCACCCGAAGTTGTCATGTTTGCGATGTATCTTGTTTGTTGAGCATTCAGCTTTGTGTCTTGGATTAACATCAAATTGCCAAGTAGCCCGTTGAGTGGCGTCCGTATTTCGTGACTCATCGTCGCAAGAAACTCGGTCTTGAGCCGGTCGGCGGCAAGCGCCTGATCACGTGCTTCAATCAACTCGTTTTCGGCAGAAACCTGTGCAGAGATATCACGCAGGAAGGCGATAAAGATTACGCCTTCTTCGGTCTCAGCACTTTGAATGGCGAGCTCGACTGGAAAGATACTTCCATTGCTATGTTTTGCTTCCAACGAAACACGGCCTTTACCGACAACATGTTTTTCGCCGTTGTTACGCATCCGCTCCATGCCGGCATCATGTGCCTCAACCATGTGATCGGGAACAATGAGCGGTCCGAGCTCTTTGCCAAGTACGTCGCTGGCAACATGTCCGAAAATCGTTTCAGCCGCAGAATTAAAGGCAAGAATTCTGCCATCTTCGTCGGCCACAATCACACCGTCTAGAGAGGTTTGAATTACAGTGTCCATTCGCGTAGCGGCTTCTGCTGCATCATGTTGTTGCCGCGTCTTTTGGACGTTGAGGCGTCGCAGGTTATTGACCGTGAAGCCTAGTGCTAAAACCAACAACACGACTGCTACAGCCAATCTAACAAGCGTTTCCGCGAAATTTTGACGTCGCTGGTCACCCGACAGAGCGAAGAACTCTAGCGATGAATTGGTAATCGACCGAACGGATGAACGCACCTCGTCACTGGCGGAGAGCAAGTCAGGAATTCCGTCTTTCAGTGTCTGATCATCGGCATCAATCAAAGGAACCGTTGCATCAAGAAATTGTCGGATAGAGGAAAGAGCCGCCTCATACTCTGTGTATTCCTGCAAAGGGCGATAAACAGATGCAGATTCTAATGTCGCGATCCGGCTATAAAAGATGTCAAAGCGGCGGCGAAGATTTGCCAACTCTGCCGTCGTGCCAGCCTCAATTCCGTTGAGTTGTTTCGAGAATTCAAGAAATTCAACTTCGGATTGCGTGATAGTCCATTGCACATTGTCGGAATGGGCGGACTCCAATTCCCTCAATTCTTGCACAACTGCAACTGCAAGAAACGCGATGGCACCTGCAACGAGAAGACCCGCCACTGCGATATAGCTGCGGCGGATCTGGTCGCGGTTAGGAATTAAAGTGGTCAAGCGCTCATCCTGATTGGCTGCGCACCATGTTATTGGATGATTGTGATGCGGTCGAGTTGCCAAATGCTGCGCGAGTAAACGACTTCAGACCTATAGATGGCGCTGCTATCATAGGGGTAAACCACCCAAAGCGGCCCTTTGTCACGCACTGACATAGTTTCATCATTTTGCATATACGCAATAATCGGCCCGCCTTCTACAGCATCGGAGACAGGAATTTCGACCGTGTAGTCATTGATAGCCGTTGCAAGCAATGTGCCATCTTCAACACCGAGGGCGTCAAGCAGCACATGGAGTGCAACGCCCTCAAATGTCTGTTCGCCTTCCGTCCAGATTGTTGAAGTTTCTATGATCGTCGCATCCAGATCCATTAGCATACCAAGATCGAACTGCGCACTAGCACCACTATTGGTATGTGCAATTTCGCCTGTGACGGTCAAAACAACTTCTTGCGTCGGCAATGCTAGGGTTTCTGCCCATGAGACGGGCGTTAATCCAAGTATTGCGGCGAGAGAAATCGCAGTCGCGCGAAGAAGGGTTTTCATTGTCCGGCTCCAAAATGAAATATTAATTGAGCATTAACACACGATTGCCGCAAACTCACGAAAGCAGATGGATAGCCACCTATCCCTTCGGATAGGTGGCGCTGCTTCAGGCCGCCTTTTCTAGGTCTGTCCGACGCTCCGAGAGGAATTGCGCGTACTCTGCACCTAGATCTGCCCGATCAAGTGCAAACCGTGTTGTTGCTTGCACAAATCCTTGGATCGAACCGCAATCAAACCGTTCGCCTGAAAAACGGAACCCTGTGACGCCTGCAGTTTCGACGTCTGCGTTAATAGCGTCTGTCAATTGAACTTCGCCGCCAGCGCCGGGCCCTTGCATATCAAGGCGGTCAAAGATGGACGGCTGCAAAATGTAGCGGCCGACAACAGCAAGCGTGGATGGTGCAACATCTGGGCGGGGCTTTTCGACCATACCGCGCGCCTTTGCGATCTTGCCCTTCTCATGGTCCACGTCTAGCACCCCATAAGAAGATGTCTGAGCGCGGGGCACATCCATAGTCGCCACCATATGACCGCCCAATTTGGCATGTGCATCAACCATCTGGGCAAGCGCACCGCGTGGTGCGCGGATCACATCATCCGGCAGAAGAACGGCAAACGGCTCGTCACCGACTATGCGCTTTGCAAGCCTGACGGCATGACCCAAGCCGCGTGGCTGATCCTGTCTCACGAAAGACAGCGTTCCTTCCGGCATTCTAGTTGCTTCGAGTGCCGCCAAAGCATCAGCTTTGCCATTCTTTGCCAGCCGCTGTTCAAGAGCAGCAGCAGTGTCGAAATAGTCTTCGAGCGCACCTTTGCCTGCGGCGGTGACGAAAATGAATTCTTCGATCCCGGCCTGACGCGCTTCGTCGACTGCGTATTGGATCAATGGCCGATCCAAGAGCGGGAGCATTTCTTTTGGCACCGATTTGGTAGCTGGAAGGAAACGTGTGCCAAGTCCAGCAACGGGGAAAACGGCTTTGCGAATATGTGACATAGTGAATACCTTTTAAAGTTGTTTTTACAGTTGTGTTAGTAGGCGCCACGTCCGGAAACGACAGCGCGGACCGTGAGCAGGATGAGGATCAGGTCTAAGAGGACATTGCGTGAACGCGCATAGATCAGATCCATTTCGACCATCTTGTCAAAGCTCACATCCGCCCTGCCAGAAACCTGCCAGATACCGGTAATCCCGGGCTTCACGGCCAGCCGACCAAACGCGCGTTTCGGATAAAGCGCCACTTCGCGCGGCAACGCAGGACGTGGGCCAACGATCGACATCTCGCCACGCAGTACGTTTATGATCTGAGGAAGCTCATCGATAGAAGCACGGCGGATGAACCTGCCGACACGGGTGATCCGAGGATCCCGCCGTGCCTTGAAACACGTGCCCTCGCGGTCGGAGGACTCTAGCATTTTCGCTTGTAGCGCTTCCGCGTTCTGATGCATTGAACGAAACTTGAGCATCGAGAACATCTTACCGTTCTTGCCGACACGGGTTTGCCGAAAAAAGACCGGCCCGCGTGAATCTAATTTGATCGCCGCAGCCGTTGCCAGTGTAATCGGTGCAAGTGTAGTCAGTGCCAGAGCCGAGATTGCAATATCCATTGCGCGGGCGGCGACCTCTTGCTTTGTCGTCTGTGCAGTGGCTTTTACGGCAGTCCGAGCAAGGAAAGCGAAGTTACCAAACATGTACCTCTTGAACATGCGTTTTGGTTCCATCGCCAAGCGCCAGACCCACTCCATCTTTACCTTGCGGATTGGTTTTGGCGCGCGCATGACGTTGCCTGCCAAAAAATCGAGCGCTGCGCCGACGCCAATACAAAGGCTTGCATTCAGCTTGTTCGCATACTGATCGATCCAGAGTTCTTGTGTCGGGACGCCCATGGCGACGACAACGATGTCTGCGTTGCTTTGGTTGATATCGGCGATCACGGCATCGCTGTCGCTTGCACCTTCAAATCCGTCTCTGGTGCCTGCGATCTTTAGATGTGGCGATAAAGCGCGAAGTTTGGCTGCGGCTGCAACTGCGGTGCCCGGATGCCCACCAAACAGGTAGACGGATTTCCCAAGATCGGCAGCTTTTGCGATCAACGCTGGGATCAAATCTGTCCCATTCAGGTTTTCAGCCAACCTTTGTCCAGTCATCTTTCCGGCCAGGACAACACCAAAGCCATCAGGCAAAAGCACTTCTGCGCGGCGAACTGCATCTGCATAGCGACGGTCGCGGGCCATGATGTTGCAGCAATGTGCGTTGATAAAGAATGCCTTGCGGCGTCCAGGCGCGAGCAAACTGGAGATTGCAGTGTGCTGTTTGGCGTCGACCAGTGTTAACCCAAGGGCCGGAAGAAATGTCGTCTTCGAGCCGGTCTGTATTTGCTGTGTTTGCGCGGTATGAAAGTCGAAAGTTGTATGTTTCATTTTATACATCCCAGAAAATTGGTGTCGATTGCCTTAAGGTTGTGGGATGAACACACGCATCGCAATGAAGCGAGAGGACAGGTCAGAGGGTCAGAAGAGCCCACTGTGGAACATGCGTCGCAAAATCAATTCGAATTTGAATTTTTGCTATCCATTCGGGTAGGACCGCTCGCCAAATTCACCATTGGCGCAGCACAACAAATACGTGCATAATGCGAAAGTGAGGGCCGTGGCCGTAAAGGAAAAGCTGTGCGAGTATTGATTGCGGACGACCATGACTTGTTGCGGGATATACTGGTTCTCTACCTGCAAAGTGAGAACGGTATCCAAGCAGACGCTGTCGGAACACTTGGCGAGGCGCAAAAGCACATCGCCGACAATGATCCCTATGACCTAGTCTTACTCGACTACAACATGCCCGGCATGAACGGACTGAATGGCCTGACCGAAACTCTCGCTATGAACGGCGGCCAGCGCGTTGCGCTCATCTCTGGGGAGGCAAAGCGTGACATCGCAGAGAAGGCCCTTGAGGCAGGTGCGGCAGGATTTGTCCCCAAGACACTTCCCGCAAAATCCATGATCAACGCCGTGCGCTTTATGGCGATGGGAGAACAGTACGCGCCGATTGATTTCATGACCGCCATAGAAGAAGCGCCGAGCAACCCAATGGCCGACAAACTCTCACCGCGCGAGCTTGAGGTCCTTAAGGGTCTAACTGAGGGCAAGTCCAACAAAGAGATTGCGCGCGATTTAGACATCACCGAGCCAACCGTCAAATTGCATATGAAGACGCTATTTCGCAAGGTAGATGCAACAAACCGAACCCAGGCGGCCATGATCGCGAGAGAAGCAGGGCTGTTCTAAACTATCCGTCCGGGTAGGAAAGCGTCGCAAATGCGCCGCTCGGCAAGACGAACGCGCGCAAGCAATGAAGCGACCAGAGCTTTATGTCATTCAGCAAGGAGATGCTAAATGACAACTGCGGACAACTCACCACTCACGGCACCGGCCACCTTTCGCACTCACGGGTGGCTACGGCGCGTTGTTATGGGCGGGCAACTTGGCGATCTGGGACGATTGCCACGTTATTTTGTCTTCGCACTCCTTGGGGGGGCGGTCATTTGGGGCCCCATCACCGGTTACCTCAAAACCGCTCCCCTCTCTTACAAATCCCACACCTCGTTGATTTTGCCGGGATCGGGCGCGTCGGCGTCAATGAATCTCAACGGCATTGGTCAGGCGTCATCGTTCGCCAGCTCTGCCTTTGCCAGCAATGCGGTTAGCCCTACCGAGACATATAAGCGCCTACTAAATGCGGACCGCATATTGGACGCTGCCGCCACATCCCTGGATATATCGCGGGCCGAATTGGGCAAGCCGCGGATTAACCTTGTCGATCAAACCAGCTTGATTCACGTCGAAATGACTGGTGGTTCACCTGTTGAGGCGCAGGTCCGGGGTGACGCCATTCTTGCCGCCTTTTTTGAAGAACTTGATGCGCTTCGTGCCGATGAACAAAAAACGCGGGAAGACAGCGGTCTGGTTGCGATACAGGATTATCGAGAATCTGTCGCAACGACCCGTGATGATATCGAGCGCCTCCAAGCAGAGACTGGATTGCTTTCTGTAGTGCAATATGACGCGTTGCTGGATCAGCAAACAGAGCTGGAAGCGGAAGTAGGACGGCAGCAAGCGATCACTCTTGAAATACAAGCCGCCGTTGCAACGCTCGAAGACAGCCTCGGCGTCAGCGTTGAAGCTGCTGCTGTCACTCTTAAGCTTTTTGGCGATGATGAGTACCGCCAGCTGCGCGATAGTGCGGCAGGTCATGCGTCTGCACTTTCCGATGCGCGCGCACAGTATGGATCGCAACACCCGCATGTTCGCGATGCGCAACGTGCCAAATCGCAAGCCGAAAATGCGGTTGTTGCGCGCGCGGTGCTGCTGACCGGCATGGCGGAAGACGCACTGGATGACCTCGATATTGCCCCTATCGGACAACGCGCGGCCTTGCTGGCTGAGTTAGTAGGGATGAATGCCAAGGCAAATGGCGCGACCCAGCAACTTATCGGGATGACCACGCAACTCCGCGAGCAGTCTGGGAGGCTTAGGCAAATGTCGACCGCAGCGGCACAGTTGCAGGACATGCAGCGTGATTTTTCAGTAGCAGAGGCTGTCTTTGCATCTGCGATTGCGCGCGCGCAATCAACGAAATCCGACGTTTATGCCTCTTACCCACTCGTACAGGTTCTTGAAAACCCGTCACTGCCAGAAAACCCGTCTTCCCCCAATCGCAAACTAGCTATTGCCGCAGGTGCGGCTGCGACACTCATGATGCTGATCGGTCTCATTCTTGGGTGGTCGCGCTCGGCAATCATAGGATCGCTTATCAAAAGCACGACCAGAGCTAGGGCAAGTTAATGCCCATGAACCCGGCAGAGCTGTTGATATACCGCACGCTTGTCTTCACATGGCCTCTTTATGCGCTTGGCGCGCTTTATGTGGTCGGTCCAGTCTTGGCATGGCTGCTGGGCGGGCTTGCCGTCTTGTCGCTCTATCTCGGTCCGGCGATGCGTGAAGATTTGCGCGCAACGGGCTCCATTCCACCAGTTATATGGGCATGGCTGCTGGGAATGTTCGTCATGCTTGTTGCCCTCTGGGTCGGCCACATGGATTGGGGAATGGGGATCAAGCAAACCATCAAATCCTCGATTGGCTGGGCAAAGGGCTGGGCTCTTATGGCGCTGTTCCCACTTGCAGGTGCCGTGCTGCCACTGCGTCGAGAGGTCTTGATCCGTGGCCAATGCATCATCGGGTTGGGTACATTGCTGTTAGCGCCCGTTCTTTTGGCGGCACCGTACATTGGTCTGCCAGACAGGGTTTTTACTTCGCCGCTGAAGGCAATCGGAGGTCCGGGACCTGAGTATTTCAGCGTCTTTTTCTTTACCTACGATCCGGCCAGTTGGACGCCGCGTTGGCAATTCTATGCACCTTGGTCACCTTTCGCAGCACTTCTGGGGATTGTCATGATCCTGTTTGCGTTAGAAGACCGGTCTATCAAATGGAAATCTATTGGCGTTGCCGCTGGAACGTTGATGATCCTTGCGTCCAAGTCGCGGATGGGGCTGGTTGGCTTGGTGGCCTGCACAGTTGGCCCCAGAATGATGCCCCTCATTCTGCGTGGCTGGATGTGGCAGGCTGTCGCCGTCTTGACAGCCTCACTCTCTGTGTTTGGGGCTACCCTAGTCTCCGCGGCTAGTGACGGCATCGCTGCGTTCAAGGGTGCACGCGCCGACAGCACGCGCGTCCGCGAGGCCTTGCAACGTATTGCCGGCGAACGCTGGATCAATGAGGCGTTTTGGTTTGGTCATGGTCGTGTGCAACCGGGATCACATGCCGTCGAATATATGCCAATTGGCAGCCACCACACTTGGTGGGGTCTGCTCTTTGTGAAAGGGGTTGTCGGTTTTGTTGCACTGCTTGTGCCATTTGTTTGGCAAACCGGCCTCGCAATCATCGACGCGGCAAAGGGACCCAGAGGGCGCTTGCCACTTGGTATCATGATGACCATGACACTCTTGTCGTTTGGCGAAAATATCGAGATTGAGGCGTACCTCCTTTGGCCGGCATTGGTGATGCTTGGGATTCACGCAAGAGAGCTGCAGTCAGAATAGTCGTCTGTTTAGCTAAGAAATGGCATCGAGCACCTTAAGCACCATGACCACGGCGATGACTTCTGGAAGTCGATCAATGCACAGGTCAATGATTGGAAAAAGGCGAAACACGATCTGGATGGCTTAGTGAAGGTATTATTGGGCGAATAACCTGCTGGGTGAAGCAGCCGGTACATCCCA